>Ga0181380_1000847_pt1 | contig 13613 bp, 5 predicted proteins | sample 3SPOviralmetaG_FD_130116 | JGI IMG/M metagenome (GOLD analysis project Ga0181380, IMG submission 130116) | Marine viral communities from the oligotrophic San Pedro Time Series (SPOT) site, San Pedro Channel, CA, USA - 3 SPOT_SRF_2009-08-19 | ecosystem: Environmental > Aquatic > Marine > Strait... | reverse complement strand
TACCGCTAGTGAAGCTGATTTTTTAATTAAGCCTTCCATAGGACCTCCCTGCCCTTCAACGATCTGCCTAACTTGACGATATGTTATGTCACCATTGGCATACATATCCTTTACTGCTTCTACTACAGATTGTTTTCCTTTACCGTCAAATAAAGCTTTCTTATTTTCTTCACCAATCTTATCAAACTCCTCTCGAGCTTTTAAATCCCATGCTCCATCTTTTCCTGTAACTCCTTCTAGTACGTTTTTTTTCTTACCAACCGCGTCTGACTTTGCGCGTGGAGATCCTTCATACGTTTTAAGAACCTCTCCGTTAGCTTCCATTCTAGCATACACCGCGTCAGCAGCCTCTTGTGCTTTAGTAGCTGTTTCAAATAAACCAAATCTATTGTTGCTTTTAAATTGAGTATTACCCTCAATCATGTTTTGCTCCGCGGTCTTGACAACTGTTCCTAATCTAGGGTCTTTAATAAGATTTCCCTTAGCGTCTCGTACCTCTGCTCTATACGTGCCAAGACCAGCTCCTTTGCTTATACCTTCTTTTATTAAAGACTCAAACCCACCTTTACCAAGTTGACGCGTTATGCTCTCTATAACACCACCTTCCATTGTGTATACAGCCTGACCCTCTCTAATGCTTTCTATGTTGTTGTATAAATCTATTGTCTCAATAGACTCTTGTCCAAATCTTGCTTCAATAGTTTGTAAACGGTTTGGAAAAGCAATTGTTTTCATGGTTGCTTCAATAGCTCTTTCGGGCTTCATTGTAGTATACCTAAACTGCGCTTGAAGCTGTGCGGCTATCTTTTTCAAATCAGCTTTACTAATGCCAAACTCTGGATTTTTAATCCTGTAATTTGAAAAATGAGTTGCTAACGCGTGCTCAAAAGCTACACCGCCATCATCAAACTCTTTCATAGCTTTGTTATAAAGCCCTTTAAACTCCTTGCTTTCTAACTGTTCTAAAAATTCAACTTGAGTGCCATAATCTTGAAGCTCTAAAGCTCTACTTGCTAGTCTAGCTTTACCCGCTCCAATTTGATTTGAAAGAACCTCGGTCGTTATACCAAGCTTTCGCGCCGCTACAGATAAGTTCTCCATACCGGCTTGATACACCATGCCTCTTACAACCTCTTCCATGTAGTTTTGGCGAGTTGTAGTTTGTACGTTTCTCTTTAGTTTACGTAGAGGTTTAGTACCAGGTTCTTTAGACCATTGTTCGTATAGCGTAAAATCTTCTATGTATCCGACATCACCGTTACCTATTTCAACTTCTTTTATACCAAGTTTAGCAAGCGTGTTAGGTGTTGGTTCTTTTATTAATTCTTTAGGAGCATTACCTTGACCCGTAGGATCTGCTTCCGCAGTAAGTCTACCTGTTTTTTTAGAAACAAATTCTCCAAAAGCCTTAGGGATATCATATAAAAGCGGTTTTATATTTTGCTTTTTACCTTCAGCTATATTTATTGACTGCAAGGTGTTCCTAACACCTACTGATCTACCTTCAATATCTACGCTACCTGTTCTAGCCCTATTCACAGTACCCATTGGCAGAGCGGACTTTTGAGCAATCTCAACTATTTTACCTATTGTTTCTATACGCTGTTTAGTATTTTTACCAAATAGTTTATCAACTATTTCTTTAGGTATTTCTATGTTCTTTAAATCCGCGTAAGACGTTGGTATTTCTGCCGCTGGTTTGTTTTCTATAAAGTTTTCAACAAACTTATTTAATTCGTTTATACCTTCTTCTATGCTTTTGTTTCTCTCTTGATCAACAACGGTCTCAGCAAACTCACCATCTTGCATGACGTAATCCTTAAACATATCGCTAAAACGTTCGCGTATATCTACTTTAAGTCGCGCATCGGTTTTAGAGTTAAGCTTAAGATCACTAGGAACGTACACGGGTTCTTGACCTGGCTTGAGATCAGATGCTCTACCGGTAAATTCTTTTTTCTGTATACCTTTTTGCTTGACAGCTGTACCTAGTTTATCTTTAACACGAGAGTTTAAATAACCATCAAGATCGTCGTTTTCAATTCCTCTTTCACCGCCACTTTCTCTATACTCTCTGTTAAAAGCCTCAAAGTATTGCCTCATTATAGGCTTTGTTATTTCCCAAGCAAACTCAGGCTTTTCTTTAGGCGTAAGATTTTCAAAGGTAGGCGTTTCAAGCATACCTGACTTTCTAGCAATAGATATAGCAGCTTTTTTATACGACTCAAGAATAGCATCAACGGCCTCTCCTCTACGTTTACCATCACTGCCCACGGCTTTTGTGTCAAATATCACATCACTATGTGCGGCATATATTCTATTTACTCTACTTTTTCTATCCTCCTTGCTTTCGTTTTCACGACCGTAATTTATAACATGCTGGTCATTTATGGTTTTTATTTGCTCAACGTTAGCGTCAAGTTCTTGCTTCCAACCTTCAGGTTTATTTTCAAGTAACTCTTTATTACGCTTTACAAGATCTTTCTTCTCTAAAGATTCAGATCTCAACTGTCGCTCTTTGCTTTCAAAAAATCCTTCTGCTTCCCAGGCTGCGCGTAACTTCTCTCTAAAACGCTCTGTCTTTTCAGTTTTCTTTAAATCGACAACATCTCTAAGATGCTCTAGTTGCTCTAGCGGTTTACCCTTGCCTTGGTTTACGCTTTCTATATAGTCGCCAAAGAATCTAACGATATCAGCTTTGCGCTTAAAATTGTACTTCTGCCCAGTCTTTTTACCCACGGTGTTGTTTACTAAGTCTTTCAACTTGTTCCATGTATCCGTAGTTTGTAGAATCTCTGCGTTTTCTGGCTTAGCTAAATACTCTGCTGTGTAACTAAACAGCTCCCATTCGGTTATTCTAGCAGCTTCCCATGGTGCGTTGTCTATATCCCAAGATTTTTTTATTTGCTTAAACCTATCGTACAAAGTTCCTTCTTGACCTGAAGCATCTTTGACTTTTATAGTTTTAGTAATATCAAATAACTTGTTTATAAAGTCAGCTTTAAACCTCGCGTTCTCTCCAAATAACATTACCATACCAGCGTGGCCAACCTCGTGAGGTGTAGTACCAGCATCGATTCTATCCACGTTATATGTGTACCTTACTTTTTTAGCTTCTTTTGATCCATGCGGTACTTCTCTACCCTTAGCGTCAAAATAAGTTACGTCCGCGTTCCTACCTTTAAACTCAGGGTTTTGTTTTTCGCTAACAGTTTTAACCTCAACTTCATATCCCTTTGCTCTTTGCTCGTTATGAGTCTTTTTATATATCTTATCAAGCATAAACGGAGCCGTGAAAGGATCTGTTAAGTCAATCGTAAGCTCAGCTCTATTTAAATCTCGTTGAGCAGCATCTGCTAGCTCCTTGTACTTGACATATCTTTCTCTACCTTCTTTAGTAAAATCAGACTTACCGTCCTTCCCTACTTCAAACATGTTTTCTTGAAGTACTAAGTCACCTTTTCTTTGCAGCACTTCATATCTTTTACCGCGGTAATTTCTAATACTAGAAGAGTGTATTACGTTATTTGTTTTTGCATCGTAGATAATATAATCTTTAGCTGGCTCTAAGTAGTTAGACTCATACTCTTTTTTAGCCTCGCGCATTTGCTTTATGGTTTTCCACCCGCTATACGTTCTTGAATTAGTAATGTTTAGCGCTGCTCCAAGCGCGTAGTTCATAGCAAATCTTCTACCGACGGTCCCAAGGTTTGGGTAATGCTCAGCAAAGAACGTTTCAAACTCCTTACTTCCTATAGCATCATCGGCTATAGCCATTGTGAGCTCACCCATTTCAGAACCAGAGACGAAGCTTACAGGGGTTTTAAAAAATAACTCATAAAGTTTGTTTATTCTAGGTGCGTTATTATACAGCCAGCTGTTTTTTGTAAACTGATCTGCTTTAATAGTGCCTAACCAAGGGCCTAACATACTTGACATAACCCCAAAACCAGCACCAGTTGAAAAATCACCTCCAATCATTTTAAACTTAGAGCCTTCAAGCATAGCGGTGTACGCTGTAGATTTAAGACCATTAAGTGCGTTAACACCTGATAACGCAGGGACCTGCGTATATCCATAACGCTTCATCCAACTAGCAATAGTATTATATTTTGTAGCGTTAGCTACTTTAGTCGCAATTTGCGATTTAGTCATTACTTGACCAGCGGCATTAGTAAACCTTGCTTGTTTCCACCCAGCATTTATAGCAGATAAAGACTTCCCAATAAACGGAATTTTAACCATCGTTGCGCCTTTCACGGGACCAGCTGTGAGGGCAAAATCTACAACAACCGGTATCATGTTAGAACCTGAATCTAAAAATTCTTCACCTAAGCTGTCTTTGATATAGTTAACTGTTGAGGCGTCTACTTGTTGTCCAGACTTACGTAAAGCATCTTCGTAGCCTCTAACTACGGTTTTCATACCTATATCTTGAAAAGCAACATGATCGTGAATGTTTTCTGTATTCATGCTCGAAGCATCTGAAATACCGACCTGTTCCTTGAACACCTGCTTAGCATCGACATCTGAGTTTCCACTAATTAATCTTGCAAAAGCATTGTTTGTAAAAACAACAGACACGCCAGATGTTATATTATCTAAAGCGTTTTTCCAATTACCTTTGCTTATAGATGTTACGTCCTGGTTAAGCAAGAACATTCTTTTTAAAGCTTCTTTCTCAAGTTTAATATCCCTCATTTGCTGTCTAAGAGCTCGTCGGTAATCCGCGAAATTACCAGCAGATTTTAGTTTAGCATCTTGCCCGCCCGCATCAAGCGCCTCCATAACGCCAGGCTCTACGTCGGTCCAGGGAACAGGTGAGTACGTATTATACCTACGTTCTCTTGTCTCCTTATCAGGTTCATATCGAGTGTACTCATCTTCAATAAACGTAGCTTTTAATACTTGCCTTAAAGTATACGTGCCATCCATGTTTGGAACGCCCTCACCCATAATCGGCACCATAGAAAATCCAACTTCCGCCATCGCCTCTGGGTTAGCGTAGTTGATATCATACTCACCTTCTGCGTCTAATGTTTTATTTAGTTCCGCTTCTAACTTTAAAATTCTCATCCACCTTGCTTCGGCAAATTCCAGCGGTGTTAAATACTCAGACTCATTAGCTTGTGCAGCTAGATCTTCAGTTCTTTTTGTTATCTGATCAGTTATGTCAACAGAAGATTCTGTGTCATCATAAGGATTTTCTTCATTATCACGGGTTCTAAACGTTTCTCCAGTAGCCATATCGTACTTTGTTGTGAAACCTTCTAAAACCCCGTCTTCTCCTATCATAGACTGTAACTCAAGAGCAGCTCTTCTTCTAGCCTCTTCAACGTCTACATCTGGATAGTTTTCTTCAAAAAACTCCGGGTTTCCATACATTAACGCGTTGTTGATTTGAGCCATGCGCATCCAGTTTTCATCAGCCCACTCCTTAGGATTGCTAACATACTTTAGGTTAGCAAGTCTGTAAAACTCATCAGCAGAATCTACTTGAACTTTACTGCCGTCTAGTTTAGTAAAAATATAACCACCATTTTCACTTTCAAAAACAGCCTCAAAATTATTAATTCTTGTTTGTTCTAAACTGTTTTTTTCTTCAGCTTGGGCGTCACCTAATATTTCGCCAACTAAATCATCGACGTTAGAGTCCGTTACGTTTAAAAACTCTGTTCTTTCTTTACCCCACCAAGGATTAATCCAGCCAATATCTGCTTTTACAGCATCTCTTAAATCATCTGCGTTTACCGCGTTGACATCAAACTGCCCTGTTTGATTGTATATATTTTCTTCTGATAAGAATTTATTTTTTACATACTCTGTTAAAGCGTTTTTCTCTTTAACCCACTCTTCGCCATGACCATATGTCGGATCTGATTCATCAGGATTAGCTTCTAAAAAACCTATTAACTCTTCCTTAAGTTGCTCTGGCGTTTGATGATGCAAGTCAAAAGAGTGCTTTACGCCGTTAGGATTTGTGATTACAACGTTGTTCATACTCCACTTAGTGCCAGTACCTTCTACCCCGCTCATGCTACCATCCATTGGTTGAACTTCGTGTATGTCAAACCCAGACGCTGGAGGTAATATTTCACGAAGCGCAGGAACAAACTTTTCTTCGCTAATTTTCGCTCTAGTTTCTAAACCCAGCGCGTCACCTAGCGCAAGATCATCTACTAGGTCAATAATCTTTTGCGTAGTATCTTCTTTACTTTTTGCTTTTTTATCTATCTTATATTGCTTGCTATCTACTTCCCATGGTTTAAAAATCTCATCTTCATATAATTGCGCAGCTGCTTCTTTCCACGCACCTAAACGTAGCTCTTCAGCTTCTTCCTCGGTAGAACCCGCAGGAATCATTGGTTCTTTAATATCGATCTTGCTTAGTCTCTCCTGGTTTTGTACTACCCAATCGTTTATATCGAGTAATACAGGTGCGTCAGGATCCGCTGTTTCCTTTGGATCTTGCTTTTCTGAAAGAGGATCTGTAGAGACAACGTCAGGGTTTGGTATTATATTAATCCCTTCCTCTGGCGCGACTGTAGGCACAGATGGTTTATCACGTACTTCTGGAGTTACTTCTTGCGCAACAATATCTGAAGCGTATGTAAGCGGCTGTTCTTCTTCGTCGTCATATCCCAATATACCTGTTATCTCCTGTTCTGGTTGATTCAAAGCTACGCGCGTCGAAAGGTCTGCGGTATCCCTACTGCTAACGCCTACGTTAAATATTGGACTATCTAAATTAAGCTGTACTGGGTTTACTGTGCTTGCAGGTTGTTGCTGAAGTTCTCCTTGTCTTTTCTGCCTATAAAGTTCAACGGCTTCTATAATTTGCTCTTCAGTAACGCCAGGTTGCTGAGACATTTCTAGTATAATAGCCTTTATCTCTTGCTCTAAACTCATTTTTGTGGAAATAATAATTCAAGAAGTTGATCAGATGTTAATTTGTTTTTTTGGTCAGCAGTTAGATTTGCTAACGTTGTAAGCGACTTGTTTTTATTATATTCATCCATTCCACCGCCATGCGATATTTCTTGCTTCATAGTCATCCAGTCAGCAGCAATCTCTGCAAGTAGATCTGGTTCATTCTCTAAAGAAGTCATCAACCTGTATATAAACAAGTAATCACTACTTACTAAATCCGCTTCGGTAAGAACTCCATCTTTATTAGTGTCTAAGCCTCCGTAGCCTTCTGGGATTGTAACACTAAATTGTATGCCAGTACCTGGAGACGCTATAGCCTCTCGTAAATCAGCTTCTAAAGATGTTTCTCCAGCCCACACATCTCTAAGTATAGACGTAGTTGCCTTTGGATTAGCTCTTAACTCTTTCTTTATACTTTTTAAGTTATTGTAGTGTTGCGCTTGCTTTTGAAACGGTTTACCTTCAATGCCAATGCTTTGCTGTTCGATGCTCGCGGTCATGAAACCCTCTTGTCTAACCACAGGCGCGGTACCAGTAGCAACCATCTCATCTATTTCTCTTCTAGTCCAAACCCTACCTTGAGGCGTACGCTCACCTGTTTCTTGATTAAAGAGCACTTCACCAACAGTAAACCCTATTTCGCCACTACTAGGATCAACAACAGCAACAGCAGTGCCATCGTTTTTAGCTATAGCCTCTAATATCCCTCTATTAGCCACAGCCTCTTCATCACTGCCGTTTAGTACTTCTCCCCAGCCATACTCTTTGTTTATTTGAGCCGCAACTTCCATTGTACCCTTCCAACCTTGAAGAGAGTTAGATCTAGCGCCTTGCTCTTTTAGTACTCTAGATTGTTCTTTTTTATTACCGGTTCTTACGGCTTCTAAATAATCTTTTTTATATTTCTCCTCCATCTGCATGAACTGATCATGTAGTTCAGGAGATGCCCACGCACCTCTCTCGCCCATAGCATCAAAGGCTTCATCCCACTTTGCGGCAGCAGAAATTTTTACCTGAGCCGCGGCTTCATTCCTAGCTTCTCTATCTGCTTTTGCTTTGTAAAATTTTTCTGCGCCAGCACTTACAGCGGAACTTATCCCGCCCACCTGCATTGATTTCATATACGCATCCATAGAGTCTCCGCTAACGCTTGCTCCGCCAACTGCTCTTACCGTAGACGCGTCTAAACTATAATCTGGTGTTGTTGTTGTTTCTGCCATGTTATCCTTGTGTTGTCAGCCATTGTTCAAACTGCTCTGTACTCATATTACCAAAGTCTGGTCCTTGGGAACCTATCGCGCCACCTGCTTGTCCAGCACCAGAAGCAATTTGCGACATGCCCGCTTGCTGTTGTTGAGCGGCAGCAGCTTGCATAGCCTGGGCTTGCTGAGTTTGCCCAGCGGCTATACCCATAAGGCCACTGATTTTATCAGATTGCATTTGTCTAGATTTAAGATCGCCTTCACGTTCAAGACCCTGTAATTTTGCTGCCTCCGTTGCCGCTGCTTGTTGATTAGCTGCCTCTTGCTGACCAATGCTTGCTGATGATTGTTGTGCAGCTAAAGCACCTTGGTTAACTAAGGTTTGAGCTAACGCCGCTATACCAGAAGAACCTGATGCCTGTCTATTTTGAGCTAGTACGTTAGCTTGCTGCTGCATTTGCTGTTGTTTTTGGAACTCAGCTTGCTGTTGATTTACCGTAAGATCTTCCATTGTATTTTCCATGTTTAAATACGGATTAGAAGTATCTAATTTACTAAAAGCATCTTTTTGCTTTTCCATTTCGGCACGAGCTTTGTCGGCCTCTGCTTTAGCTGCTTCTGCAGCTTTTTTACCTTCTACTACTGTGTATATACCCATACCAACAGTAACGGCTGCCATTACAAAACTCATGATCTATTTATTTTTAATGTATTCTTCGTATTCTTCATAACTTATAACTACAATTTCTTTTTCTAATTGATCTAAATCTTCCGTGCCACTAGGGTTTTTATGCGTGTTAATCCATATAGAATCTTCGTGAGCGTATAAAACTCTTTTAATACCTGGTGTTGATACTATAGAACAGGGAGCAACGTGATCTATTGTGTCGTTCTCGTTAACTACTGTTATTCTACCAGTTAACAAAAAGCACATGTGAAGGTGTTTGTGTATCGCACCGACAACTGCACTTCCCTTTTTCATGTGCATTTCTCTTACGTAAACGCCGTCCATAAAATGATGTTTAATAGGTACTAACTCGCTATTACTTACAATAGGCTTATCTTCTGTACCAACGACTATGTTAACACCGTCTGCCAACTCTTTTAAAGAATTTTCCAGTGAAATAACTTTTGATCTAAAGTTATGCGCTACCTCTGATTTAGTCTTTTTTTGTAACTTGTTATCAGTCATTAAATTTAATTATAGTATACTGATATATAGTTACACTTTTTAGTAGTTATTTACTACTTTCAAAGGCGTCCATAGTAACAGAGAACAGTTCCGATGCTGTGGTTGCGTTGTTAGATAACTTAACGCTAGCGTAATAACCAAGTATAGAACTTAGGTTTGCTTTATTATCTTTACTAAATAATATAAACTTTGTTTGACCGTTTAAAGCCCCAGGTAAAACAGTTTCGCATATAACGCTAGGCGTGCTACTTTGAGCGTTTGATATCTGCCTTATTTGACCTATTTCAACCACATCGTTGTTGCCGCTAGTTGTAAACCCTCCGCTAGAACTAGTGTCTACATAGTATGCAGTATCGCCTACTTGGCATGAAGCATTAAGCGGCGCTGAAAATGTTAGTGTTAATGATGGCATTAGCTTACTGTTATTAGTGGGTCAATATATATTCTAAGTTGTGCTGTTTCGTTTACTGAACTTGATTTTACGTATCCAGATATTACTATGTTGCTGCCTACCTTTTCAGCTTTAGCGCTTCTAAGAGTTATTTGTCCCCTTACGTTTCCGTTTATAAATCTTATATGATCTCCTGAGACTAGAGTTTGAATATCGTTAAACACAACTGTAGTACCGTTTGTAATACTCGCTACAGTACCGCTACCTCCATGACGTCCAATACTATTACCTATAGCTAGCATACCAGGAACGATACCTTTGGTAGAAGCCAGCGTATGTGTAGCTGTTTTAGAGGCGCTACTTGATGCTGTTGTTTTAAACTCCTCTGAACCACCCACTTGAGACAGTGGGTCGTTAGCGGTGTTTACGTTTAGCGTATTACCGTTAGGAGTTATGGTGAAAGAAAAAGGTGTTACTGATCTAGTATCAATAAACTTAATATACGAATTATCAGCTATAGTATTAGCACCACTCATGGTAATTACATTGTCAACAATCTTTGATACCGTAGTATTATGTGCTATACCAGTGCAACTAATTATCATGCCAGGTACTATACTTGCGTATGAACTCCCGTATGTTTTTGCTAACACTAAACGCGTACTTGAAGATCCGCCGGTGCCTCCTCGAAGTGATACGTCTTGCTTGTAATTCTGTACGTATCCCGAGTTTTGGTATAGTGCTGATTTAGTGACAGTAACATTTGATGGCATGGCCCCAAAGTTACCAGCGTTATTCGTTATAGGTGTTATTGTTAATGTCTGTATGCCTTCTTGTATTAACGACGCCTGTCCTGGATTTACAGGTATGCTATCATCAAAAACTGAAGTTACACCATCTACTGTAGGTAGCAGCATAAAATCAAATCTAGTTTGACTTGTAGCTGGCGGTAAAATTATAGAGTGAGGTTGCAACGCGGTTGTTCCAGTAGTTGGTATACTAGAGCTTAACCAATACTCGTCATCTTGAAATTGGTTTGTAGTGAAGTTATAGTAACCACCCGTAGCAGCTGTTACATCTGATGTTACGCTAGCTTTTTTCTGAAAAGATATTTGATATGGAGATCCTGGATAACCAATTACATAGCAACCAACACTCCCACCGCTCGCCGTTTGTGTTGTTGCGCCTATAAAACTAGTAATCATATTGGTCGTTTCAGGATCTTCTATAGAATCTTGAATAGTATTTACATATTGATTTATGCGTATATCCATGCCTTCAACATTCACCATTTCCACGTCTAGAAGAGCAGCTAAACCTTCTTCGGTGACTTCTGTTGCGCTAAGTCCGGGTGTCATTGGGTGTACAAACTGTATTTCAAGAGCAAAACTTGTTATTAAACTATTCGTATAAACAACATTTGTTACAATGGTATTAAGATTACCCCCAAAAATACCACCCATAGCTCCTGCCATTTGGTGCCAGGTGGATGGCGCCGTTAAAACGCTATCAGGATAATGATACCCAGTTTCGGCGGTAAAAGTGTACTTAACTATATTGTGCACGCCTATGCCTTGCACAATCCCAGAGATATCGTTTACTTCAAAGGACGCGGTGCTACCAACCGAAGTAGTAGATGTAAATCCAGACAAAAGATTACTTTGAGTTACGGTGTGATTATTGTTAGAACTATCAGGATCTCTGTATCTAAAAGAGAAATATAAGTTTAAATCTCCTCCGTCAGCTGGTACTATAGGATGCGATGAAGAGTTTTCATCTATATCAACGTATAACGTCGTGGTGGCAGATGGCGTAAAAGCATCTACAGTGATCTCTACTTTCACGAAGTTTAAAGGATCACCAGGCTCGCCCATATCAATAAATTTGACTTTACTAATCTGAGAGTCAGCGTTAAAAAACACTCCTCCAAACGGTGTCCATTCATTATCAACTAGCTCTTGACCATTACCCACCTTAAAGTTTTTCGCTTGTATATTGTACCCAGAGTATATGCCGCCATCTAATGGGTTTCCGTTTGGTGACACAAGATTATATATATACATAACAGCGGTCTGCTGAGAAGTTGCAGATCCTCCTGTTGCTGTAAGTTCAGCTGATGTTGCTTGCCACTTTGCCATATTATTCGTCTGCTGTTTCGTCCCAAGCACCCAAGTTACCCCAACCTCCGTTTCCAGAGTAAGAAGTACTAGTGTTATTGGCTATTGTTATTGTTATTTGTTCTCCAAGGCTAGGGTTGCTATGTGCCATACTAGCAGTACCTAATCCTTGTACTGTAAACTCTTTTTCGTCGAGATTTGTTAGTGACGTTTGCTCGCCGCTAGGGTACGCAAACCACTTACCTTCTTTTTCTTTAAATTCTATGTTACCTGTAGTTTGTTGATCTGTAGTGATGTTATCAATATACCAACCATTAGAGGCAGTTAAATTAAAGTATTCTCCGTCGTAAATATTGTCAGTAGATGTTATACCGTCATTGGTAGAGTACACGCCATTAAGCATGTTAACACCGTCAACGTCTGTAAATGCTGATATTTTGCCTTGAGAACCCTCGTAATTTATTAAACCAAAGCTTTTAACAGACTCTGGACTATCGTTAACCAATAAAGTTAAGTCAGATGTGTACTGGGTGCCGTAGAAGTTGTTGTGGACGCTGTTTGAGTGATGTTGCCATATATCACCATTATTAAACGTATAGTATTTATTGTTAATACTAACGCCGTCTTCAGGCGCGAATGACTTAAAACTCACCCAACCGTCAGCTGCTTCGCTGAAAGAAACAGTAGTATTGCTAGTAAGCGTTGTTTGGGTCGGATGGTATTTCTTTTGAACAGAAACGTTGTACTCGTTTTTCCTTTCATCGTAACTACCCATAATTCTCCACACATGCTCCGCACATAGATCAGCGAAGTAATCCTTCATACCTTTCATAGATATATCGTGCACGCCGTTAGAGTGCAGAGCCAATACTTTACCTCTCATAGCGTCTGAAAAATATAAAGTATTAGGTGTTGCCGCAAAAGACTCTGGGTTTTTAGAGATACCATAATCACCTTGGTATGGTGTAGCTGCTCCTACCACTGCATTACTAGCCACTACGTCTGCAGATCCATCTGCTTTATAAAGTAAATCTCTATTAGTAACCGCTTGTAGTACTTTATCTTCACAGAACATGATTAACTGAGTGTTCCTGTTATAAAGCTTTTGTATACTACCGTATATTGGGTTAAGATCTTTAGTTATTTTTTCAGCAATAAGAAATTGGTTAGTATCGTTAACTCCAGATATAGAGTTATAAACGCCAGACCAAATAACACCATGCTTTCTTCTTTCGGCTTTAACTTGAGTAGCTATAGTCGATGAAACTTTAACACCGTTATCCATTTGAGCCGCATTAAAGTCGTCATTAATTCTATCTGATTCTACGCCGTTACCAAAACACCAGCAATTACTCCAATTTAAACGGTGTTTTTGAGAGTATATTTTAGCGTTGTTAGGTTCGCTATCATCAGCACCAGCTAATTTCATAGTAACCGTACCTGACGATTGCGCCGGGACAGACACCGCAAGTTTACTATTTATTTTGTAACCATCAGGTCTTGTAAAAGTAATTATATCCTCGCTGGCGGAACCGATGCTGTTAGTGCTTAATGTTGACGTAGGTAAAGCAGGTGTAAACCTTATAGTTCTCTCGTCATCCCAGCCTGTTATAGTATGGGTTGAATATGTAACAACGCTATCTACAAAACCACCTCCACTAGTACCACCTATTTCACCCGTGCCACCACCGCTATATGCTGCGTACTCAAATGTAGTTCCAAGTGGTAGCAATTCTTCGTTTGTTTTCTTAGTAAGCTTTAACGGTAGTATCGGGCTTGCT
>Ga0181380_1000846_pt1 | contig 13616 bp, 18 predicted proteins | sample 3SPOviralmetaG_FD_130116 | JGI IMG/M metagenome (GOLD analysis project Ga0181380, IMG submission 130116) | Marine viral communities from the oligotrophic San Pedro Time Series (SPOT) site, San Pedro Channel, CA, USA - 3 SPOT_SRF_2009-08-19 | ecosystem: Environmental > Aquatic > Marine > Strait... | reverse complement strand
GATGATAAAAGGCGGACGAATAGGCATAGGGACAACAACGCCTGAAGGCGGTTATTTTATTTCAGGCGTTCAATCAGGAGGACAAGGAATAGAAATAAAATATTCTGGGACTGTTCTGCCTGGACCTTCTGCTGGTAGCGAGGAATATATACCGCTACAATTAACATATCATCAAACGAATTATCACGCTTCATCATTTCCACGATATAGGTTTAGATTAGATAGTATAAGTGGTTCAACAGGATTAGGAAACGGTTGTTTTTCTATAGAGCATTCAGGAAGCACGAGTGCTTCTTTTAAAGCAAAGTTATTGATAACAAACACAGGACAATTATTAGTCAATAAAGAAACCGCAAGATTTAGTCCGCCAACTGGTGTATTTTGCCTACAATCTACGAGCGGTAGTAACGGTTATACTAATTATGGAGAGATGCGGAATTTAACTCAATCCGCAGGTATAATAACAGACAATCTATTTTGGACTGCTTTAAGATATTTTCAAATATCTAATACATCATCATCAGGCGGACATTCCGCCTTCGCGTTAGGTATAGAAGCAACAAATAATAATAATTATAAAGGGCAACTGACATTAAACCCTTATGGCGGTTCTGTTGCGGTTGGGTATTCTAATTATGTAGGGACATCACGCAAACTTTTTGTGAATGGTGATGTATTTGCTGCTGGTAGTTATGCGGGTAGCGACGACCGCATTAAGTATAATGAAACCCCTATAGGGTCAGCAATTACAATAATTAATAAATTAAACCCTTATAAATATGAAAAAATAACATCTGCGAGAAATCAAAAGGGGATATGGATACCTAGCGACGCAAGTTGGAATGAAGTTAAAAATGATGTTGATTTATCAGGTAATAGATTATATGAATATAGCGAAGAAATAGGATTTATAGCACAGGATATAAGGAGTGAAATACCCGACTTAAGTTTTTGTGTTAGTGGTGAAGAAGAAGACGCTTCAGGTAATCAAACATTATTAGCAGTTAATTATAATAATATATTTTGTTTAGCAGTTCAAGCAGTTCAGGAGTTAGACGCAAAGCGTAAAGAGGACAATAAGAAGTTTATTGATTTAAATAAACGATTATTAATTTTAGAAGAGAAACTTAAAAATATAGAGAGCACAGATAAAGAATATATACTCTAATATAAATGAGTATTAAGGTAAATAAGACCAAACAGGAATTAGAGCAAAGTATAAGAGTTCGTAGGGACGCATTACAAACACTCCATTCCCGCCTAAAAGATGATAGTGATGCTTATCAGAAATGGATAATGGGGATTAGCACCCTCTCGGGAGGTATTGAGGTAGGTAAATTAAGTTTAGGTGCGGACAATCCTTTAATGGATTTAACAAGTATATTTTTCGCATCAGTTACAACCTTATTAGCGTCTCTTATGCGTTTCCAAGACTATAATAATCGGTTAGAAGGATTAGTAAAAGCAAGTGCTGAATTAACAGGAGTGCTTAAGGGTATTCGTGATAGTCCTAATGTAAGTGTTGAAATGGTTGAAATGTATAACAAATCGTTATCAATCGTAGAAATGACGCTTTACCCCGAGCAAAGAAAAAAATACTTCGCTATAGCAGAGGCAGGCGTAGTCAGTATAACTAAGGACGAATTAATGTTTAACGCTAAAATTGATAAAACAGAAAAAAAGCACGCATTACCTAAGAGTGATATTGAGTTGGGAAACAGTAATGAGATTGTTAAATATGAAGAGGAGTAAAGCATGCTTAATGGGTCACGGAAGGCACGGTCACACGGCAGAGGCGATGGTGGGAGCAGGAGGGAACTTGGGGGGGACACCCTCGGCACGGGCACACTTAGATATTAACATACCCGCAAATAAACCAACTAAAGTAGCGGTAATAACACTCATAGTAAAACAACATTCTAACATTAATATATAATTAGGAAAATATTATATATTAGTATATATATATGGCAAAGGATACTTTCTACCTCTCTAAAAGCGATAAGAAGGATAAAAAATTTAAGATGGTTATGCCGTCATATAATCATACACATCATTTCGGGGCAAGTGGTTACGAAGACCTTACAACTCATAAAGACGAGGAGAGAGCAAAGCGTTATAGGTCACGGCACGCAAAAGATAAGATAAATGACGTCCATAGTGCAGGTGCTATGTCTTGGTATATACTTTGGTCTTCTCCATCATTAAGTCAAGGTATTCGTAATTATGAAAAAAGATTTGGAGTTAATGTAATTTACAAGAAATAGGGGGACACAAAGGAGCGTGCCCGTGTCCCGAACCGTGCCCCAAAACGTGCCTTCTACTGTTCTCTTACCTTAGTCGGTCTCATAGGTTATATTTTTATTTATTTTTAGGTGTGAGTTGTTGGTAAGGGGCACGGAAGGCACGGCACGGAGAGGAACTCTTAATCTGGGGGGTATTTTTGGGAGGTGTCTTTTTTTAAGTAAATATATAATTAGGAAGTAGAATGTTTAGTATAGCGTGCCTTGCGTGCCTTTCGTGTCTTTTGATATATATGTGTAGTTATTGTATTGTTATATATTCCATATTGTTATGTGTTATGGTGTAATAAGTTATATATTATAAAAACTATAAGGTATAAATTAAGGGTCACGCTCCAAAAAAAAACGTGCCCGAGCGTGCCTTCTATGATAATTCGTCTCCCCTTGTCCCATCGTTTTTTGAAAAATCTAACCTATTAAAATTTCTATAATATTCTACTGGTATAGCATTTGTCTTTACAAAAAGAAAGTCTCCCTTCTTTTTAAATACATAAGAAAACAATTCATCCACCTCATCTTTTGTAAAGTCTGGTAAATATTCTTCTACAAATGCCGTAGTCATCTTAGCATTTAATGGTCTCCAAAAGAACACTCCATCAACATTACGGCGTATGGATAGACCTACTGATACCAAATCTTGAACGAGAACCATAAGAGATAGTCTTATATGTCTGTGTCTATGTATTAGATTAGTAAATGTCTCGTTAATACCTTTCTGTTTTAACTTTGATGAAGCATCATCAATTAATGCCATAGTAAAATACTTTGCCTCAGCGTTTCCCGCAGCAATCTCTTCTAATTCCATTATGAAATCCAAGTTAAAATTATTATATATCTTGTCTTCATCGTGCTTTCTTATTAATTTATTATCTATGCTTTGTAGTGAGTTCTTTGGAATGTTTAATATAATCTCGTGCTGCGTCCCGTAATATGCTTTGTAAGGTGGTTTCTTAGATGTTAATAATGAGATTGCTGTTGTTGTCTTACCGCTACCTTTTGCACCAACAAATAAATAAATAAATGGTTTTGCTGCTAAAGGGGGTGGAGGTGCTGGTTTAAACTCATCTTCACACAACATTCTACAAACATTAATATCAAGTTCATTATCCGTTTCGGTAATCCTCATTTTGTAATATATTAATAATAAAATATATTATAAATTGTCTTATTAAACAAATCCAGAAAATACTTGAGGGTATTGTATTGGAGGTAGTGATTGTGGTATATCTCTAGGTTTAGACCTCTTTCTTTCTTTCTTCTCTTTTTTCTCTCTCTTCTTTCTTACCATGGTATCCTCGCTGCTGCTTGATGTTAAACTACTATCGCTGGCGGTGCCCGTGTCTTGCGTGTCTGGTTCTGGTTCTGGTTCTGGTTTTGGTTTTGGTTTCTTTTTAGGCGGTGCCCGTGTCTTACGTGCCTTTGGTGCCTTGACGGGGGTAGCGGGTTCTACCTCAAATTCACTTGCATCTGTGGTGTCGCCTTCGCTCTCACTCGCAACTTTAACCTTCTTGGGGCGACCCCGACCATTAACACTACGTGCCGCTCTCTCCATCAGTTTCTTATTCTCTTCCTCTTTTATATTCGCCTCCTTAATAGTTCTTCTCGCTTTTACTATTTCTTTAGCATCTTTTAATAGTTGTGCTTTTACTTCTTTTTCTGCTTCAAAACGCTCTTTGTTTTTTGCTTGAATTTTCTTTAAATGTGCTATCTTAGCAGGAGATAGACCCGCCCACCTTTCTTTTTTTTTGGCGTAGGTTTTGTCTCGGGGACTTCGTCATTAAAAGATAAAATAGCGTTCTCTTCTTCATTAGTATCTAAGGTATCACTTATTTCGTCTAAAGTTTCGGTATCCGATGAAATTTTTTCTTTTTCCATATATATATAAATGGGAGAATTTATAAAAGACGATTTAACTAATTCACTTTCTTTAGAAGAAAAGACTTTCTTAGATAGTATCGGTGCTGGTGATGTTAGTGGGAACTATGTGATAGACACACAAGACACGGGCACACCTACCTTTACCACCATCAGCGATAATCACGGGCAGCAGATGTTTGATAAGATAGTGGAGAATATGAACGAGATGGATAATAGCGGAGTTCAACACGATAAATATGATAATTGGACTGAGTTAAGCGAGGATGATATAACGGAGATGTTTAGTTGTTTTATTAATTACGATGAACCTAGTATAGATTTAACTAAGTTTGATTTTAGAACTCATACTGCGGATTGGTATAAAGAGAAGTATCCTCATTTTGACGATAGGTTTTATAAGATATTAGAGGAAGCAAGTGAGAAGAAGTTGGACGATAAAAGAGATGGAGGGTTGCGAATAATAGAAAAAGAAACAACACTAAAATTTGATTAATATATATATAATATAATAGATGTCCCATAATGATACTACACTTAGTTCTCAACAGATATTCTTATCATCGACGCATGCTTCGCAAGATATAAGCGAGACAGAAAAGATATTTAATTTAGCAGCACCAATCAGTCCCCCCAGCGGAACTCGTATTTTATTATCTTGTAGTGATTTTGAAATGCCTTATAGTATGTATAATATAAATAGTAATAATGATAAATTGGTTTTTACAAATGGAGTAAATGTTACCTTAACACATCAGAATTATAATATAAATGAATTAGTTTCTACACTTGATAGTGGTTTAACTGGTATCTCTGTATCTTATTCAGTTCAAACCAACAAGATAACATTTACCAGCGGTTCAGCAATACAAATCAATACAACAACAAGCACATTATTATTTGAGATAGGATGGGTTGCAACAGACACACAAAATGCTACGAGTATTGTATCACCTTTTGTTTGTAATCTTGCGGGATTACCTAATATATACATAAGATTTAGGAATTTGAATATACTTAATATTGATAGTGCTGGTCAAATCATAGGAACACTTGCGAAGGTGCCCGTTAATGTAAATCCATTAGAATATATATTTTATACTCCTAAAGATGATTTATTTATCAGAACAGATGAAAGACAGATAAACCTAATACATTTAGATTTACAAGATGAGAATGGTCGTTCTTTAGAAATAAACGGACAACCCTATTCATTAACTATATCAGTTCATTTCCAACATCAAAGAATACCGAGAAGTATAGAGGAACTAAATTTTAAATTAGAAAACACAGACGATAAAAAAATAAAGGAATAATTTAAAAATGGGTTTCAACTTAGGTAAAACATTAGGCGGTTTTGTAAAAACTTTAGGACATAAAACAAGAGCGTTGCGTGGAAATTTAGGTGTAAAATTATCTCACGCTGCCACACGCACATTAAGTAATGTCTCACGTGCGGCACAAGTAGCGGGAATGTCTAGTAATCCCGCTGTAAAAGCGATGGCGGGAGCGGTAGGTGCGGGAGCAAATTTAGGTAGAAATGTTATAGAAATGGGTAAAGATATTGATATTGCTGGAACTGGTAGAGCGGGTGGTAGAGCGGGAATGGAAAAGGCAAAGAGAAGAATACCTGCTATAATGATGGATGCGGGTGATGTAGGTGCTGGTATCGCCACCGCTGCTATGTTTGTTTAAGTGTGCCGTGCCCTCCGTGCCCTTAAATAAAAACTATAATCTTAAAAATAAAATAATAGTTAAGATTATATAAATGGATATCCCAGACTACTTAATCCTAAGCGACAGCAACGGCACATACGACACGAACATTTTAGGATATAAATATGCTCTGCCCCCTACTTGGTATTCTAATCAACGCAGTAGCGTTGCAAGTGTCTCTATGATACAATTTTCATACGAACAAGATAACTCAGCGGGTGTTGTAGGATATGTTACAACATCTCTTACATCACAAAACTCAAGATATAATCAAGAAGGGACAAGTGTTTTAGGAATATTAACACCCAACACCGACGCTATCCCAGTTTTATCAACTAATTCTTATTTTGATAGTAATGAACCAATTAAACATCTAACCGCAGCACGCCCTCCACAATTTAATATATTTTTTAAAACGCTTGATGGGACACCAACAAATCCCGATACTTTTATGCTCGTATTAAAATTTGAATATTATTCACCATCAAAGACATCGCAAGCATTAGGAGATGAATACACCCCAACTTTAAAAACTGTAGGCGGTGGAATTGCTAATTATTATCCTAATAATCAAATAGGTTTATTGTGAAATAATAAAATGAAGTGAATAAAAATATTTTATACTAATATATAAAAGCAATTATGACTGATGCTATGGTTTCCCAGTTTGATTTCCAAGATGTAAAGAGAAAAGCGGCAGCGTCCCGCTCATACCGCAGTAAAGTAAGTTCCAGCAACGGTATTAACTTCACCTGCGGCGACAGTATTGTAGTGGATTTACCCGCCAACCAAGCGAACTCCTACTTTGATTTTACCCAAGCGTATTTATCTTTCACCGTTACCAACAACGATGGTCAAAGTTTTAAGGCGGATGGAGGTGCGGGATATTACAGTCTCATCAGAAATTTATCCGTTACTACTGCGGGTCAAACTGTAACGCAATTAAATTCTATGAACGTATTAGTTAATGCTCTTTTTGATGCTAATGTTTCCAGCAACTACAACAGAAACATCGCACACAATATGTTCGGCACAAGTTTAGAAGGCAAGCAATACGAAGGTGCTACCATCGCCAACGGAGCGAGCAGAAAAGTATGCCTCCCCCTTATCCTTAACGCCCCCTGCGACACGACCCCCTCACGCTATTTTCCCGCATTTGGTCGCGACCGCTTGACTTACCGTTTCCAAATCGAAGATGCTGCGACCGCCCTCATCGGCAATACTGGTTTAGTAAATTCAAATGTAGCGATAAGCGATGTAGAATTAGTTTATTACACAGTTGAATTAAGTGGCGAAGCACAAAGACAAGTAGATGCTCTTACTGGCGGTGTATATCAATTACTCGCCAACGATTATTTACACGCCAGCACCTCCGTAGTCAAGGGCAGCACAAGTCTTACAAGCACACTCGGTTTCTCCGCTGCCTCTCTTGAAAGAGTTATAGTATCTCACCGTGTATCTGATAACATCGGTGATGCTACCAAACCATCTCTTGGTTCCCGCTCAACCGCCAATTTAAGCGAATGGCAACTCATAATCAACAGCGAACCTTACCCAGCGAGACCCATTAAGGTCAATACCACCGACTGTGCCGAAGCACTTTGCGAACTCCAAATCAGCAGTCACGCACTCAAAGATTTCTCACACGGTGCTAACTTTAACTGCAACGGAGCAACTCAATCTGGATACTTTAACGTTGTTGATGCATCTGGTGCCGATTATGGGTCTTTCTTATGTGCCGTGGAATTAGAAAGTATGAGCGGTAAATCCGATAGAGTTTATTCTGGTATCCCAACCATAGGAGCGGTCGTCCAATACAACGCCCGCTACGAAAATACTGGTGCTGGTGTGACTGGTGTCCCTAACTTAATGACTGTTGATTTCTTCGCTCAACGCACCGTAGCGATGACCTTAGATATGAAAAACCTAGGAACTTGGATGATTGTTGTCTAAGAATATATAAATGATAATAGTTAAGGAGGGCGAGAAGTTTAGGGTTATAGTTATGTTTGATGGTAATATGTATTCTTTAGGATTATATGATACAGAAGAGCATGCTATTAATTCGTATAATGCGATGAGAAAAAAACATTATATTATATTGGGAGATGATTTGAAACTCCCACGATGAGGATTACATCGAACGTTGCCGTGTCTGGAGTGTGTCGTTCAGCATAGGACACGGGGCACGCTACAAAAAATTCACCAAATCACCACCCGTGATTTCGTGAATTATATTATATTTAGGAATACTAAATGACGGTTTGTTTAATAATTTATAATGACCCATATCAGAAAAGTATTTGTGCTTTATACAAATTTAGTTATATAAGGGATGTTATAAGGTGGAGTGATGGAATGTTAAACTATAGTGATGCTGATGTAAATAAGAAGAGGGTATATGTAACTTATAAATCCTTTTTTAAGATAGTTAGATTAAAAAATACCCATTAATATATATATGCCTTCTATTTTAGAAATATTAGCATTTTGTATAGTAGAGATTATAAGTAATCCTTTAGCAGCATTAATTTTTGTTAGTATTGTATTATTCTTTTTGTTGGATGGTAATTTGTAATTAATTAATTATATCCATTTAAATAAAATATTACCTTATATTATAATGGTTGATATAGACGAATATCTTTCAAAAACTAAACTCGCTGATAAAAGCAAGAAGACTTATAAACAAGCACACAAGAAATTAACAGATGGTTTAGAGAATTCAATAATAGAAAGTTCCCAACGAACAATTATAAAAGTTATACCGACATTAACACCATCACTAAATTCTCAGCAAGCACTTCTAAACATAGCAATAATAATGTTTAGGGAGAATGGTAAAAAGTTTGAAATGTTAGATGCAGCGAGAGAAGCAAATAAACTGAAACTAACAACGGATAGAAACAAAGGTAATGCTGTAAAGTTAGATGAATTACCGAGTAGAAAGCAAATAGACGATTATCTAAATAAATTATATAACGAGGGAGAATGGAGAAGTTACATAATTAATTATCTATTAGCAAATATATATGTTAGAAATAAAGATGTAAATGCGTTAATTGTGAGTAGAGTTGGTAAGGATAAAGAGAACTATATAGTAAATAGAAAGAATGATGTGTTGTTTGTTAGAAGAGATTATAAAACAAAGGGAACATATGGTGAGAAACAAAATCAAATAAAAAGTGCGAAGTTGAAAAAGGCGGTAGATGAATTACAAAAGGAAAGTGAGAAAAAGGAGACACCTTTATTAGCAAAGATAAACGGACAACGGATAGGTGATGATAGTTTAACAAATTATATAAAAGAGAGGACTTTGAAAAATATTACAGAGAGTGATATGATGAAGATAACAATAAATCAGATAGACGAAACGGGGGATTTAAGGAAGTTAAAAATGATAAGTGATAATAGAGGAACAAGTATTAAAACATTAATAGATAACTATAATCTTAAAGGATTTAGAACAGAGGATGTAGGTGAGGAAGTCAAAGTAACTAATGATAAGGGAATGGACTTAATGGTTAAGATGCCCGTGCCCGTGCCCCCCGTGACCGAGGACACGCAAGACACGGAACCACCGCCGCCTCCAGAAGCAGAACCAGAGAAACCTAAACCCAAAATAGGAAGACCAAAGAAAGATGAGCGTGTTAATAAGGAAGTAGATGAGGAGTTTGGTCTTCATATGGATACAAGGAGAAAACTTTATGAGGGGGCGGATTATTATATAGGTGGTATAGTCTATGTGTATGGTAATCAAAATTTAGAGAGTAATACAGCGGATATCTATAATATACATCAGTTTAACGATATGTATGAAAAATATGTAAATAATGCTGGGGGAACTAAAGCAGAGAAATTAAAAAATTTATACAGAAACTTAGAAGTAATAGGTGATGTGCATCAAGATGGGACTTTTGATGTGCGTGACCGTGACGACGATGAATATAGAGATGTATGGAAGGATGAATATGATATAGTCCAGAAATTAAAAGCGAGATTAGATGTTACCAGTAAGACGAAAGGGAGAACAAGAGAGGCGTTTGAGAATAGATTAAAAGAGAGGATAGAAGAATATGTTACTGAGCGAAGAAAGAAGATGATAGATGACGCAGTAGAAGGTGTAATTTTTATAGATGATATAATGTATGCTATTAACTCTGATACAAATGAAATATTTGATGTTAGAGAATATGACGAAGTAGATGACCTATTAAATATATATGAGGCACCTATTTTTGAACGTAGCACCGCTCATAAATCATTTATTGCAAATAAAATTACTGAACGTGGTGATTTTGTGAATAGTGGTTGGAAGGTTGGAACTTGGAAAAAACCAGATGATGCGGATGACTGGTATCACGGTAAAATGAAGGATGTAGCATGGTTAGGGAAGGGAGAAAGGATACACATATTCAACGAAAATACACGCCCGAAGGGTGGGGAATGGGAAAGGTGGCAGAAGGTGGCGGATAAGGATGGGTGGCATTCGTCGGTGAAACTGAAGAAGACTAAAAAACCTCGTGTAAAGACCGAGGAGGAGTTGGAAAAAGAAGCAAAGGATGCAGATTTTTACCTTTTTTGGGCGTGGTTGCGGAAAGACGATGGTCCCACCGAAACTGCGGAAGAGAGGTATGAGGTGCATAAAAAGGCGGAGGCAGAGAAGGCGAGAAAGAAGAAGGAGCGTGCCGATAGAAAGGCAGCAAAGAAGGCGGCAGCGGAGGCGGGCACGTAGGACACGGACACATCGTTCAAAGATAAATTATAATATATATTTATATATATAAAAATGTTGGAAATCAAGAACGGAGATTGTTTAGAGAAGATGAAGGATATAAGTGATAATACTATAGATTTAATATTCTGTGATTTACCATATGGTCAAACGAGTTGCAAGTGGGATACTTGTATCGATTTAGATTTGTTCTGGAAACAAATAAAGAGAGTGAGAAAGAAAGGTTGCCCTATGTTTTTTACAACAACTACAAAGTTTGGTGTAAATTTAATAAATAGTAATCCTAAGGAGTTTAGGTATGATTTAGTGTGGGCGAAATCACAGAGTGTAGGTTTTTTATTAGCAAAGAAGATGCCTATGAGAAAGCACGAGATGTTATATGTTTTCTACGACAAGTTACCTTTATATGATATAAGTTCTCACACGGGAACACTAAGAAAAGACGGGACAAAGCATAAAGAGAACAGTTGTTATGGTAAGTTAGATAAGAATGATTATAAGAATAGATATTCACCACCATTACCTACATCAATACTAAAGGACACAGAAGGCACGGTCACGGACAAAGAACCCAAGCAAGGAGGTTGTTATATAAGACCCAAGGCATCACCACCCAAGGCATACGACCCGCCGTTGCCTACATCGGTTATAACCTTTAGTGCCGTGACGAGCGTGACCGAGAACACTAAAGTCACGGACACGGACAAGTATTGTTGTGAAGGAGGTGTATATGGTAATGAGGTTCTGGGGCATAATAACGGAGGTAAAGGATTAATATATACACCACCATTACCTACATCATTAGTAGAAATCAAATCAACAAAAGGTAAGCATAGCACAGAGAAACCAGTAGAGTTAATAAAATGGATATTAAAATATTATAGCAAAGAAGGAGATACTGTATTAGACCCAACTATGGGTAGTGGTTCAACTGGTATAGCATGCTCTCAAATGAAGCGTGAGTTTATAGGTATAGAGTATGATAGAGATATATATTTAAAAGCAGAGGATAGATTAAAAAAGGAATTCGGTTTAAAGATGGATTAAAAAAGTTTTTATAGGTTTTAATAATTATATAGTTTTTATAGGTTATATAGTTTTTACTCCCGTGCCGTGCCCCACGTGCCCTACTCTCGCTTTAGCATCGCCGCCCTAATCTTTTTAACAGCAATAACCCTCTCTTTATTATCCAACTCCCCCGTAGTAACCGCCATCTTCTTCGCCTTAGCAACCTCCCTACAAATGTCGCTCATAGAGTGAATATTCATATCCTTAACAATCCTATCGCATTTAGGGCAGACCTTCCAACCATTCTCAAGTTTGCGTGCGTCGTCAAGAATAATCTGCTTATCACGGATGGGTCTCTGTGCCCTGCGTGCCTCTGCTGAGACTATGGGGTCTCGGCGTATATTGTTGGTGATTGCCTCCATAAACGCCTCCCTTGTCTCGGGAGCGGTTTGTATCACGATACCCCTATCATCTGTGTAGAGTTCTTTGAGGGTATCAACAACGTTAATATAATCCGCCTCTGGTATGAGATGGACTACGTTATCCATAACCTCCATTATCTTATAGAGTTTATCTGTGAATGTGCGTGCCTTGTCTCGTGTCTCAACATTAACGCTCATATGTATTTAATCTTAGCAATATAGACCTTTTTACGTGATGGGGGGCAAACCCGTAGGTCTGCCCGATTTTTATGGTTTTAAATAATTTTATATGCGTGCCGTGTCCCCCGTGCCCTCTCACCAACTCAACTCCGTCTCTCTCCACTCCGTTCTACAATCAGCACACAGACGCCCGCCCCAATTATGCTTACAGATATGTTTATGGATTTTGTTATTAAACATATATAACGCTATGTGTCCCTTCTTAACATTACGCCACTCCCCGTCACCCGTCCGCATTTGGATAAACCTTAAAGAGTTCTCAAAGAATTGGTCTTGAATGAACTGGTCTGTCTCCATAATAACATCATAAACTTCTTTGTATAATGCGGAGGAGCAATCGTAAGTGCTGGCGAACGGTTCTTTTTCCCTAAAGTCGTGTTTAATAATATTAAGGTGACCTTCCCCCATCCTCTCAACTACATCCGTATAATGGTCACGGAACCCACCCTCATCCTTCCAAGAGTGCACTAAGCAGATGACGCCGTCAAACAACCCCGACAAGAAGCACGACATCACCGCTAATTTAAAAGTGTAGATGTCTAACTGGAGACAGAATGTGTCTCTGTCTTTGATGCAACCCCACATTTTTTTTTGGTGAACGGCGAGATGGATATACATCCCGTAGAGAACGTCGGCACTCTCTCCCAACTCGGTAATGACTAAAGGGTCAATCCGCTCCCGCTTAACAAAGAATGGGGTATCAGAGTGTGCTGACTTCTTGACGTCCATCATACGCATGCACGTCTGCGATATACGCTCGTCACCCTCCGCTGATAATGCGTCGTGTAGTGAATTCATACTTAATTAATTATATATACCTTTTTACGTGATGGGGGGCAAACCCGTAGGTCTGCCCGATTTTTATGGTTTAATAATTTTATAGTTGTCCCCCCCTGTGCCGTGTCTAACGTGCCCTTAGCATTCCACACCCATAACAGTCTCAACCGTCCCACCCTCAAAGATTTGCTCAACCTGTTCGTCTGTTATGAGACCCTCCGTTACCGCCTTCCATATGCAGGATACGTCGGCACGTGTGCCGTCTTTCCATTCTACGTAGAAATCCTTAGCGTTCCCGTCTCGGTCAATACGACGGAGAGAGGCACGGTCACGGTGTAGTCCATACATATAGGTAGCGTTGTCGCTAGCAGCGGCACAGCGTCGGTCACGAATGAGGTCTGCGTTCTTCTTGAAGTAATCTGTCGCCGCCGCAACCATCTTCTTCTTGAGGGTCATAGAGCGGGTAGTCATAGGCATTTTGTAGTAGTATTAGTGTTATATAGCGTTAGGTGTTGAGGTCATATATAGGCAGAATTTGAT
>Ga0181380_1000844_pt1 | contig 13622 bp, 17 predicted proteins | sample 3SPOviralmetaG_FD_130116 | JGI IMG/M metagenome (GOLD analysis project Ga0181380, IMG submission 130116) | Marine viral communities from the oligotrophic San Pedro Time Series (SPOT) site, San Pedro Channel, CA, USA - 3 SPOT_SRF_2009-08-19 | ecosystem: Environmental > Aquatic > Marine > Strait... | reverse complement strand
CTGTCGATGTTGTCTGGTTGTATATTCTTATTCTTGAGCCTGCCGACAATCCTGTTATAGAAATGTCTCGTAATGGTAAAACTGTCCCATTGGTGTCTGTGCGCGTGCCTGTAAATACACCGCCATTAGTTAATGCTATTAAGCCTGTAGTAGTTGCATCGCCTGTGTACGTACAACCATCAATAACCATATCCCAATCATTAAAATTAAAGGAACTGCCTGTCTTGATTAAATCCTCAGCGTAAATCATGTTGGCTGTCTGAGCTAATTGGTATTGGTAATAATCGTATAGCTTTTGCGTGTCGGCATCCTGCGTTATCGTAATCGTTTCTGTAGTAAAGTCTAACGCAATGCCTGTAAGCGCTGCCGCTTGTACCTCTGTTAACGCAAGACGCGAGTTTACAGCAAGGCGCACTTCTTGCTTGACTGGCTCGGCAATTGAACTTTGGAAACCTAAATAAACATACCCATACTTGCGAATGCGAATATCAAACGGCGCTTTGTTGACTGCTGCCGCGCCGTGATCTTTACGAAAAAACCTTGAGTTAATCTGTGGCACCGCACCGCTTGAACTTGTTTGGACGCCTCCGCCTTGCGCTAAATCTGCATTATCGTAAACTGCAACCTTAACACCCGACAAGCCTGTGCCGCTTGAGTCTGCTATCGTATAATTAATAGACTTGAATTGCTCATACTGACCTTTGTTATCTGTAATTTTGTTGTCGGGGAATGTTGTGCAATCCACAAACTTAAACAACAAGCCAGACTGCGCCCCGCTTGAGTTAATTATAGTGGTCATAGAGTCGGCAAAAACTGTGTCCGAAAAAGTGCCAGTAAATTCTTCAAACGCTTTTATTGCTGTATCACCTTGGAAAAAGAACGCGTCCGCTATTGGGCGTGTAAATGATCCGCCAAGTGACCACGCAATATTCCCAGACTTGTTTCCGCTGAATCGTGTTTGAACAAGCTCCGATTCCGCTGCGTAAAGCCTGCCCCCCATAGGGCCATCAACAACACAACCAATAATCCTAAACGCTGCCGGTGCGCGTATAAACGGCTGAAAGCCTCCGTTATCAAACGACTCTATCAAACAGCCATAAAAATTTAAGACAGGCCCGCTAGAGTTTGCTGATCCTTGGCTTGTGAACATTAAAGTGTTGTTTGACACTTCAAAAATGATTTGACAACCGCCAATTGTTTCGGTGCTGTCGTTTGCCTCACCGCCTACCAACCTACCAAATTGCAAAACGCAACCATTCGCTACTGGGTATGTGCTTATATACCCGCTTCCTGTTTGCCTAGACTTTGTGCTTAAACTTGCGTCAACATCAGCAACAAACGCACCAGACGTAAGCTCAAAATCACGGTCCCGCATTTGGTAGCTTCTGCCTTCCGAACGCATAACGGCGTTAGCAGTTGCAGAATCTATATCATCAAGGCTTGTCGATATAACAAAATCAGCGCTGTTAGGCGGTGCAGAGCTAAAGCCACCATCGCCCACGGTTACAGTTGTTGACGTAGCGCTCTCAATAAAACGAACTTCCCATTCTCCGGTATTGCTGCCGTTCTGCCATAGCAAGAATCGCCCTGCGTCACCACTTGCAGGCGCATCGCCAGAAGAATATTGAATAACTGTAGTGGTGTTACCTGAGCCACCTGTGAACGACTTATACGTCCCACTAATCGTTATACGTTCGCTTGTGCTTGTGATCGTGGCCATATCTATTTATATCGCCGTTTGCGGCGCACCTTCTTGTGCGTAATAAAAAACTACAAATTCTAAGCTTAGCGTGCCGGCTGTGCTTTGTGTTTCTTCGTCTATCTCTATTTCAACGCTGACTATTTCTAAGCCTGCTGCCAGACCGTCGAACGTTTGATTTAAATATAGGTTTTCTTCGATCTCTGCGCCGTATGTGTCTAAAATTGTAGTTACTGGCTCGCTAGAATTTACAGCAACTGCGCTTACCCTTATAACTAACGTAAGCCGGTGCTGTGGTATTGCCGCCATCATAGCGGCGCTATAATCTGTAGCGTCACTTGTCCAGTCTACGCTTATTGCAAACGGTTGTTGCGAGTCAACCGGCAGCCTGCGCCCGACGTAAACTTTGTTGGGATACTCGGCGTTTAAAGTGGTAAAGGCGCTAGCAAGTATTTGCGCTCTGACCGTTGCCATTAGCTTAAAACCTTCTGCAAGTACAAATAGCTTTCGCCGTCGCCGTTTGGCTCCGCGTGCGTAATTGAAAATAATACGCTGCGAATCGTAAGCGTGCCGCCGATTGCTGGCTGATCTGTGCTGCGAATCGAACAACGCGGCGCGCGACTGCCAATTGCTAGTTCACCGGTATCGCTTTCTAAGTATTCAAAATCAAATATAACCGGCACGTTTTCGCCGCTTGCCGTTGTTGCGTTTTCGGCGAAACCGCTATCTATATCATAAAAGACGTGACCGCTAGCAATATCAGCCGCTATGTCGTCGTTTAAGCTCACTCTACCTAGAACGCCTGAACGTCTACAAGAACTGTAGAATCACCTGTCGCTGCTGCTGCTGCTGCAAAGCCTAGCGCTACGTGACCGCCTGCCGACGTGTTGACGTCCGTGCCGTCGCTGTAAACCTTTTGCCCTGCCGTAATTGCGTCGGTTCCTTTGGCCAATGTAAAACGTCCTTCAAAACAAACTGGCACTAAATCACCGGTTACGCCTGATTCTAAATAAACACCGGCTCGCGCGGTTTCATCGTAAACCGTGCCCTGCGTTGCGTTGCCTGTAAGAGTAACGTTGGTGCGCTTGCCTGCCTGTACATATGCGTTTGTCATTTTTGCTAAACCTCTATAAATAATTAAAAATAGCGGGCAATCCTTTGCCCCTTATTACGTGCGCTTTATGCGCCAGCGTTTCTTACTAATCCACGGTGGCCGATAGCCTTAACGCCAACCTCGCGCCGTACTTTGTACGAAACGCCGTCAACGGTAAACCCGTTTTCGCTTTCTAGCGCTGGCGCTTCGTTGCCGTTTAAAAACGCGACTTCAATAGTATCGGTTTGGCTAGCGCTTGCGGCGCCGTAGTATTTAACCGCGCTGTCTGCATCGAGTCGCGCATCGGCAATGGTTGTAAACGTGTTAGCAAACGGATTTGGGCGCGTGCCGCCGCCGCCTTTGTTGCTGCTTGCCTGATCGGGATCGTTCGCCGCGTTTTGCAAAATTTGCGCAGTAGTTTCTAGCGCAATTGGCACAATTAAGTGACGCATACGGATATTGCTTGACGTGCTGTTGTTGTCACGATCTTTTTGCTTAGTCATTAAAACTTTCATAGCGTCTAACTGTGTTACGTTTGGCGCTGCGCCGCTTGTAATAACGTTGCTGTGGCCTGCTGCGAATAGCGCTGTGCCGTCTTGCATTGTCGGGTTGTTTATCAATATGTTATAAACCAAATCGCCGACCTTGCGGTCTGCCGCTCGTCCCATTTCTCGCGGCACTCGCGCCATACCGTTTAGGTCGTCATTGACTAGCATTTCGCGCGTAATAGTAAACAACTTGCCGTATTTTTTGGCTTGAATGTATTCTTTGCCGTCCGACATTTTGCCGTGTGTGTATTCACCATTTTCCGGCACTTCGTCTAAATCACTAAATCCTGATAGATCAACGCGCGATTCCTGTAAAAACGAATTGACCGAACCAATGCGCACCCACTGGCGATAGGTTTCTTCGCTTTCTTCGACGCCAATTTGCATTTGTTTGTTAGCAATGTTTTCGACAAGGCTAGTAAAAACGCTAGTACCTGCGCCCACTAAACCACGCACGCCGCCAGAAGGTATAGCCATTGGGTTTAAAGCAAAGCCGACAATACTGCGCGCGTCATGTCGATAAACATCCTTAAAACCCATTAAACGCAATGATTCGCGCGCCATATCTACAAACGACATGCCGACAAATTGGTTGTCTTGTTGCTTGCTGCGCAATGCTTCTTTGTCGCCGTAACTAAATTTTACGTCGCACGCGTCCTGCATCCCGCGAATCAGTTTATCTTCGGCCGCTTCGGTAATACGCACCGAAGTTTGATTTCTTGCGCCCTCTGTGGTTTGCGGTGTCGCCGCCGGTGTATAGCCGTCGTCGTTCTCGTTACCAAATACCGTAATTAGCTTGCGCATGGTTTGTTCAACGCTCCAGCCTTGCGATATGGCATCATTGCGCAAACCCTGATAAACAGGCTCCTGATATTTTGGTTCGCTGAATAGTGCGCCAATGTCTGCCGCGCGCTGTCGCTCGGCTAGTTGGCCCTCGGTTGCGCCCGCTCGTCGTGCGCCTTCAAAATTAACCACGCCGTCATTACCTGGCGCATTGTTTTCGCCGTTCGGCGTGTTTTTGCTCATGGTGTTACCCTCGTTTAGTTCTTGATAGTGTCGGCCAATTCCGACTGTTGAATCAGCGGGAACGCTGACAATGCTTACCTCTAGCGGCGTCCACATGGTCGCGGTATAGGTCACCGCGCCGTCGTCGTTTTCTTCGCGTCTCTCGCTGTCTATGGCGTAGCGTATGCTAATGTCCGTTAGCACGCCCTCGTCTACCTGTGCTTTTATGCGCTGGGCTTCGCTGTCGCTGCTAAATTTGAAACTGCCGCCTAGTTTGCCATCCTCGCGCAAACCGATATCAAACGCGCGGCCGATTGATTTATCCATGTCGTGATTATGTAAAAGAACAAGGCCGTTTTCGGCGCGCTCCATGTTGATAGCTTCGCGTGTATGCTCTAAAACCTCAGTGTACCAGCCGCGCTTTAACGCTATATCACTCGAAAAGCTGGCGCTATAAATGTCTTTGCCGTCGTCGTTGCGCTTTTGAATTTTAAAAAACCGTTCGCGCGTTTTCTCTCTAATTCTGTCGTTCATATTTTATGGCCTGCTAAATATCGCATTAAACGCGGCGTCATTGTTTAAAGTGTCTAATATTTCAAACCCGCCGCCAACCTCTTTACCGTCAAAACCGCGCTTTGTGTCTGAAAACAACGAAACAAAATAGGCGTGTTGTTGATTGCTTGAACAGTTAAAATAATCGCAACCGTCGATTCCGCCTGTACTTGCACGGCTAGCCAGTGCGCCGTAAAACGTACCAGTTTGTACAGCGTCCGTTGTGGCTTCGTGTACGGTTACTGCGCCGGTAGTAATCGTTGTGCTTGCTAAGTTTATACAAAAATTAAATACGCTTAACCAATCGGTACTATTGCTTGGGTGAGTTAATGTGCCTACTGGGTTTGCCTCATTCATCCACCGCAAACCGTAAGACGCCAAAAAGCCGTCCGTTTCCATTATCGACATAAATTGTCCAACGCTTGTGCCGTCTGAAATAACAACGTCGCCAGATAAAGCTAAATTTTCAGAATAAAAGACGGACGCATTACGCCCCTCGCCGTTTCCCGAATTTTGTGTACATTGCGTTAAAAGGGGTATCTCGGTGCCGCCAATAGTGCAAACTTGCGCCCCCTCTATAGGCAGCGACGGCGATCCGTCCATGCAATGAAAAATTAAAAAGGACCTTGTTGAAGCATTAGGCGACCACCCGCTAATCGTTGCTTGTGTTGCGCCTACGCTGTCCGACTCAAAACTTTCTGTATTTGTAACGCTAACCATCAAATCACCGTAAAGAATAAACGCGCCTTACTTCTTGCCGCTTGTCGCACTAGATACTATCTCTGCTAACGCCTGATTTTGCCCTTGCATAATTTCTTTCATGTGGAAAAGCTGCGTTTCCATCCGCCCCTGAAGAGCTTTAGTTTCATTTGCTACTGCTTTAGCGGTTTGTACCGCGTTAGTGATATCTGGAATAGCTCGCTCTAACTGCTGCAAACGATAATTTGTCATTTGTTCATGCGCTTTAAATTGTTCACGCTTTAACGAAATATCGGCGCGAATCTCTTTTAGCTCTTGCGCGTAAGCTACTGGTATAGCTGCATCTTTTAATTTGTCGGCACCAAAAACGCCAATGCCAACGCTACCGCTTCCAAGTACAAAAGTCGTAAACCACGTTACCGGCCAATTAGTCTGATTAAAAATTTGTTGCATTTGCTCATTCATCATTCAAGTATGCTCGGCCTATAACAAAGCCAATCACAAAATTTATAATTTTTGGCACGCAATAGCCCGCCGCAACGCCACAACAAAACCAAATCATTTTTTTTGGCCTTTATATAAAAAACCACCAAACACGCGAACCGCTCTGTACATTGCGTGTCGTGTCCACCAATTTACGCCGCTCGCTTTCATAGCTTCTAAAAATACTTGGTCCGCCTCTTTGCGTGTCGTTTTGTATCGGCTTTTAATGCTGTAAAGATAATCATGGACAACTGCCGCCGCTCGGTGCCTAGCCATTTTTGGAATAAACAATTGAAACGCGCGCGGTATGCTTGCAAAGTCGGTAATAAAACCCGTCGGCACTGTAATCGTTTTCTTTAGTAACGGCGATTGATAGACAAGCGAACCTACCAATACGGATTTATTCCATTTGGTTTTGCTTGGCGTAGTAACTAAATCAGTTTTAAAAGGCATAATTACAAATAAATTAAAGCGGCATTCATAATAGTTTCAAGAACGCGCTGTACCTTGACTCGCGTATCATCGTCTAATAGCCCGCCGCTGATACCTTCCTGCAAACTTTCTTTTACGTCATTGACTAAAAAGATAATCAAGCGCTGATCGCTTGGCTGTAAGCTGTCGATTTCAAATTGTGCGTATAAAAACGATTCTAATTGACTGATCGTGACACTTTCTTTGCTGGCTAGTGCAAGCACCGGCGCCACAACCTGCCGCGTATCTTTGGCGCGTTTTGCACGCTTTTGCGGGTCGCTCTCGGCTTCAATAAACCGGCTAATACCTTGGTCAATTAAAAATAGCGCCGTTCGTGGGTTATCGTTGAACAACTGACAACCTGCCACCACCATTGCAAACAGTACAATAATTAAACTATGCGGCGTTGCTTTCATTGTCGCTTTGCTCCGTGTTGGCGTTGTCGTTTTCTAGCGTGGCTTGTGCTTCGTCGGCTCCGGCTTCAATCATCGAACCGAACAAATCGTTATCAGCTTCGGCTTGCATTTCTTCTAAAACCTTTGACGGGTCGCGTGACCGTGATCGCATAATCTCTTGACGGCTTTCTAGTTTGGCTTCAACCAGTGTTTGCCATGCTTTAGCCTCTTTTTGTGGGTCTATCCACGGTAGCGACGGTGGCCGGAACTCACAACGTGCCAGTGTTGACCTATCTACGCCGCGTAAAAGGTTAACGGGCACTCGTCCCGACTGCACCGCCGCAAAAACGAATTGGTCCCACATGGGCGCATAGAATTTGCGTTTTAAATGTACAAAATGCGAGCGATACCCTATTGTGCCTTCGACTAACTCCTGTCGCTGTGCTGAATACGTGCCGTTGTAGTCTTTACTTATAGCGCTGTACCTCGTGCCAGTGCCACCTGCAACGTTACGCATTAAACCCTTAATAAAATCATTTAGGCCGCTATTCGGTCGGTCGCTAGCAATGGTTTTGACGTCCTCACCTGGTAAAAGCTCGAACCCCATGCCTGCCGACATGCCAAACGAGCGATTACCATCACCGTTTATTGTAGTCGGCCCTGTAACCTCGCTTGTTTTCGTAATTGCGAAGGTAAAATCTGCTGCAACTTTGGCCGCGATTCGCTCGCTTTCCAAGGCGTCTTTTACGTCTTGCATTGCATTGACAACGCTGTGTATTAAAGTAACACCTCGCCGCTGCTTTATGCGCTTCGACAATTTAATGTGCATAACGTTGGCTGCGGCTACACCTGTAACTTGCGTAGCGATAACGCTTGCAGGCTGATAAACGTCGCTGGGGTGGTTTTTGTGAAAGTAATACGTTTGCGGTGCGCCCCACTGATTGACCTTTATGCCAAGGTTTATGCCGTTCGTTAGCTGGTCGTACTCCATCGGGCAATATTCCGCCGGTAACAAATCAAGCACAAACGGTACGCCGGTTTTATACGTAAACCGGCTATTGGCTACAATTGGTCTAACAAATATTTCGCCGTCGCGGAAATAATGGCGTCCGATTTGGCGCTCTAAAGACTCGAAACCAAACTCGTTGGCGGTATCCGGACTTTGGGCAAACTCGTCGAAAAGCTCTAACAATAAATCGTTTAAATCTTTCGCCAGCTCACCGGTATTAGTTTTAACCATTGGCGTTTTTGATACGCCCGCGCCTATCGTGTTATTTAATAAATCATCAAATATGGCGTTTGTTAAATCGTGGTTTTCTTCTAAGTGCCGCGCCATATCACGAAGCTTTGTCCCCGCCTGCGCGATTAGGTTGTCTGGCGACTGTCCTGCGCCGTTTATGGTCTTGCGGTATTGTGTTGACGTCGCAGCGTCATACAAGCGCTGTGATCGCTTTGCGGCCTTGCTGTTTACCTCATACGCCAGTTTGTTTAAAGCGTAGCGATTGGCGTAACCTGGCGCAACCTTTGCAACAATATCAATTACGCCCATGTCAAACCGCCTGCCAGCTTGCCGTCAAAACACCAGCATTAGTGGCATTGCTAGGCGTGGCTAGTCGTTGCTCGTCACGTCTTAGTCGCATAAGCTCGGCGTTTAACGCTTCGAGACTTTCGCGTTGAACGTTTTTGTCACCTTTGCCGTAACTAGCAGCGGTTTTAACTCTGCTAATAGCGGTTTCTGTTTCGGTAATCTTGGTACGAATTTCGGATAAAGTAACGGCCATGCGCGTATTATAGAATAAGCGCAAAAGCTTTTATTATTTTTTTGTATAAGTAACAATGACTTGTGATCGGCCTGCATCACAAAAGAAAAAACCCGCTTGCCTTATGAGCTAAACGGGCTTATTCTTCAAACATTGCCGGAACGTGTTAGTAGCACGATTTGACGCAAACAGTTAACACACAACGTTTCACACCTTCACCGGTGGCCCCATTGTACCCTAACTGTCTCTGCATTCAACACGTAAAAGCAATCGTGCTTTTATGCGGTACGGTTTCACGTAAAAATAACGCCTTCCGATTAGCTCAACCTGTACGTCCAGGCAATGACGAATCAAGTCTATACACGCTACAACCTTAAGAGCGGGAATAAACACCGGTTACGGTGCCATGATGGTTTGACCATCCAGGGCGGTCGAGTGGCTTCGACTCTAAATAATAATGCGGTGATATTGTGAGCGTGTACGAAGTTTATACAGGGCACCAACCGCTCTATATGACCCCTATTGTCTAAAATAAATACATTTAAAAAAACGGCAATAAAAAACCCGCCGAAGCGGGTACAAGAACAACGCCTAAGCGTTAGCGGTTAAAATTCGGTCGGCGTCCGTTTATGCGGTCGTATATTTCTTTACGGTGAACCGGCACGCGGTCTTTGTTGGCCTCAATCCCGATTCTCGTCTGGCCGGACTCGTTTCCGATAACCGTAATAATAGCTTGCGTGTCACCTTCGCCGATTACAATTTGTTCACCTTGCCGCCGTTTGAGTATAAGCATGTTTTTTACTCCATAGTGCGCTTGATAGCGCTGTTGGTTTTAAATAGTTTAGCGGGCTGGCGTTGTTAATATCAGTAACGCCTATTGACCAACGTTTCATAGCGCCTAGCCGCTTTTCCTGCCACAATGAGTCCCGCGCGCGCCGCCCGTTCGTGCATAGCGGGTCGTCAACTTTTAATGTGTATTTTTTTAATGGCGCGCCTCGATTTTTCATTAATCGCGTACAACACTCGTGCACGGTACTGTCTAAGCTCGGCGCATGTCCGTTTTTTTTTCTGTAGACATTTACGCGGTGCGCTATTTCTTTGGTTGTGCCGTCTTGCCAGTTTTTAGTCAAATAGTTTAAGTTAATCGGCTTGGTCATTTTCGCACCTCTCGCATTTTGTTGACTGATTAAGCACTTGTCCGGTGCCGCTGCACCGCCTGCACATCGGCTCGCACGATCCACCATAACCGCCACCGCTGCCGCCGCATGCGCCGCAATCTATCCAAATATCTAGCGGCTGGTTACATTTTTCGCATTTTTGCATTGTTTCACCTCCTATAAATAATTGCGCTCATAAATACTGTGCCATGAGGCACTTTAACTCTGTGTTATGTGTCTTTAGTGTGCCCACAAACTGAGCATTCCCACCAGCTTTCACCTTCGCATTCATCTAAATACATTGGCCTAAAATGGCACTTAGGGGCAACCTCATTTAGCCGCTTCTCCATTTCAATATAGCTTTGGTTCAAGCCATCGAACGCAGCGATCTCTTTTTCTGTTAATTTTACATTTTCCATATTTCACCTACTAATCACACATAACAACCAAGTGCAGCGGATAAACCGCTGACTTAACGGTTATGTGCCTAACCGTCATAACACCCACACGCTAGTTGGATATATGAATCAGTGAACATATCATCAGTGGCTATAACACTCTCCCATGCAAAGTTACGGCCTAAGCCTTTTACTTGTGTAAGCTGTGCGTTCCTTTCCATTGCTGTAGCTCGCTCGATCAGCTCAGGATATAAAGCATTCATTTCTTTAATTTCTGCAATTTTATTAGCAGGGCAAAAGAAACAACTGCTTTTTGATGGTTGCGGCAATCCAGCGCGATCAATTGCTTCAATACAATCTTCTCTACTCCATCCCCATTCAACCATAGGGTAAACAACATTATACTTATTGCAGTTATAATCCTTTATTCGATGGCTTTCTCCTGTATCGTAGCCAATCATTTTTGTAATCTTTCCTCCAGATTTCCAGTGCGCTTTGCATAGATCGTTATTGTTAAAAAACTTGTCTTGTGGCTGTCCTTTATATTTCTGGCTGCACTGCTTGAATCCATAAGCAAGGCTTGGCAGTTTATTGTGGTCCATGCAATCTTGCTCAAGCGTGTAAACATGACCATTTTTATCTACCTTTTTAACTATCACAATCTCTGGAAAGCTAACTTTTTTTAGCCACTTTTGCATATCTTCAATGTGCTTGTAAGTGTGTGGCTTCTCGCCTCCCGTATCTGCGAAAGTAATAAAATCAGGTCTAATGCCTCGCTCCCATAAGCCAATTAACATTGCCGTTGAATTAGTGCCGCCGCCAAAAGAGACGGATAACAACTGCCTCAAGTCGGACTTCATTTCGCTTCGCTTCATTTGCCGCTTATCCATAGGTTAATTAAAACAAGCCGCGCCGCTCATGCTTCGCTGGTTGTTGTCTAGTTTGGCGCTGTGCCTGTTCGATGCGCTGTTGTTGCTCCGGCTTGACAGGGTGTAGTGCCTGCACGTTTAAGCTAAACGCCGCCGCTGTCGATAGCACGCACGTATCAAAATAATGATTGTCTTTATTTTTGCGCAGCCAAACAGCTTGGCCGCTGGGTTTTATAACTAACTCCTCTGCAACTAGCTGACGGCAATAATCTTCTGTAGTATCGTTATGCAAATGCCAGCCGCCGCTAGTTGCATCTTCTGGCCACCGTATGCGCGCGTGAATCCAGCGTTTAAAATAATCTGTGTTAACGTGGTACAGTGTCAAACCGTTTTTAATGGTCTTGCCGCCAATTGAGTAGTCAATATTTGCCGTATTAAGCGTCTTGTCCATCGTGTCTCGGCCCTTAGTCGGGAAACAAACGCCTGGGTGCCGACGGCAAAACGTATAGACTGCATGATCGGGCCGCTTGTGCGCGTCCCCTGGCTTATATCCGCTATCAATAAACGCTCTAAGTATAGGCAGTTCGCCCCATTGCTGACTAACTACTTTGTCGAACTGCATCCAGACGTTATCGTATTCCGTTTGTCCAAAAATAAAATCCTCCTCAATAAGCCAGTTTTCAAACTCGACGCCCCACGCGCGCACCTCGTAATAAATGCCGTTTTTTTGCACGTCGGCGCCCATTGTCAAAAACTGGCAATCTCTTGACGGTATAGTGCTGCGTGCGTAACTTCGTCTATTAGCTGCTACCTCCTCCCATGCGGGCGCGTCGCCCTTAACTTTGAACAATTCGCCGCCATAGGTGTTGACGATAGCTTGTATTTTAGTTGGATCGGCCGATTTATAGGCGCGCATTAATTGGACGGCAATATCAAAAAACGACGCCCACGGCGAGCAAATGCCGCTAATCCAAAATCCACAACTACGGGCATCAACGTCGTTGTTATCGTCTACGATGTAATCATCTAGCATAATCACCGCGTTTTTTGCTACCTGTTCGCGGTCGCGTAACTTGCGCACCTTTAAATAACGGCCGGTAGCGTTCAGCGTGTTTTTTAATTTGTTTTCGTGCGTGCCGCCGCAATGCGGGCAAACAACTACCGCGCTAGCGGCGCGTTTTTCAATATTAGTGCCTTCTGGCCAGCGTAGCAGCTCAATACACGGCACAAAATCTTGTTTACAGTGTTGGCACGGCCACGCATAAAAGAAAATAGCGCCCGCGCTGTCTAATAAATTCCAAATAGCCGATTCGCCTTGCACCGTCGGCGTGCTAAATGTGCCTATTTTTCGATTGCTATAATTTTTAGCTCGCGCCCTTGCTAGGCTAACCGGATCGCCCTCGCCGCCGACGTCGCCGTCCATGCGGTCAACCTCGTCAAGCAAAACTAGCCCTGCTGGGTGGCTAGCTAGCTCGGTTGCCGAACCCGCCCACGCAAAACCAAGTCGCACGCCGCTAATAAACTTTTCAAACACGCCATTTCTTTGCCCTCGTTCTAGTTTCTGCGCTAAGCTCGATGTACTGCTGAACATTTTATCTATGCGGTCCTTTGATATTGATTTAACCGCCTTTTCTGTGGGACCGATATATAGGCAAGGCACGTATGGGCCGTCGTCTAGCCGGTGGCCGATAATATTAAACATTGATTCCGTTTTAGCCATTTGCGCACCACAAACAACGGTCACTTCCTCGATTTTGGGTGAATGGAACGCCGCGTATATGTCCCACCAAAACGGCACGCGATCCGTTCGCCATGGGCCAGGCTCCGGACTAGCTGGTGGCAATACTCGGTTGTCGTTAGCCCACTCGCCAGCGTTTCTATTCGGCGGCGGCGCTAGAATCCCCGCTGCTGTCAATATCGCCCGCGATAGCGCTAAACGCTGCGGCCGTTGTGGCTCTAATAGCTCTGCACTCATCAAATAACGCCTTTTGTATATGGCTCGGCTGATCCATTGTCGATAGCTCGGACGCCATGCGCGGCGCCAAACCGTCTAATTTGTTGGCAAGCTCTGACGTCATAGCGGCAAAAGCTGATGACACAATAGCGGCCGGTAGCAGCTCGTTTAATTGCTGCGCGTTGTCGATCTTTAGTTTTATTTCTTGTTGCTTGGCTACTGCAATGCGCGCTTTTTTATCTTCCGGCGTTTCGCCTCCGCTTTTGTCCCGCTCGCGCTCCATAATCCACTGAATGCAATCAACAATGTTGTATTTGCCTCGTGCCTGTTTTGGCATCCCTTCGACCTGCGCCAGCCGCGTAACCGTCTCGCGCTGCACGCCAATAATAGCCGCGATCCCTTCCGCCGTTGTTGTCCAGCCGTCAATATCTTTGTGCGGTATATGGCAAGCCGGTGCTTTCTGTTTTCCTGCTGTCATGGGCGGCGCTTCCTATGTGGTCAACAATTAATCAGCGATCTTGCGTTGTAAAAAATAGGCG
>Ga0181380_1000843_pt1 | contig 13641 bp, 24 predicted proteins | sample 3SPOviralmetaG_FD_130116 | JGI IMG/M metagenome (GOLD analysis project Ga0181380, IMG submission 130116) | Marine viral communities from the oligotrophic San Pedro Time Series (SPOT) site, San Pedro Channel, CA, USA - 3 SPOT_SRF_2009-08-19 | ecosystem: Environmental > Aquatic > Marine > Strait... | reverse complement strand
TCATCATCAAAGTGTTGAAAGATCTTGCGGTAGCGCGTCTTTGGATCTGGCGCAACGTGGTGGGCTTCATCAACAATGATGTAATCGAAGTGACCACTAGACCCCAAACGCTTTGGTGTGGCTAAAGTGTCACGGCTGGCGATAACAATACGGGCATCTACTTCAAACTGGTTAAGCCCAGCAGCAACAATGCCTGACGGGGCGCATGACCAAACTTTCTTAAGCTTGTCATCTGCCTGTGACACAAGCTCCTGCCGGTGTGCCAAGATTAAAACCCTGCAATCAGGCTCTCGCTCAAACAACTGCTTGATTAGGTTGGCGAAGACCACGGTCTTGCCAGCACCTGTGGGCAGGACGATCAGTGGGTGCGTGTCTTGGGTTTTAAACCAGTGCAGCGCAGCATCAATTGCTTCTTCTTGATAGTATCTTAACTTCATTAGTGACATACCACTGGTTCTAATTGATCTTCAATTTGCTTCAGGGTTGTTAATAAAAAAGGGCTTAAGAACTCGATGCGCTCATTAGCTATGAGGTAAGTGGCTGCATAGATCATCATGGTTTCTGCAAATACATCTGGATCTAAATCATCCGCAACACCTGCCATGTTCTTAATAAGCTCAAGAGCATACTGATATTCTTCGTTTGCACCAGGCATTTCAATTTCAAATTCTTCATTCATTTTACAATAGCTCCATGAGTATTAACGCCTTCGGCATACTCTTCACAATTTAAACAATAAAACCCTTCGCCTAGATCGTACTCAAGGTCGGGCTTGTAACAGTCTGTGCAATACAACTGCCCCTCATTTAGGTGAGCAAGCGCCTCGCACACTGGGCAAGATTCATGGGTAGACCATCCAGTTGGTGAGTCACAGTCTTCATACTCATCAGACTCCATCTCTACATCAGGATGCTTATCACAGAACTCTGCGTCCTTTACGTTCCACGGGGCGCAAGGATTACTTGCCTCCGACTTTCTTCTGACTTCATCTATGTCAGCCATTATAACTCCTTCGTTACAAAGCCCTCACTTCTTCTTTGGTAGCAAGCTTGGCACTTCAATCGTCCTTTAAACTGAGTAAACTCAGACGCTGGCTTAAGCTTCCCGCAATTAATGCACGGTCTAGTCTTACCAACCGTTGCATCATCTGGGAGTTGAGTTGGCTTGTTGCCTTTAGCAAGCCATTCTTCATACGCATCGTTCATCTAGCAATTCACATGGTTTTCTGCCATGAAGATCTCCACTCCAATATATTCATCGGGGAAAGACTCGTAGGCTTCAGACAAAAGCTTCTGCAACTTCAACAAGATTTCTATCTTGCGCTCAGAATCTACTTCACCAAAATGGTGGTTTGTAAACAATGGAATTCTGGTAAGCAATTGCTTGCTGTCATCATGGTCATCCCCATGCGTGTAGATTCGCAGACCGTGGTCAGCGTATCGGTGCCAAAACAGGTTGGACGGGTGCGACACCTGAAAGACATCAGTGCCTTTGGTTAACTGCTCAAGCTCTCTGATGCGATCCTCAGCTACACCAAGTTGCTTCAAGGTGTTGAGGTGATGCTCTTTATCCAGGCTGCGTAGCCTGATCTCTTCTTTCAACTGCTCTGTTAATTCTTTTTTTGTTGGTGTTTCCATATCTATCTCTTGTTGCTTTGGTTTTAAAAACAGCCCCGCCTAGTGGAGGCTATACATACTTTTCTTAAGCGTGATGCTTTTACGCAAAAGAATTATATTAGCCCTGCCTTCGGCCCACCTGACAGGAAAGGTGTCCACATCTACTTTTCATTGCAGACTGACCGGAAATAAAAATCAGAATGCGCCGAAAAGCGCGGCCTTAAATTAGTCCCGCCTTCGGCCACACGGACGGGAACGTGTTACTAGGAAGTAGGAATCTCCCTTGGCCTTACTGCTTAGTTAAGACCAGCTTGCAGTCTCTAGGCCAGCGGCTGGTTTAGCCTGTGCCTGTTGTGGCTGCTCAGTCTGAGCGTGTGGTTGTGCAGGACCAGCACCAGACTTGTACCCAGCAATCTTGTTGCTTGGTCCATACTGGCCAGAGCCAGGCTCAACCTTAATGCTTGCAGTGAACTGCTTACCCATCGCAGCGCGAAGCATTTCAGTGTTCAGCGTCTGCGATACATCTTGGCCAGTGGCTCCGATGAATCCCTTCAAGCGAGACACGCCCACTTGATTGTTGAGCACGAAGTAATCCCAGATCTTACGACCTGCATAGCTTGGCCCAACTACATTGAACTCAATCTTGATCATGTCGTTGCCAGCCTTGGACTGCTGCTCTTCGTACATAGCTGCCGACAAAGTGTAATCACCTGCTGGGAACGGCTCAGAACCACCGCCACCTGTACTTGCTTCGATGTTACTTACATCGATCCCTTGATCTAATAGACCCATAATGCTGCTCCTTAAGCTGCTTCTTCGTTTTTATTTGCAGACAATGCTGCGGTGTAGGAATCCATAAAGGATTGCCATGAGAACTCAATCTTCTGTGGAAGATCTATGCGAGACTTTGCGTCATACGCTGCCGCGAACTTGGTGAACAAGCTGCGGTTACCGTAGCTCACGCCACGCGCCTTCTGACCATCCTTGATTAAGGTAGTCTCGTAGTTTGCGAACAGATTGAAGTCAACCCAGTCCTTTATCAGGGCGTTGACCTTTTTGTTGCAGCGCATCTCCCAGCGATCATAAGGTTCCAACTCTGGATCTTTGTACGCCTTAGATGCAACGTGGCTTAACAGAATGATGTTCATGTTCTTCGATGAGTGAGCTACGTTCAGCCCATTCAAAAGATGAACCCATGCATTCTCTTCAGCTACATAGAACGCGCCGTACCCTGCCTTGGGATCAGCCGCACTCGACCAGCCATTCTGAGTACAGACATATGCCTCGCCCAACTTGGCGGCAGCATCAGTCGTATCCAGTACAACAGTCTTGTACGGATGGTCTTCAGTCACAAGCGTCTTCACCTGCTCAATAAGATCTTCCCAAGTATTTGCTTGAGGAAACCTTGGCGCATCAATGAAAGACAGACCGTCCTCCGCTTGAATGAAGATCGATTGGTCTGCATTAGCACCAAACGTACTCTTGCCTATACCATCTGTGCCTTGGATGTTAATCCGCACTGGAGGTACTGGCCCACCGCTTTCGCGGGTACTCGTAACCTGCTGAAGTAAAGACATATTACTCCTCCTCTTTAAGTAGTTTTTCAGCGTTGATTGTTTTGACCTTGGGGTCACCTAACTTAATTGAATGTGCGTCATGCCATTTCTTAGCTTCGGCTGGATGAGCCAATGCATAATCTTTGAATGCACGCATATCAACTTTGTATGTAGTTTGCTGAGTTAAAAAGGAGGGCCAGTTTTGCTTTGGGATTGCTTCAGATACTTCATCGAGGATGACTTGATCCCAGATGTGATCTCTCTTCATCTCTACAGTAATACCATCTACTGTTCTTTCCCCACCTTCGTTGTGGATCGGAGCAAGCATTGCACTTACTTCTTTCGTATCCAATAGTTCACGATTCAACTTCTTAATCGTTCTATCTATCTCTGCCTTTTTGCTTTTTGCACCCACTAATTGCAGCGCCAAACACTTCATGCTTGTCATGCTTCTTTCCTTTCTTCTGTCTAACTCATCTCTCTACAAAACCGATAGTGCACCAAAGTCCACCAAGGTGCAATACCTTTTTATAAAATAATTTTACAAACGGATATTACATGAGTAGTATGAGGCAACTTAGCTAACAAAAAGAAGTGTCATGGAATTTATGATTGAGCAAAACGTGCCGAAGCCAAGTCACCCTACTAAGGGTCAAGGTAAATGGCAAAAGCTTTTGAAGAAGATGGCTATAGGTGACAGCGTGTTCTTGAATAGTGAAGAAGAGGTCAGGTGTATTAGGGCTGCAGCATACAAGTTAGGCATGACTATTGAATCATCTCGCGGTGATGACCAGAGGTATTGGGTCGGACGGAAATCTTGATGATGCCTTTTCTAGCTAGTAGCTATGACGGGCCTATGTCGCCCGAAGCAAAGGAAGAACTGCTCTTTGATATGTGGGAGCAGGGCATGCACATCATCCCTTGTGGTTCACCAACTGAAGTGGTTCCGCAATACTTCCGCACTAGACATCCATTTGATTCAGAGGATGAGCTTAAATCTAAGTGGGCCAAGACACCACGGGTGAAGTGGCAGCACTATCAAAAGATCCAGCCATCTCAAGATGAAATCAAGCAGTGGCACAGTCAATACCCACTGGCAAACTGGGCGGCGATCACCGGCATTACCTTCGCGGTAGTGGACGCAGACAGTGATGACGCTGTGAACTGGATAGATGCTGGGGCAATTACAAGAACGCCACTGAAGCAGACAACCCCACGGGGTGGCGCTCACTATTTCTATTCACTTGGCCCTACTGTTATTCGCAACAGCGCAGGCAAGAACAAGCTCGATGTCCGTGGTGATGGCGGGTATGTAATGGTCGCACCTTCGCATGGATATACCATGACATGTGATGACACCTACGGGGTGGTTGGGTCAATGGATGACCTCCCCGCCTTGGTGGATAACGATCTGCAAATGATGCATGTGTTCAACACGGGCAGCAAGGTTGAGAACATACGCGACAAACTGACTGAAGCTCCACAGGAACAGGGTAGTCGCAACGATACCTTGGCAAGACTTATCGGCAAGTGGGTGAAAGAAGGCTGGGGCATGCGCGAGGTATTGATCAAGGCGCAGGACTGGAACCAAACATGCTTCCCGCCTATGGACCTGATCGAGGTCACCCGTACAGCCATCAGCATAATCAACGGGCATATCAAACGACACCCAGATGATGTCAATGCAGGAGTCATGGGGTGGGAGACATCCAAGTGGCAGACAGATATCAATGAAGATCTTAAGGTCATTCAGTCACAAGAAGATCCGATAGAAGAAAAGAAACGTGAGGGTGAAGAGGATAAGTCATCAGGCCCACTAGGGTTGAAGCCGTTCAGTGATACTGAATGGGTGGACATGAACGATGATGGCATCGAGCAGTTCTGGGGTGATGCATTCATATTCCAGAAGAGCAGGGTGTTACTGCTGGGTAAACCAAAGATCGGTAAGTCCAATTGGCTGGGTGCATTCGCAGCAGGAGCTACCACAGGCACAGATTTTATGGGTGTGGATTTTAGTAGGCCGCTCAAGGTGATGTGGTTTCAGGCAGAGATCATCGCAGAGTTTCTCAAGCGCAGGATAGATACATACTACAAGCGGTTTGAGTTTGATGATGACCTGCGAAGGATGGGTCATAACAACCTGATCATCAGTGGGCGGCTTAGAAAGAACCTGATGCGCGATCAAGACATAGAGCAGTTCAGTCAAGAGATTGAGTTTCACAAGCCAGACATCGTGATGATTGACCCCATCATTAACTTCTTCGACGGGGAAGAGAACAGCAACACAGAGATACGCAAGTTGCTGGATCGCGTAGACATGCTCATGGATATGCACAACGTGACCGTGATCATAGCCCACCATACAGGTAAGGAACGGGCAGACGATAAGACGTTCATGTCAGCGCGTGGTGGCTCCGTGTTCGCTGGCTGGTTTGATAGTGGTATCAAGCTGGGTGGTGAGAAATCAAACGTGTCGGTCTTCTATGAGGCGCGTAATGCTATGGAACCCAAGGAACACTTAGCAAGCTTCGACTTCGATGATGGCATGTGGAAGGTATCAGACCTTACGCAGCGCAACACCAGACCCCAGTTAACTGAAGAAGATGAGGTGGCCATAGCCAACGTGGTGGTTAGTGCTATGAGCAGCACAAAGTTTTATATCAGAAAAGAATTAGAACTACTGGCTAAGGAGGCTTTGAGTAAGGCCAACATGAACAGTGGTGATAAGGCTGGGCAAAAGGCGGTGTCTTATGTCCAGAAATATAAAGGTAACTTGGTCAAGACGCATGCCGTTCCAGGCAGGGCGGTCTGGCATTACCTTGAATCAAATGAAATGACAAGACCGTGGGAGTCTGAAGAATGAACGAAGCAAAGCGACCAAAGATAAGTAAGTGGGTGTATGAGGTATTGCAAGAGGTGGGTAGACCTATAACCCGAAAGGCAATAGTCCTAGAGTTAAAGCATCGAGGTAGGGAAGTCAGCCATGATCAGCTTGGGACTGCATTAAGTAACATGCGTCATAGAAAACAATTGGTAGTTTCAGGTAATAAGCTTAAGAAGTTTTCTGTGAGTGACTTACCTGTTGCCCCGTGGAATAGGGCTAAGACGGTTTTGGATAAGAAAGAAAGTCCTGTGCAGTTCAGTCTTAAGCAGGTTGAGATGAAAGATGTGGTTGTTCGGAAGCCAGAAACTGCGCCGAAGGAAGTTAAGGTGAGCGGTCAAGAAAGCCTGATGCTGGTGTACATGCGCGTTAAGATAGCTGCGATGGTGTTATGTACTGGCGCGGTTGCAGGGTTGGCGGCGGTGTTGGCCGCAAGGTTGTTATAAGAAAGTAAAAACCCCGCAAGAGGTGCGTGTCAAAGTGGGTGAGGAAGGCACACACATTACGGGGAACCCAAAGCAACAAGGGTCAGAGCGGACTTTAACAGATGATAAATAAATACGCGAGTGGAGCAGTACGATATGGCAAAGGTAACCTTGGAAGCAGAGGTGGAAGAGAATCTTGTTGAGGAGTTCATTGGCACTATGAAAGAGTTGAGTGCATTGAGCAGGGCAAACGAGGATCTCAGTGAGTCAATGGAGTTCTTAGCCAAGAACATAGGCAAGAACACTGCGGACATACGCAAGCTCACAAAGTCTGTAGAGGGCTTGATGTTAGTAATACAATCAACAGGTAAGTAACAAAGCAACGGAGAATTATCAGGTGAGTAATGGTTTAGCGAGTAACATGTTCATGTCAGCAATACGGGCGCAGGAAGTGGCGCACGAGAACTACATATCATATAAGCTGAAGACGGTGGTGACAGATGAGTTCACCGAAGCCCAGAAGCGAGAGATCTTGAGCATGCAGTACAGTGGTGTGGTCTGCTCAAAGATCGCACAGCGCATGGGAACAACGCCATTAGTGGTGACTAGGTTGATCAACAGAACGTCTTGGCCTGGCCCTAGGCAGTCGGGTTAAGTCGGGTTAGGAGGTCGTATGAAGGTAGTAGTGAACAACGAATGGCACATTGAATGCATCTCGTGTGAGGCCCAATACTATGTGGTTGAGTACCCTGGAATTGACTACAGCGGGTGCCGTCACTGTGGCAAAAACGTACTGTATGTGACCGATCATAGGGTGAAGGTTGAGCCTGCGAAGGGGTCGGATGGTGGGGGTGAACGTAACGAAACTGTTGGGCCTGAGAGTACACTTAGACCCTAAAGTTAATGTAGTTTCGAGGTTTGCGCGGGGGGCTGAATACCCTAAAAGCGTAGGGTCAAGGGGGTGTTTTGGTTTTGACCCTACGGTAAGTCAAGTCATTGATTTATAAGGGAATAGGGTAGGGTCACGAGGGTCAGCGTGACCTACCGTGACCCTTGACCCTTCGCCTCGTAAGTCATTGATTTATAAGGGTGGGTCAAGGGTCAGGTGGGTCACTTCTAAAGAAGGGGAGAGAGATATAAATATCTCCCCTACGGGACACCCCCTTACTCCCTTCTTTGAAGAGGGGGTAAGAAAGGAAAAAAAATTTTGGAGTTTTAATTATGAGTAGTGATTTGTTGGGCGCAGAACAGGTGAGTGAGGATGAGTATGATGCTGACACTGACATACTCAATAGTCCAAAGCGGCATGCGATTGCTAAGTTTAAGGAGCGTCCGTTTACAAAAAAACAACAGGCGTTTATCCAGGCATTTGTTTATCAAGATCTGACCAACACAGAGTGTGCGTTTCGTGCAGGTTACTCAGTGCCAACACAGTCGGCATCGATGCTGTTGAATGATCCCAGATACACGCATGTGCAGAATAAGATTAGGGAGCTACAAGAATCTAACCAGAAGAAGTATGAGATTACTTTTGAGAAGGTTGCGCGTGATCTTCAGATGATCAGGGATGCAGCAGTTGAGGATGGTTCGTATGGGGCGGCAGTAACTGCTGAGTTGGGACGCGCAAAGCTTGCAGGGCTGATGGTTGATAAGAAAGAGATCAAGCATGGGCGTATCGATCAGATGGATAGGTCAGAGGTTGAGTCAAGACTCAAGGCTTTGATCGATAAGAATCAACTTGCGCCTGTGCTCATGGAGAAGGTGGTGAGCGAGGAGGAAGTGCCAGAAGAGTTGGTCGAGGAGGAAGAAGAGCAAGAGGTTGAGGAATGGGATGATGATGAGGATGAGATCCTCGACTCCGAAGAGCGCGAGGATGGTGAGGAGGACTAGGCAAGGTGCCTAGGTGGTCTGAACATCTTGCCCTTACGCATCAGTTCAGTAAGTCGCTTAGGCTTGGGTATCTTCACAGCCTGTTGTGATCTGAATGCCTTGAGCCTATGGCTTGCACTACAGAATCTAGACAGTGGGTGGTGAGCCTTGAATGGTTCACCGCACCACTCACACTTGAAGTCACGCAGGACACGGTGCTTGTGTATCTCAGCAGAGTTCTCACGCAGCCCACCCCATGCAGCTTCATCTTGGATGGGTGGTGAAGTGGGTTGATCAGTATAATTCGACGGCATTGGGTAGCTCATTAACCTTTTTTTGAATGGATGTCCATGCGGACTTAAGTGCGCCCTCTTCTTCTTTTGTGTAGGCTTGCGACCAGAAGCATGTGCCTATCAAGCCATGGATGCGCGGGTCATCTGTGGATGAACTCATCAAGCGTAACAGTAACTCACGCTCAATGATGGTCAGGTTGATCAGAAAAATGGGATCGGTAGTGTTCGTATCACTCATGGTTCATTTCCTTGTCTGCGGCAAGCACTAGCTCACCTATTATTTGAATTAGTTGAGGTACAACAGCGTTGCCTAGGGATTTAATTCTGTCCACCCTATTGGGAACCCCATCAGCCACTCGACCCACTGCGGGTTCAGTTGGCCAGTCACCGCCTGCCTCCCACCCAAGTCGTTGATCACTTTCGTGGTCAGGCTTTCTTGTGTGCCTTTCTTTCCCCGACTTCTGTCTTGATATCCTAGCCTCGCCTCGTGAGCTAGTGGCGTAGGCCACAATGAATACCCTGTCTCTGCGGTGCTTCGCGTCAACGGCACAAGCTGGTAGTACAAACGTCCTGACGGTGTAGCCTTCGTTTTCCAAGTCAAGCGACACATCGTCGAGTGCCATGCGGACGAAGCCAGAAACATTTTCTCCAATGACCCATCTTGGCTTGGACTCACTGATGACTCGTAACATTTCAGGCCAGAGGTGACGGTCATCGTCTTTGCCTCGCTGCTGTCCTGCAACTGAAAATGGTTGGCAAGGGAATCCCCCGCAAACAACGTCAATTGATCCTGCGTATTTTGTTCCATCTAATTGCCTCACATCGCTATGCACAGGCACATCAGGCCAATGCTTGTTTAGTATCTTGGTACAGAATTCATCACGCTCACAGAAGGCAGTGGTAGTCATACCACACGCCTCCAACCCAAGCGAGAACCCGCCTATGCCTGAGAATAAATCAAGCACTCTCATTTTGGTGCGCCATCATCATCGACCTCATCAGTGTCATAGAAGTCTTCACCTTCTTTTGATCGGTAAGGCTTGATATCGCCCTGCTGCACGATATCTTCTGCAGCTTCCCAATCTTCAGCCTCAACAAGGAAGCTTTCAGTTATGGTTCTGGTCACTCTTACTTCAAACTTAGAGGTAGCCCTATCAGATGCTGGCTTTTTTGAAGGGATATCATCTTGGAATATAACGAAATCAGGACACATGGTTAAACCTCCTCGTGAAGGAAGCCGCATGCCTCCCATGTTTCAACGCGATAGAACCAGTGGATTGAAAGATCAGGAAACTTTTCTTTCAATGCCATTAGTATCGGTGCGGGTGGTGACCACGCAGTGTCAAACGTGTATTTAAGTTCCTCTCCGTAAAGCTCATCGAACTCCATGTGACCATCGAATGAGTTCCACTTTGTACCCCAGTGTTCGCAATTCCAATCATACCAACGGCTATCTGACTTGCCGCTTGTGGGAAACTTTTTGAAGTCCATCCCTGCTGGCGCTTCATTATCTAGAATAGCCAGTTCGCCATCTTCGTTAGGCGTGTTGTCCCAGTCTGGCGAGGGAACAATCTTGTTGAAATCAAAATCGGAATCTTCAGACTTAACAAAATCCATGAAAGCTTTTAGTGGACGCTCATCGCGGCTATAAATACTTATTTCGTTTGTGCATATGTTAGGCATGGTTAGCCCTCCTCTTGGTTTAGTAGTGTGGATAAAGGTTTGATTGTTTCTTGTGATTCACGCCATGCGATTACATCAGCGAGTAAGTCATCAAGGCTTTGGGTGAATGGGTAGTCTTTGGCTATGCGGTTGTTGAATTCCTCTTCATCAACTGGGAACAACGCCATTTCGCACATATCAACGAGATTCATCAGCGCACTTTCAAGCATCATGATGTTCTGAACCACAGCATCTTCGTTAACGACTATCGTTGACATGCTCTGAGGCAAGCGAGTTACCCACCCATCGCCAGCCAATGCTTGGGCGTTAGCCTCTCGCTGGTTGAGGGCAAGTACGCGCACCTCATGGCGTACAAGTTCGTGGGTGGTGACAACAAAGTGCTCTAGGTTTGGGTGTAGGTCAGTCATTCTGCATTCCTCCAATGCTTAAGGGCTTTTGATTCGGACAGTTCGTTGAGCCAAACGTATGGCTTTTTTTCATGGTATTTTTTGAGCGGATCAATGTTTGATTCCACAGGAGTGGTTTTCCAGAAATCTATTTCACGGGTGCGTGTGTTGTACGCGCAAACATATTTCTTCAAGTGCTTACGCATCTCTTTCAAGAGTTCAATCTCATTGATCAGGTCAGCGATCAACCAATCTATTAACTCATCATGATCAGCGAAGCGGTCAATAGCCCAATCGTAATCCTCACCCTTAGCCTCAATGTAACGCACAGCTTCTTTGCGTGCTTCAGACATAGCGTTCTTGAAGTCGGAGAGTTGAGCGTTACGCTTTTCTCCAGCTTTTTGCGTCTTGCCATAGGGGTAGTAGTTGTTCGGCCCACCACGGCCTTCGTTCTCTGCGGAGAAGGCACGCTTGCCATCGATGTAGACGGTTGCAGTAAAGCAATGTGTTTCTTGGCTAAAGTGCGTGTTGAGCTTTAGGTTCTTAATCTCAATGCTGTTAGCTCTGCCGTACTCCTCAAGAGTCGGGTCGCTCGATGGCTGGAATGGGTTGGGGTTTCTCTGCGTCATTTCTGACTCCTTTTGTTTAATGTTTGAGAACCGTATCATGCATTAGTGTTGCGAGACAAGCGGATTATAAAAATAAATTATTAAAGTGTGTGTATTTGTGGGTATTTCGGGGGGAGAGTCGCACCCACCCCTCCCACAAGGGGTGTAGCGTTTGATTTGGGGGCGATTCCTTGCGGCCTTGAGTGATCGGGTGGGGTAGGGCTTGCGCCCTTGAGAGCGCCCCTGCTTGCGGCCTAGGGGCATGTATATATATACATGTTTTTGGGGGAGTGCTTGCGCCCTTTCTTGCGGCCTAGCTTGCGGCCTTCATGATTATATATATATTTTGCGCGTGCTTGCGGTTCGCGGCCTTCCCTTTTTCCAGGGATCGCAAACTCCTGCCTAAGCGTAAGCCTAGGCGCTGAGTTGGTTGGTGGTCGCGCAAACTACGCGACCTCAAATAGTGGGATAATATTGGTATCGACTACAAAGCCATTGGTGTTTTGCTTTGCTGGGCCTTTGGCTGTTAGCCCGATGATCACTTCACCAGAGTAGACATTGTCTAGGTCGGATTTGTCGCCGTCGATTACTTGGCGACCTAGGAATATGTCTGGCATTGGGCCGCGAAATACTACGGCAATGGGTACGCCATAACACAAAGCTTCTAATACTTGCTTGCGATATTGTGCGCGCCCACTATACGAGAACATTAGCTTATAATTTTCTGGCGTTTTGCCTAAGCGTTTTGCGCGCTTGGTGTAGTCATAGAAAAATAGTTCAGGGAATTGTTGCGGTATTCTGTAACCCTCCCAATCTATATCAGACAAAACATTGAGGCGAACTACGCCTTTCACGCCTTGCTTGGTGCATAACTTGGAAAAGTTTGTCAGCTCTCTTGTGAGTTGGGTTAAGAATCCTAGCTTGTCGGCGTGCCAGTAATCGGTGCGCGCTTGGCGTGCTATGTTCACGCTTTTATAAACTGATGCTAGTCCAGCCTCTTTTAAACAGTCATCCATACAACCGGCAGGTTTACTGCCAGCGCAGATTAAAAAGTCTGGCATCATAGACAATGAAGCAATTCTAACCTTGCCGCCAAATGGCAAACCTTTCTTGCCAGTCTTGGCAACTTTTGTGTTTCCGCTTTTCTTCGCGGTATCTAATAGTTTTTTAACCATGATTATATATCCCTTTGTTTAAGTTGCTTTAGTGTATCAAAAATACCAGGACTAAAACACTTTTTTTTGTGGTGTTTAATCGGTGATTTAAAACACTTGCGGCCTTGCGGCCTTCGCGCTTTCAAAAAAAAGGCCGCTTGCGGCCTCGATTCTTTTTTATATATTAGTGCAAGTCGCTTGCGACCTTGCGGCCTTGCGGCCTTCATATATTTATATATATTTTTGCCAGGCAAAAAAATGGAGGGCTACTGCCCTCCCCATTCTGATTAACTGTGAGTGTACCCGTCTGGCTCAATGCCTAGCATCATATTGGGTACTGCGACCATGATGCAGTCGGAAAATGCTGGGTGGACATCGCGCTCTACCCAATCGACAAAGCCTAGGTTCTTAAAGTCGCCATGGTCGCTGTCGCGTACATGCCGTTCAAATACTCTTACCAATGCATCTTTTTGCAGCTTGGTCGCTTCGTTATTGATCATATCCATATTCATATCCTATTGGTTTAGTGTGGGGGATTTCTCCCCCATGTTGGTTATTGATTAAGACCTAGTGATTGATGGCGCAAGAACATCGCGGCCTCATCATCATGAGCACCATATAGCGCCTCCCATTCTGGCGTGGCCTCTACCAGATACCCATGCTGCAAAACATCGCGTGCATATGTATCTCCCATTTCAAAGCTGCCGCCATGCATCATTGGTGAAGTAGCAGCGACAAACCAACGAGAATAATCGTTCTCGTTTTCCTTATGCTTGTACGTTTTCAGCACGCGCCACTCCCAGCCATTGGTGTTCTTATATATTGCATATGGCTTATCTTGCGTTGTAGTTTTTCCGAACGTTGTTCTAGGCATGTTAATGCTCCTATTGTTTAAGTAATGATATCAATCGATATCGCAATGACCACCACCATGGTGGCCATTACGCTATGGATTATTAGCACGCAGTCATTTGAATCAGCGTTGTGCCTTCACCTTTAGCGTATGCGGTAACAATCTCGACTGCTTCTTCCCATGAATTCGCACCATCCGCAAAAAATCCATCTAAGTACTCGTTGTCGAATATGCATTCCGCATTGGTATCTTCGTGCCATTCGCCATAACACTCTACTTCCTGATCGTTTTTTATAATTATTTGCTTATCCATTGTT
>Ga0181380_1000842_pt1 | contig 13649 bp, 12 predicted proteins | sample 3SPOviralmetaG_FD_130116 | JGI IMG/M metagenome (GOLD analysis project Ga0181380, IMG submission 130116) | Marine viral communities from the oligotrophic San Pedro Time Series (SPOT) site, San Pedro Channel, CA, USA - 3 SPOT_SRF_2009-08-19 | ecosystem: Environmental > Aquatic > Marine > Strait... | reverse complement strand
GAAAAAATACAAATTAGATCAGTATCATCCTCGAGTGCTGCAATGTCTTTAAACTGTTATGATGCCGCTGGTCCTCCAGGTAATTCTGCAAGAGTTACATTTAGAAAGTTCCCGCTGGGGTCTGGAACTAATGGACAAGTAAATGATCACCCACAAATACGAGCAAATGATAATTTAGGATTTATAGACTGGAAAGCAAATACATCTGCAGCTACTGTAAATGATACAAGATTAGCATGGATAAATACAAAAGCTATATCAACTGATAGTACTATTTTCGGCGGACAAATTACATTTTCAACAAGATCTGCTGGCTCCGGTAGTTTTAATAATGTTTTAATCTTACAAGATAACTCATCTGTTCAAGTTGGAAATGCGACCTCAGAAAATGTAAAGTTTTTTGTTTATAATGATGTTAGTAATTTCGACACGGTTAAAATTATTGATACAAAAACAGGGACTGTAGGATGTACACTTGATTTATTACATCATTCTGGAAGTCCCGCTAGCGGTGATACTGTAACTAGATTAAATTTTGGAGGATACAATGACGCGGGTACACCTCAAGAGATAAATTATGGTATAATAAGTTGTATAGCAGATGATGTTACACAAACATCAGAAAAAGGTAGCATTACATTTTCTACTAAAAATGGATCATCTTATTCTGATAAGATGAAACTTGATCATAATGGAAATTTATTGTTAGGTGATTATAATAGCATTTCTTCAAATGTCGATCCAAATGGTAGATTACATATTATTGGAAATAGTGACACATCTGATGAAGACTGCATGTTAATAATTCAAGATCTTGATACTGACGCTGGAAGTCGAATACCAGCGATAAGTTTTTATGATTATACAGGTACATCCCAAGGGAGAATAAGATCAAATGATACATTAGGACTTATATTATCAGGAAATGGTATTCATAATGATGATTTAGTTCTTAGATCTAGTAAAGTAGGAATATCAAATTCAGATCCTGATGAAAAACTACATTTAATAGAAGACAGTGGAACAGTCCGTAGCTGTATTAAACAAGAAACTTTACTAACAACAACGCCACTTGTATCAAATTGTTCCGCTCTTGCAATGTCAACACTTAAAACATCTGGAGCTGTCACAGATGGCGATTATCTTGGAACTATAAATATTGGAGGAGGATATCAAGCTGGTACACAAGGCAGCCCTTCTTCATTAGTAGCTACATCTGCGATGCGTATAAGTGTAAAGGCTAAAGGTGACTGGGCAATTGGTACAGAAAGGGTTAGCGAGTTTATGATAGAGAAGAGACGTTCATCTGGACTAGAAACTGCACTAGTTATAAATAAAGATGATAAAGTAGGTATTAATGTTTCGAATCCTAAATGCGCATTACATATTTACAATCCAATAGGTGGTGATGCTACAAATGCTCAAGAAATGGAAACTCATGGTATTTTAAGATTACAACCACACATAACAAATAGTACAAATATGACATTCGCACAGGTAAGTGGCGGAGATGCAATGGGAATACAGGTATCGAATAGTGCTCAGACAGCAAAATGGGATCTTTCATTACAACCTTTCCAAGGAAAAGTAGGTGTTGCTACTACAGATCCTGCATATAGATTTAGTGTTGTAGAAAGTGAACATCCTGCAAATACAGACACGACTGTAGTAAATAATGCAATCGTAGGAAGTTTTGGATATCTCGATAGTAGTGATGTTGGGAATGAAGCTTCTGACATTATGCTTCAACTTACAAGAAGTTATACCGTGCCCCCAAGTCTCAATGATGCCGCATTTATAAGAGCCGGTAAAGAAAGAGCGTGGTCGAGCTCTGGTTTTAGAGATAGTTATCTTGCTCTTGGTACACGAGAAAGTTCTGCTTTGCCAGAAGAACGTATGAGAATTACGTCTAAAGGATATGTTGGTATTAACGAAACAAATCCTCAAAGAATGCTTCAAATAACAGCCGATGATGACATTGCTCCAACAACGTTATTAGCCTTGCGAAATAATAGACCCGTTAGCAGTGTTAAGAATACTATTGTTATTTCATTTAGAGATGTTGTATATGATGATGCAACCTTAACAACTATTAATGATGATTTTAAAGAAATGTCTGCTATTCAACATGAAACTATTGCTCGCGATACTACAACTGGAATAGAAAGTGCATTATCGATTTACACGCGAAAAAATAATGCACAGATTAACATTGCTTCATTTGGAAATACAGGAACATCTGGAAATATTTTAAATTTCAATACAGGTTTAAACAGTCTAACTTCTGGAACATACAACTACACTTTATTTACAAGAAGCCCTTCTGCATCGGGATCGTTTTCTTCAACCGGAACATGTTTTATTTCTTTTGAAAATTCTGGACATAATGTTGTTTGGGGATATATAATTGATTTTTATCATAGCAACAATACTTTTACAACAGTCCCCAGAGCGCAGGGAAGTAGTCAAGGAACTGTAACCGTTGGTATATCCGAAAGCGGAACAGATATAATTCTTACAGTTAATTATCAAGGAGGTCTAGGAGGTAATATTAAATTTAGTGCAGGTGGGCAGGCTATGAATGTTTCTCATAATTAATAATATTCGCATTTAATTTAATAAAAAATTATATATTTACATATTAATAAAATGGAAAATCAACATGTTATTAATATGTTAGGTATTACAAATCAACAAGTTTACAACAATAGGAGAGACATTAATAATCTTATGGAACTATGGACATCCATCAGAGATCAACTTTCTGGTAGTTCAGGAAGAACACCGGTTTATAATCCTATGATTGCCACTTTAAATGGCGGAGGTTTTAGTATAACAAACATACAAGATCTTGTAGCAAATGGCGCAGGAACATTTGGAGGAACTTTAACTGTATCAGGGGCTACAGCCTTGGGTGGTAGTCTCACAGTAACTGGCATAACTTCATTGAATAATAATTTAAACGTAACAGGAATAACAACTATTAATGTTCCTAATATATCAAATGGACCGGGTGGCGGTGGACATAGAGTTATTGGAGGAGCTTCCGTTACATTAGACTTTTACATTGGACAGGATTTAAATGTAGCAGGTAATTCAATATTAACAGGAACTCTTGATGTATCTGGAATAACAAATATTAACAATAACACTCCATCGGCTTACTCAACTAATGGGGCACTTGTTGTAACAGGTGGTGTAGGAATAGGGCAAAATCTTAATGTTGGAGGTAGTGCTGAAGTAACAGGTACATTAATTGTAAGTAACGCTACTACATTACAAAGTAATTTAGATGTTTCTGGTATAGTATCAGCATTAAATACTGGAGATATAACACTTACACCCGCTCCAGGAACAAGTAGTAGCACAAGTGTACAAATTAGTGGAGGATTACAAGTTTTAAAGAATGTTTATATCGATAATAGTTTATACATTAATCAAAATGCATCTATTACTGGGGATTTAACTGTAGATAATAATACAATACTTGGAAGTGCTACTACAGATACTCTTACAGTAAACGCTATTTCAACATTCAATGGTGATGCTGATTTCTACGAACGTGTAAGAATTTATAAAGGAACGCAGTCAAATAGTACAGGTACGGGAGCACTTATTGTATCAGGAGGTGTAGGTATTGCAAAAAGATTACAGGTCGGCCAACAATTACATGCATCTAGTATAGCTGATGCAAGTTCTGGTCAACCATCTTTAAAAGTAAGTGGCGGAATTAAAGTAGAAAAATCAGTAATTATCGATGAAACTCTTACTGTAAACGGAAATACAACATTAGCAGCACTAACTGCAACGTCTGCACAATTTAGCTCTGCTATTACCCAGACTACTACACAATTTGCAACTTTGGGACTTCTTACATCTGAGACTCTTACAGTAAACGGTTTATCTAGTTTAACTACATTATCAGTAAGTGGAGCTACAACTTGTGCAGGTCTTACCGCCGGAGCTACAACTTGTGCAAGTCTTAATGTAATAGGAGCTTCTTCTCTTGCTGCAACTAATGTGTCTGGACAGCTTAGAATTACCGATAATACAAATATATCTTTTACCTTCGCAGCCGATACCGCGCCCGCAGGTGCTGTAATAGTAGATGGTGGTGTCGGAATTAAAAAAGACTTATTAGTAGAAGGTTATATATTTGCAAATGGCCATCTCGAACCCCATGCTATAAGAGCTGGAGGACAAATAGCTGTACAATATGATATGGGAATAACTGCGTATGCTTTATCAACACACCTTGGTCTTGAACTGTACAATGAAAATGGAAATAATGTAATAGGTAAGGAAGCGATGATAGCTTTTTATAATCAAGCTAATAGTAGTAAAACTTCTCGAGGAGCTATATCAGCTGGAGCGCAAGCTATCGGAAATGATTGTAGCGGTTATCTAGGATTTTATACAAATACAAGTACTATTAACACATTAACAGAGCGTATGAGACTTACATCTGAAGGTTATTTAGCAATAGGAACAAACATAATAAACTCTTCAGCTTACCATTTAGACATCAATTCCGGATCTGAAAATATATGTGCAAGATTTGCAAGTACGGATACAGCAGTAAGAGTACTTTTTACAGACTCAATAGGAACTAGCTATATCGAAGCAAGAAATGATTTTAGATTTGGTAATAATTCTAGAGAGTTTATGAGAATAAATAATGTTGGAAATGTTTCTATAAATACGACAGATTCAACATATAGACTTCAGATAAATACAGATTCTACAGTCTCCAACGATGGAATACGTTTACTGGTAGGAAAAGCAGGGGATGGATTAATAATTAAAAAATCATCTACTACAGTAGCATTTATCGGAGAAGCAAATACCACACCTTCAAACGGTGGTCAGCTTTCTTTATTTAATACTAGCGGTACTGAAGACATTAGATTAATGAATGCAGGTGCTGTTACTACCGAGGAGAGGTACAATTGGATTAGAACTGCATCGTCTAAATCAAAATTAATTATAGGAGAGTTTACTGCAGCTCCAAGTTCAGTACCTTCAAATGAATATTCGGGAGTCACGATAACAGGAAATAATCCGTCTTTGGCACTAACAGCTTCTTCTGTATCTGCAAGTGCTTGGACGTGGTTACAATACATAAATAGTTCCGGAACAACAACATTTTCATCTGGAGTAAATCAAACACAACCTCAATATATAATAAAAGCTGGAATAGGAATGGACTCTCCGTATGCTATAGGTGTGAATACATCTCAATTAGTAACTATAGCAGCTACAGGTGGTTCTGGAAATTATTATGGTCAGGTAACAATACAATCAGCTGATGGTACATTTACAACAGATTCTAATGATAATAATTACGGACGAGTAGCTTTAACTTTATCACATGAAACAGACGTAACAGATCAGGTTGGTTCTGCAATATTATGGACAAAAAATGCAGGAAGAAAAGTAGCTGCAATAAGTAATTATTTTTATGGAGATGTAGATCAATCTGGATTAGCTTTTTTTGTTCAGCAAACTTCATCTGGATCTTCGGGAGTCCTTAAAGAAGCTATGCGTATAGACAATAGTGGAAATGTTTTTATTGGAACTACAAGATGGAGTGTAGCAGAAGATACAAGTTATGTTGTAAATATAGCCAGAGGCCAAGGCGGCAGTGGAAATCTTGTATTACAAGGTGATAATTATTCTTCTGGAAATCCAAGATTAGCATTTAAAAATGAACTAACATCAGGAGGTACGACTATCGAGGCTAATATGAGCCTAAATAGCAGTGGTCAATTTCACTTCAATACAGGGGGTACAAATGTTGTTGCACAATTTGAAAGTACAGACGCTGACGCGGGGGTGGAGTTTAAGGACACGACCGGTATAGCGACTCTTAAATGTAGAAATGATTTTCGTTTTAGCAATGTTGCTAGAGCTGGTGTTGCCGGCTCCGGCGGAGAACTTGCTCGTTTAGATGAGTCAGGTGATCTAAATATTGGAACGACCGGTGCAGCCACTGGAAATCATAAATTAGTAATCAAAAAAGCAAGTACAGTCGACACAGTAAATTCTCATATTTCTTTAATAGGCAGCGGCGCCACTATTGGAAATGGTCCTCAGATATTATTCTCAGAATCTGGCAACGATCAGGCATATGTAGGAGGAACTATTGGTTTTAAACGAACAGGAACAAATAGTAAAGGTGATTTAATATTTTCAACGCGCACAGCCACTGGAGATGCTACAACTCTTGCAACAGAAATAATGCGTATTACTAATTTGCAAACAGTAAATATTAATAGTGATATTACACCTACTTTTGCATACGGCCAATCCCAACCCTCAACTCTTTTACTAGCAGGTACAACAAATTATACTGCACCTTTATTTACTCTTTTAAATGTTGATACAACAGTAAATGCAGATGATATTGCTGGAACAATACAATGGTGTCATAAAGATGATGCTTCTAGTGGATATTGCATTGCTAAAATTCAAGCATATGCCGCCGGTGGCGCAGGAACTGGAAATTCAGGAGGAGGATATTTATCATTTTCTACAAATCGAGGAGGTACTGGTGTATCGCCTCAAGAAGTTATGCGCATATCAAAAGATGGTGATTGTACAATTGGATCACTGGCTTCAGAGGCAAAATTATCCGTTTCAGCAGGTACCGGGTCGGGTCCGCATAAGCATGCGACATTTTCCGGAACTGCTAATCGGGGTTTGGCCATAAGAACAGATGATAATGGCCAACAACAAAATGGAATAGCTATTTTAGATGCACAGGATACTGAAACCAACGGGGCCCAATTGCATTTAAGATGTGCCAATAATACAGTAGCAGCTTTCTCTACTAGCTCTAGCTCGGGCGCCGCAATAGTAGTCTATGGTACAAACAGTACCGGTGGTACAGTTAATTGGATTCCGAAGTCCATAAAAGGAACGACGGAATCTCATTGCCATTACGGAAGCTATGGTGATTGGTATATTAGACCAGCAAACACAAGCAGCGGCTCGGTGTATATAACAAACCGAATAGACGTGTCCGACCAAAGATTAAAAGATAATATAACAGATATTACATATGGACTTCAAGACATATTACAATTACAACCTAGACATTTTAACTGGAAAGATTCAGATAAAGAACAAACTGGATTTATAGCCCAAGAAGTTGAATCTATTATACCATCCATGGTGAAGACAGGGGAATTAAAAATTAACGAAAATGATACAGAAGGAATTAAAGCTGTTGATTATAATGGTTTAGTTGCTGTATTAGTTAAGACAGTGCAACAATTAAATGGAAAAATATCAACACTAGAGGCAAGACTCTTAGCAGCTGGTTTATAAAGTGTATGTTTACTTAAAAAAATTAATTTATCATATGAACTATGTTTATTGTTTCCCGAAGGAAACGTTTTTTATTTTTATTCACATTGTTTACATTTGTATTTACCAAGTATCATAATCAGAGTAATAATTAAAAAGTTCTTCACATTGTTCTTCTTCTAGACAAAGTTGTTCAAGATCATGACCAACATTCTCTACAAAAATTATACGAACAGACTTTTTAATTATTATTAAATCAAAATCGTTTTCAAGGATAAAATTATATTCCATTAGATTGGATGTTGTTTTTAACGTGTTTATTTGTATTCCGAAGAATATCAAATTTATTTTAATTGTAAATAACAAGACCTTCTCCGTGAGCTTCTGAAATATCAGCCCTAATGTAGTGTTTTTCTTGGCTTGTAAGTCTAGTTACACTGGGCGGCGAAACTTCTATTACTTCTGGGTGTTCTTTAATAAAAGACTGGGCATCGCAAGTACAAAAATTCATCTCACGACAAAGATAGAACACCCATTGAGCATCAAGGGGAATATTCTTCATAATGTAAGACATTATTATTTCTTGCGGCAAACTTTTGCCCCCGAAGGAGCAAAAAATAATTTATTTATTTGGCTGGGAAACCTAATTCTTGATCAAGGATCTGGTACATCCGAAAACTAGTTGAGCTCACAAAATACTCGTGGTCACTCCATTCTGGTGGTTTGCCCTTTCCAGAGGAGTGTCCTTAATCAGTAAGACATTGTCTCCTAATTAAGGCATTGAGCGGGCTAGACTCCAAATTATTCATTCGCCCGAGTATTTCCGTTAGTTCTCGTCTTCACCTTGATACCCACTTCGTCCAGACATTGAACCTTAGAGACTTCATGGCTAAAAGATTCAACTGGGAAAGAACTTCATTTTTTAAAAATCAAAATTATCATGATACTTCTTTACACTTCTTGATCGCTTTTTGTTATCAGCCTTGATATCCTTCTTCTTTTCACGACGGTCGCGCTTAACATTTTCGCGATTCATAGCTTGAATATTAATCTTCATTGTGATACACTCTTTATTATTGCTGATTTCTTAATTTATTTTTTTTCTGTAATTTTTAGGCATAGGTTCAAGAAAATCAGGTCTTTCAGATAATACCGTGAATCTTTTATAAAACTTTTCATGATAATTGTCTTCATTAATTTTATCATAAACATCTCTAATACTTTCTGCAATTTTTCTTTGATGTTCCCAATATTTAGCCGCGACATTCTTTTCTTGTCGAGTTACTGCAATTTGGCAAAACATACTACACTTTATCTCGTTTCATTGCTCCCTAAGGAGCTGTATGTCAATTTTTAATTGCTTTACTTCAGTTTTATATTTTTCTACTAATTGTAAAGACTCTGGACAACCGAACATGTATTTTTTAAGAGCTGCAAATAAATTAGACTGTGATACACTCAATTGCTCTTTTTTATAAGAAAGAAGGTCTACATATTTCTGTGGTTCGCTTATAGGAGTGCCACATTTATTCGTCCATGCTTGGTAAGCCCCGGGAGTTATATTCATTACACTTATTACACACATTATTATATTACATAAAACTTTAAGACATTTATTTTTTTGCAATAAATGGTTTTGCATTTGGATTAAGCTTAGACGTATACCCCATTTCTAATGTATTCAATCTTTTGCGAATTTCGTTATTTTCAAATACAATCATTTCAATTTTATCTAGAAGTTTATTTATCCTTTCTTTCTGCTTTTTAGACTCTATAAACAGATCATGTACAAATATCTTAAGTTCATCATCATCATGACTTAGTGTAGGAATTGAGTATTTACAATCACTACAAAAACCGCAATTATTCCTTGTGCAGTCCGATCTACAAGATGTGTCAGAGATACAGACGTAACAGTTGCATTCTGTTTCACAGGCCTTACACGTAGGAGGATCTGTCCAACCCATCTTCACGTACTTATTTAAACCTCAAGAGGAAAATAATTTTTAAAAATGAAAATGTGATAACCAATAATCTTCAAAGATTCTATAATAAACATTATTTCTAGATTCATCATAATCAAATGGAGTATTTCCATCGAGCCAGTCTAAGCATTCAAAATAATTATTCAGTTCAAAAATGGATATTCCAGTTGAATACAAGTGTAGAGCCATATTTTTTAATGCACCTGATAAAAAATGTTCATCAAAATAATTGTTGATACGATAAAGACAAATATTGAATTTTAATTTGTGAGCACATTTGTAAATCTTTTCCTGAAGTTCTTCTGGAAGAAGCTCCAGACGATTCATTGTCACACTATTTTGTGTATCCCAAAGGACTAAACTAAATATTTTATTGTAAAATTTTAAATGTCTTCGTCTTCGATATAATTCATTAAAAAGTCTAACATCATCATGTATCTATTTTCATGTACAAGTTCATAAGGGAAGTTATAAGCCTTACCATGAATGTAGTCAAGAAAATCATTAAAATGTTTCAAGTTTTCTCTATCATATCCAGTAGTCTCAAAAAATGACTTATGTATAATACAAGTCCCGTAAGGATTTGGCTTGCATTGTATATAAGGAAATGTACGCTTTAGTTTTAACTCGTGTACGTGTTTGTAAATCTTTTCCTGAAGTTCTTCTGGAAGATCATAGAAGAAATTCATCTTCAATACGTCTTATATGTCCCAAGGGATAAATAATTAAAAAATGAAGAGGTCCATATTAATGTATACATTATCTTGTGGTACATTCATTTTTTTCCCTTTTTTATAATCAAGATATTCATTGAATATCTTAAGTGTTTTATTTGACATTTTCAAATTCAAAAAATAAGTGTAAATTCTATTCTTGTAAATCATTTTCCTACACAGTGGCCACCCATATTTAATTTCTATGTGTACATCCTTTAAATATATCTTGTGTACTTCATTCCAGATCTTATCCTGAAGTTCGTCTGGAAGATAATAAAATAAATTCATTAAATAATTGAATCACTGTTCTCACACACATTTGTGCTCCCCGAAGAGACATGTTTACTTTTATGTGTATTTCATCAAAAGAAGATGTTTGTAGAGAATAACATATTTAGACTTGCTCATTTCTTCGACAAATTCAGGTTCCAATCCCTCCAGAATCTTGGGATGACAACGATGGTCAATAACAATCTCAGTCCAACGAGTAAGCAAGTACCAATCGCGGATATCTTGTTTGGTCATATTCGAAGCAAAAAAGACAGACCAAATGTGAGTATCAAAATCAGGATTGCGTCTGTTAGGTGATAAAATAGCAGACAAAGACATTCCAAACTTCAAAGAATGTTCAACCCGAAAGATGTGCTCGATGATGTCATCGGGAAGACTATAAAAACGGTCCATTGTCACACCTCGTTCATTTGTCCTCTAAAGGACAACTTACATCTGTCTTAGTCTACATAGAAAGTCTTTATAGAGACCAACATATATACACCGTTCCATTTCGTCTAAAAAATCAGAGGTTAAACCTTGTAATTTTCTGTGGTGGCCACGACTGTAAATAAAAATATCAAGCCAACACGTATAAACATACCACTCGCGGATATCTTGTTTGGTCATATTCGAAGCAAAAAAGACAGACCAAATGTGGCTATCATAAGCTACCTTTCGGCGATAGGGCGTCTTAATGGCAGACAAAGACATTTTAAAATTCAAAGAATGCTCAATTCGGAAGATGTGCTCGATGATGTCATCGGGAAGACTCTCGAGGCGGTTCATCGTAGAGTTGTTGTCTCGCACCTCCCTTAAGAGGCCCCGAGGGGACACGTTTACTTTTTTAGATGTGTTTTTCGTAAGTCTTGATTATGCCCTTCAGTTCTCGAATGATTTCCTTCATTCTCTTGGCATCCGCGATCTCCCCGGAGTACATAAATGCAAAGAGTAGTGCCTGCGATTTGCGCAGGAGTTCGTAAGATTCTGCCAAGCTGCTATTTGGAGTGTCGATGTATGTACATTCGGCGTAGGGGTCGACATTGTTACACCAGGTGTCCTTGTGGCCACCCCAGTACCAGCATCCAACGCAGATCTTGAGCTTGCGAATGGGATACTCGTTGATCTCAAGAATTGGCATCATACTGCGTTGTCGTCACGTGCTCATCATTAGCCCAAAGGCTAAATCTTATTTTTTTTAGTAATATTTTATCTGATGCCATGTTTTGGCGGAGGATTAGGATATTTACCTAATTTGTAATTGTGAAGCTCTGCTACGTATTCCGCATGCTCAACCATGTACATAGAGTATTGTCTATAATACTTCTGGTAGAGCATTGGGCTCTCCCGAACATCCCGTGTAAACACATCAGCTTTGTTCACATCCTCGAGGTTGAAAATAATTTTCGGTGGCCCCTTAACAGCGTCAGCGTAAGACTGCGACATTGTTCCGCACGTAGTGTTTGGCACTCCGAAGAGTGATCAGTTCTTGAAGTGCCGGTGGAGCTAACCAGTGAGACATCATGGCTCAACTGATTTTGATGAATGACTGTCCTTAAGGACTCAGAGGAGGATGCTGAAAGATGTACCCTTACGAGCTCGTCGGTTACCGATCAGTTAAGACCAGCCTACGATTCCCTAAGCGTGCTAGACCCCTGAGGTGGCCAGTCTCAGGCAGGAATCTCCCACTGGACTCCCGCTTTCGCGGTGTCCCAGGTACATCTTTCAGACTTCTGTGTTCCATTGCTGTCTCTTGTCGCCTAGATCCTCGATGGATTTCGGCAGGTGAGGTGGGGCCCAGAAATACCTGTTTAAATCTCTCTTTGTTAGAGCACCTCCTATGACCAGCGGTCGCAATGGAAGAGTTTTAAATGTGTCTATATTATCGGGTTCCCCCCGTAGTATGCTAGAAAATCATGTCTTTATACTTGCCCTTTTATAGCCACGAAGGCTACATTTTATTTTTTTTTGCAATTTTTAGCATCGAGAACAGTTATAATTTAATCTTTTCTCACAATTTTTAAGCTGTCTTTTTGCCTCCGTTATCTTAGGCTTAAAAATATCACGAATGCCGCCGCGCCTAGAAATAAGAATATTTTCGCGATGATTCCCACCTTGAAGAAAAAGATCCACGAGTTCAAGAAGTTCGGACTCCTTGGCTAGAAGGATATCCAATCGTGCCCTATACTCTACTTCTTGACACGCATTGGTATACACCTTCTGTTCGTTGACAGTGTATTCCATCTCAAAATGAGGACACCCCACTAAGGGGGTCCCGAAGGATCTATTAGCAGCAGGTGTTATATTCAATGATTTGTATTCCAAGGGAATACGCTTGATAGAAAGCGTATACAATAGAGATGAAGTACCCAAGAAGAAGAAGTTCTTGTTTCATGCTACACATGAAGTCTTGGGACACACTCCCGTAGGAGGACCCCAAGGGGTCACTTTAAAATGTTTTTTAGATACAAACCCTGTTCATCTGATGAACCATAGAGTACTCGTTCATGAGATATTTGTGCAGTTCCTTGCAAGCGATCTCAGCCTTGACATCCGCGATGAGGTACTCGATGTCCTCAATGGTCTTCTTCTCCTTGGCAATGAGTTCCGACACATTCTCTGGCGGATGATCGCATATCAGAAGGTGGTTGAGATCCTTGTAGCAGACATCAAGAATCTCAAGAAGGGAACGAAGCTCGTGAGCATGCGTCATTGAAAGAGTTCCCGGGCTCGGCACGCAGTCCTTAGCCTCCCTAAGGAGACACCTGCTATCTTGTGTTTAGCGCGTCTGAGAACCAAGAGGCTTGCTGTTGACTCCGCGCTTCTTCTTACGTGTCACCGGAGTCCACTCAGGCTCCTGCCAGATCTTCACCGTGTCGTTGGATGCCTTCACCCAAGCCAACGGCAGTGGTGGCAAGGTGTCGTCTTGTTTCTCAACGGCATCTGCCCAGGACTCCTTGTGCATAGCAGTCAACACTACGAGGGCTGCAAAGTTCATCACGGGGCTGTTGGGGGTGTCGGGTACACCCATGCCTTATGGCCAGGCCTAGGCCTTATTTTTTTTTGCAATTACGAAAAAAACCAAGCCTAGCCCGCGGGGCCCTATACGATCCCTGCGCGCCCTGCGCCTGTGTCCGCGATACCCGCCTAAGTATGATTTTTTCTGTAATTGCGAAAAAAAATAAAGTCTAGGAGTCGCCGCCAAGGGGAGGGTGTACCGGCAGCCTGCCAACAACCCGCACACACCGACACCCAAAGCCATGGCCACCTCCGCGCAGACCCTCTCGCTCATCATCGACGAGCTCCTGAAGGCCAAGCCCGACGACCGTGACTCCGCGATCATCCTGTTGGCCGCCAAGGGCTACCT
>Ga0181380_1000837_pt1 | contig 13690 bp, 16 predicted proteins | sample 3SPOviralmetaG_FD_130116 | JGI IMG/M metagenome (GOLD analysis project Ga0181380, IMG submission 130116) | Marine viral communities from the oligotrophic San Pedro Time Series (SPOT) site, San Pedro Channel, CA, USA - 3 SPOT_SRF_2009-08-19 | ecosystem: Environmental > Aquatic > Marine > Strait... | reverse complement strand
GCAGAAAGAGATACTTGGTGATGTTGACACCACATCCATGTCTATTGCCCCTACTGCGGATGGCAAACCATACAAGGATAGAGGTGGTGACGAGGCTGGAATGCCTTTAACGGAAACAGAAATTCGAGAGGGTATTGAAGATGAGTCTGGAACAGTTGTTGAGCCAGATATTGATGATGATAAATTCCTAAACGCTCCAGAGGTAACCACCGATACAAGCTTCAGTATAGCTAGTAAAGTCCCGATCATTACTAAAGACTTATTAGCTGGTAAGCGCAAGTTCGCTTACATGTCGGACAGGACGAGGGTGGGGGTTTACGAGGGACTACATCCAGAATCCAAGATACGCATAGATTTGCAAGGTGGCTGGAAGTATCCATACATTGAAGGGCACAAGAAGTCTGGTGCGGCTTGGGCGTTTACTGATTTGGGTATGGCGACAAGGTTTATCAATAGGATCAACAAGACTGATGGTATAGGTTTAACGACCCTCTATGCTAAGGGTAACCTAGTCGCTAATCATACATTCTTAAAAGCCTACATGGAGGAGGCGGCGTGGTCTATCAAGAGTGGTGATATAACTGAGGAAAGATTTCTTGAGGTTGCCAACCAGATGCGGGAGTCAGCGAACCAATCTAAAAAGGGAGGGAAGCCATTTATTCCTTTGGATACAGAAGCTGGAAAACTCTTTTCAAAAGAGTGGACTACCTTGTCTCACATGGAACAAGCTTTAGACTCAGCATCTTTCGAGGTTAGGGCTAACAAGTTTTTTGCATATAATGAGAAGAAGGCTGGTGACAATAAGGGGGCTAAGATAGGATCAGATAGTCTTGTTGCAGAGGGGTTTCCTAGTGTGTCAAAGATGGTTGATTTATTTGCTGATCCAGACCTTGAGGGTTTACCAAGAGGGACTGTTGTCGGTGCTATCCAGTTTACAAAAGATCAGTCTGGTGGTGTTAGTGCCAAAGATATAGGAGCAGAGGAACATATAAGTTATCCTGTTGTTGTAACGGGTAAACCTCTTGGGGCTTTTGATAAACCAATCTATATCCTTGATGTCATTAAGACTGACAAGAAGGTTAACCAAGCACTAAGAAGTGTAGAGGTAAAAATGGCAGACGTATCATTTTCCATCTCCTCAGCACAAGACGCAGCCTACATGGATGCAGTCAACTCTGGCGACATGGACACAGCGCAGGCTATGGTGGACGCTAGGGCGAACATTCCACTGCCGAAGCTATCTCAACAGGTGATGGATGAGATCGATGATGCTGTAATCAGATCGAATGAAGATGGCGAAACTGTTACTCGCTGGGGTATTTTACAACAGCTCATGGAGGATGGTGAGTTTAAGAGGGAACTAGACAACCTACAAGCCGAGCTGGGTGTATCCGAGGGTTTAACCAAGGCAGAAGTTGATAACATACAATCTAGTCACGCTGGTAAAAAATACGATTTTAAAAGGGGGGATACATACTACGTGTTTAAGTCGTGGGATGTTATGCCATACAGCAACGACCAAGGAACCTACGACTCAGACGGCAACGTGATCCCGCTGAGCCAGCGGTTTGACGAGAGCAGGGATGAGATTAGTTTTTCTATTGGTCGTGCAGACATCACACCTACCGCAGACACCAAGGTGATCCAAGGTGGTGACGCTACAGTAGTGGGCGAGGCGAGCTTTTCCATCGGAGCATGGCACGGCACACCACACAAGGTGGACAAGTTCAGCACTGAGCAGATCGGCACTGGCGAGGGCGCACAGGCGTATGGATACGGCTTGTATTTTGCTGAGGACAAAGGGGTAGGTGAGAGTTATAGGGATAGGCTTTCTTTAAATGAGTATCAAGACAACAATAGAAATTATGCCGAAGCACTTGAGGTGGGAATGAGTGCTGGCGACTTTGACCTCTTTGAGTCAATCAACAGACAACATCCATCAGCATCACCATCAGAGCTGGTTGAGAGGTTTCTTGATACGAGCGAGTTCTGGAAACCAGCTAAGAATGATCAAGAGGTTATTAACGACTTCACCAAGTTTGCTGAGAAATATAAGTCAAACTTGCCACAAGGCTCACTCTACCAAGTCGAACTCAACGTGGAACAGGACGAGCTACTCGACTGGGACAAACCACTGAGTGATCAACCAAAGCGGGTGCAGAAAGCACTGAAGAAGCTGGCACGAAAATACAAGCAGACAATAGACGCTAATGATCCTGTCAACTATTTTTATTCAGAACTAAGTCAAGCCATACAAAAGCAACAAGGGATTATTCCTCAAACTGGACAAGAGGAATCAAACTTGGTAGCTGGCAAATTGTCATCCGAAGCACTGTCATCACTAGGCATCAAGGGCATCAAGTATCTTGACGGAGACAGCAGGGCAGATGGCAAAGGCACATACAACTATGTGATCTTTAACGATGCTGACATCAAGATCACCGAGGAGAACGGCAAGGCAGTTAGCATGGATGATGCAGTAAGTATGTCCATAGCACCAGCAGAGGACACCGTAATGGAGCGCATCACAGCTCTCATGCGTGACCCAGATGCCAAGCTGGAGGTCTACAAGGACATGGCGAAAAGGCTCAACAAGGTGCGTGACCGCATCTACAGCAAGCGCATCGCATACGGCAAGATGACTGCTGAGTCAATGAGCGAGGCAGACAAGGAGATGGACGAGCGTGACTTCATCATCTCCAGCGTGGCACAGATAGAAGCTATAGCTAGAGTCCTACCTCCAAAGGTCAGCAGGAAGCTTGGAACAATGAAGCGTGCCTCTGAGTATAAGACAAGCAAGGGCTTTGCTAGGTATGTCTCACAACGACTAGACAAAGTTGACGAGGCACTTGAGAAGTATCTACGCAAGGAGCTACGTGCGGATGTCAGTAAGCTCGTTAAACAAAGCCAGCCAAAGACCAAGCAACAAGCATCTGATACTGGTCAAAGCAAGATAGGAGTCATTGGTCACCGTGTTGCTGAGGCGGCACTGTTAGCAATGAAGATGACACCAGAGCAGGCGGGCAGAGAAGCTGAAGGATTGAGGTTGACGCTTGCTGAAATGGACGACCCATCTATTGAGAAGACACAAGAGATGGAGGACGTTGCCTATATCTACGAGATGTTTGCAGACTTTGATAATGCCGACTCCAATAGACTGACCATGATGAAGAACCTCATGAAGACCAACTGGGACGAGGGGCGCAAGCAGTGGCTGGGTGTTTTAGAAAAACGTAAAGACTGGAAAGATAGCAAGGCTAAGGCTATCGCTTCCTCTCTGTCTAAGATAGGCAAAAGCATTACTGAGAAAAACAATGCAGGCGGAATGCAGAGCGTGCTTGCCAATGCGGCTAGGGAGCAACTGAGCTTCTACAACATTACCGACTTACTGAAGGAGGACATGAAGGGCGCAGGGAGTAAAGTCGTAGCGGAGATGACTAACGATTTACGCAGGGCAAACAACAGCTTTGAGTGGATGCAACTCCAGCACAAGGAAGAGATGAAGCAGGTATTCTCTGACATCTTCGGTATTAAAGGCACGAACAGAACTGCCAGAGTGCAGGCTAGGTTGAACTCATTAGCCAAAGAAGTTGACCAAGGAAGTAAGGTGACTGTAGTGGATCGTGACAACCCTAGCCAGCGCATTAGCGTTGGCAATATGTCTCAGCTTGACTTGCTAAAAGACTGGTTGGCTGTTCAGCAACTTGACCTCAAGGATAAGTATGACAGCGCAGGTCATGACGAGAAGTATCGCTCACAACTTGATGATGCACTTGACGATGACGTTAAGGAGCTTGGCTTGTGGATGCAGAACAAGCTACGTGAGATGACACCAGACACCGAGAAGCTACACAGAAGTGAGTATGGCTTGGCAATGGCAACTGTAGAAAACTACTTCCCTGCCGTGTTTGAGCATAAGCTTACCAATCAAGAGAGCAGGTTGCAGATAGACGGCATAGATGTTGCTGGCGTAAGCAAACGCCCATCAGCGCACAAGATGCGGGTCAATCATAACTCTGACCCTAAACGGCAGAATGCTGTTCACACCTTTAACCATCACATCATGCAGGACGCTTTCTGGAAGTCTCACGCTGAGGTGCTACGCAAGTGGGCTGGGGTTTTGAGAAGTCAAGATGTTCAGCTTGCCATTAGAGCGTCTAAGGGTGAAGGGTTTTTGGCTCATGTGAACAAGCGTCTGGATGACATTGAGACGCAGGGTTCTGCCGTGGCGCAGGTGCAATTAGAGTCAGACAGATTCTTCAGAGCGGTGGGCAAGGGTATGTCTTTAGGTATCCTTGGTATGAAGCTGTCTACGATCTGGAAGAACTTCTCTGCACTATCCAACGTGGCACTTGGCGTAGAGGCTAAGGACTTAATATCTGGACTCAGACCAGAAGCATTCAAAGAAGCAAAGGAACTACTGAAGTCTGAAACATTCCAGAGAAGATTGAAGATGGGAGCATCTGTAGCTACAAGGTATGCACTGGAAGGTGGAAAGAGTGGCAACTTATTGTTCTCAACTACAACCCGCATGGCAGAGGTTGGTGTCCAAGGTATTAACATTGCAGATACAGGATCAAACTTGACGATGGCTATTGCCTACGTTGCCAAGCTTAAGAAGCTTAGGGCAGAGAACGTGTCCGAGGCAGACGCTAAGGAGCAGGCTCTAGACTACGTTGATGATCTCATGGCAAGATACGCCCAGCCTACCGACAGGTTAAGCAAGTCCATGTTTGAGAACAGCAGATCCCCAATAGTGACTTTCCTTGTAATGTTCCAATCAGAAGCTCGTAAGCAAATGGCTATCAATGCGTTAGCTGTAAGAAAGCTCACAAGGAATAAGGGGGCGCAGAGCAAATCGCTAGCGGCTCAACAGTTGCTTGTGCAAGTCGTAGGGGTGAACGCATTTATCCATGCCGTGACTGCGCTCTATGGTGCTTTATTCAAAGGGTATGGCGAGGGTGATGACGCAGAGGAAAGGTTTATCAACGATATATCTGACGGCAACAAGCTGTTATCTATGATGATTGGCGAATCATTCTCTGGCATCCCTATTGCTGGTGAGCTTATCTCTGGACAAGTAAAGCGTGCTATGGGGCAGGATGTATTTAGCTCTAGTAGTAACCCGCTTACACGCACAGTAGGGGCAGGTTCAACTCAGATGCTGTCAGTCATATCTAAGTGGGATCAAAGATCAGCCAGTGAAAATGCAGACGCTATCTTGCGTGGCATCCAGATGCTGGGGTCAGTAGCTCCACAGACCGCAGTGCTGTCACAGGCATCGAACATCACAAGAGACACGCTCGGCTTTGTCAACAATACCCTAGCCACAGGTCTTACTAAGGAGGATACCTACAACCTATACGAAAAGCGTATTAAGAAGATGGTCACTAAAGTGCATGAAAGCACAGCGGATGAGATGAGATCAGCTAAAGAGAACAAGGAGAGGCGCATGATCCGATCTATTGAGACACAGCGCAGAGAGGAAATCATTGCCAGATCCAGAGAGATCCTGCTTGAAATGGACGCTGAGAGTCGCAGAAAGTTCATAGAACAACAAGACCAAAGCGACAATGGCATCCAGAAGTATCTCATCAAAGAGTTCAAGATTGACTTTTAACCCTGTATATATCATAATATTAACCCAAGTATCCAATGTCCATCACCACTACATCGACCAAAGATTCCTACGTAGGCAACGGCACAACGTCCACACCTTACCCGATCACATTTAAGTATCTGGAGAACAGTCACATAACTGTATACGTAGATGATGTCGCTATCTCTGACAGCTACTACACGCTGACAGGTGATGGGTCTGCTGGCACTGGTCAGTTCACTACGAGCTTGGAATATACTCCATCGCAGTCCGTGGTGGTAGTCCTAGACGTTCCATTCGATCAGCCCACAGCACTGCAAGAGACAGGCGCACTCCCAGCCAAGACGCTGGAGGAGAGCTTCGACAGACTCAATATGCAGATACGCAGGGTGTGGCGCAAGCTTGGTGATGTCTTGACATTTAACACTACCGAGGACGGAGCAAGCACAGGCACTGCAGACACGTTGATCGGATTTGATGACGCTGGTGACATTGCTTCAATACCCAACTCTACATTTGTTGCATCCGATGGTGGCATCGACAACATTGCAGACGTAACTATTACTGCGGCAGTCAGTGGCGAGGGTTTGGTATGGAACGGATCGGCATGGGTAAACAGTTCTGATGGCAATGGTGATATGCTTAAATCTGTCTACGATCCTACCACCATCGCTGGCAGTGCGTTTGACATGGATAACATGGTCGAGGGCGCAACCACGAAGATACTCACCAATTCGGAGCGGTCGTTGATTGCTTCATCCCTCCAGTCTATAGCCGCCAACTCAATCACATCTACAGAGCTAGATGCAACAACCACGGCATCGCTTGCCTTAGCGGATTCAGCTATACAGACTGAGACTAATGGCACAGTCCAAGAAACAGATTCTGGCATCACCATAGCAAACAGGACAGAGAATGGTGCTACACCAAACACTAGAGGGTCAAATGCTGTAGACCTTCAAGCACAAACATCAGTTGACTCAGTGGCAACTGATGTCGCATCGGGGGCTGGTGCTGTTCTTCTTGGTGGACTAGCCAACTCTGCAACAGGCATAAGATCCACTTGCATTTCTGGAACTGCAAACACATCGTCTGGATCTAACGCCATAGTTGCAGGGGGGTATGACAACACAGCAACTGGGGCGCAAGCTGGTGTCTATGGTGGATATGATAACCAAGCCAACGGCAATCTTTCAGCAGTTGTTGCAGGCAATACTAATATTGCTGGAGGCAATGAATCTTTTGTTGCAGGAGGACAGGCTGGAACAGCAAGTAATGTTGGGTCAAGGTTATTCCCAGACTCTACAGCTACAGCTATCGCTTCAAGGCAAAATGATGAGTTCGCCATTCAAGCGAGCGCACTCAGACTGGAGGATGGTAACGAGGCAGTGGGCAAGGTTCTTACCTGCAACCACGCAGACGGCTCAAGCAACTGGCAAGCACCAGCCAAGGTGGTCTATACAGTTTCCACCCTACCCGCATCACCATCACAGGGTGACGTAGCAATGGTGACAGATGCAACGGCAACCACGTTTCATTCGGTGGTCGCTGGCACTGGGTCAAGCATCGTTCCAGTCTTCTATGACGGCACTAACTGGCGCATCGGATAATCTTTTAACATGAGCCTACCAGACGATCCCTTCCATACCACCTTCCTTGAGGGTCAGAGAGTATATTGGTCAGACCAGAACATTGTGTTTATGGAACACCTTGGTGATCCTATTGTGGTGCAAGCTAGATTCTTGTCAGATGGGCTGAGTATTCCCCGCCCTCTACGTGGACTGATAGCTAAAGCCCCCAGCTTCCTAGCTACTGGAGTCCTCCACGATTGGCTCTACGCCAAGCAAACCAACACCATGACACGCAAGAAGTGCGACCGAATATTCCTTTGGTATATGAAGCGGTGGGGTGTAGGGTGGTGGACTCGCAGATCCATCTATTTTGCTGTAAGGCTAGGGGGTAAGCAATTCTTTAGACAGAGCGACCCATCATTCTACAAGGGAAGCCACAAACATTAACCAAACCAAACAATGATTAAAATTACAATAGTATCAGTCCTAGCAGTCATCCTTGCATCATGTGCAGGCTTAGAAGATACACCCTTTGTCTTCGGATTGAAGACCGACAAGGGTGAGTATGGCTATTCAGCCAAGGGGGTAACAATAGAAACCGAGAATGTCAAAGTCAACAGTGATGGTGTAGCCATCATCGTTGATCAGCGCAGTGGTAAATAATGCTGGTCGCACTGGACGCAGGGCATGGCGGGTCAGACAGTGGATGTCGATCCGTAGTTGATGGCACGTTTGAGAGTCACTATGTTTTACAGGTGACCAAGCTTGTCGAGAAACTACTCAAGCCGCACGTAGATGTGATGCTGACCAGAGAGGATGACACGTTTGTGTCCCTTAGAGAGCGATGCAGGGACGCTAACGCACGCAAAGCAGATTTGCTGGTGTCACTCCATACAAACTTTGCAACGTCCTCAGCGCAAGGATATGAGGTGTTTACGAGCAGAGGCACAACCAGAGCTGACAAGCTGGCTCTCAAGCTGGCATCCAGACACATCGAAACCTTCCCAGCGCAACGCAACAGGGGCATTAAGGAGGCGAATTTCTACATGCTCAAGCACACATTCATGCCTGCCGCCCTTGTCGAGTTCGGATTCTTCTCTAATATTGATGAGGTAACGTGGCTCACGATGGATAAGACAAAGGCAAAGCTCGCTGAGGCAGTGGCATCTGGCATCCTAGACTTCCTCAACATTAGCCAGACAGACCAGCCAGCATTGACATTGGAGGAGAGAGTTGCTAGACTAGAAGATCACCTACGACTATGATAGACACCCTTACATTACTTATTGTTCTCATGGGAGCGGCAACAGTTTTCTTGTCGGTCTTTGTGGCAATCAAATTTAAACAGCAATCAAGGAGACTTAGCAGAGAAAGTGGCAGGCTAAGTATTGCGTTGATGTTTATGCTAATAGGAGAGGCGTGCTTAGGTGCAGGCACTCTATGGTTTGCCGTCATGGCTTACCTTGGCAAACTTCCAGACGTTCCCATCTTCGTTCAGTCAATGGTGCGGGTGTTTATATTCTCTGCCAGTTCACTCACTACTATTCACCTTTACCTAGTCACCAAGAGACTTGAAAAATAGTCATGCTAGAACCTGCGACAATGATGGAATTTGGGGTAGCTGGAATTTCAGTGGGTTGCATTGTCGGTGTCTGCAAATGGTTTCTTGGTGCGCTAGAGAAAAAGGACGAGCTAATAGGCACGATAGTAAGCAAGCATGAGGAGCAGAGGGAGCATGAGAACGCACGCCACGACAAGTCATTTAATAGGCTGAGTGATGCGATTACCGAGCTTACCAAGGAGATTGCTAGAAAAAAATAACCCCCCATAACCCTTTGATTTATAGGGTATTCAGTCTTCACCTTAAAAAAGATTGAAGAAAGTTCTTGAATAATACCATGCGCTAGACTACTTTGTCGGCGTAATGAAATTAACAACACTACTAACCAACGGACTCAGCGTGAGGGATGGCATCATCCTATCGTCATTGAGTAAAGGGGCGAGGTATCCCAAGGATCTCGTCAACGACATGATGTCTGCGGCTAACGTCACAAAAATTAGTGACAAGCTGGTAGCTAAGAAGCTGATCACGCGTAGCAAGAGCATGCTTGATAAGCGGGGTGTCCTATTGACAATCACTAAAGCTGGCGAGGAGATCACCAGTGGACATTGATCACACAATCGCACAGGTCAAGATCGGTGGCTGGGTAGTATCAGTCATTGAGACTATCGATAACCACAGTGGCAAGGTCATGGATCGTGAGTTCCTCTGCACTAGCAAGGGCATGAAAGAGCCATTCCCATCACTGGTTGAGGCTATCGAATTTATCCAGTCACTTACTGGCAAGGACACATTAAACGCATGGGTCTATGTCGAGCTACTATCTAAGCAGGCTCAAGACTTCTACGTAAGAGAGGGACTGTCAGTATGAATAACAAGTGCGTCAACGGCAGGCTAGATGGTATGCTATTCCAGATTTCTACAGGAGACACACGCATCAACTACAAGCACGGCTACTATCTTAAATCAGCAATCAGAGAAAACAATATCACCATGTGGGTATGGCATCGCAATGACGAGCCAGAGATCCACCCAATTAATCCACAATAAACACAACAATAATATGAAACTAAACACAATCCAACAAACATTAAAAGCCCCCAAGGGACAGACCAATAACTTCGGAAAGTATCGTTACCGCTCATGCGAGGACATCCTAGAAGCTGTAAAGCCAATTCTAGGTGACTGCGCTGTGACACTCAACGATGCCATCGAGGTGCATGGTGACAGAGTATATGTCAAAGCTACAGCTTACTTACTTGATGAGAACCACCAAGTGATCGCCAGTGCTGACGGCTTTGCACGTGAGCCACAGAGCAAGAAGGGCATGGACGAATCCCAGATCACAGGAGCGGCTAGTTCCTACGCTCGTAAGTATGCGCTCAATGCACTGTTCGCTATTGACGATACCAAGGATGCTGACTCAACTAATAACCACGGCAACGTGGCACAACCTAAACCACAGGCTAAGGCAGATCCACTGACAGGCACACAGAAGTCTGCGGTGCTGGGTCTTATTGAGCAGGCAGGTCTGGACGTAGACAAGGTAGTCAAGGCTATCAAGTGGGCATCTGGTAACCGCACTGATTCATTGCAGTCACTGTCTAAGGTCGAGGGTGCTAAGTTGATTAAGTTTCTAGAAGGGAAGGTAGCTTAATGAAGATACACGAACTAGAGCAAGGCAGTGAGGAATGGTTTGCGCTCCGAAAGGGGCGTTTAACCGCAAGCCAATACGACAAGGTGTTCAATCAGAAAACCAAGATGCTGAACAGGGCTACGGCTTTGAAGCACGTTGATGGTATGCTGGCTGAGTTATACTACAAGGAGGATGACCTTATGGGATTCAAACCCAACTGGGCTATGGAACGTGGCACTAGGTTGGAGGAGGTAGCACGACTAGACTTTGAGCTACGCACTGGCATAGACATACGGGAGGTCGGCTTTGTTACCAACGATTCATTCGGTGAGCATATAGGATGCTCGCCAGATGGTCTGGTAGTAGGTGACAATGGTGGCATTGAGATCAAGTGTCCACTGCCAGCTACTCACATTAAGTATCACCGAGAGGGTGTTCTGCCTAAGGAATACAGGGCGCAAGTGCATGGGTGCATGGCTGTCTGTAATGCCGACTACTGGTGGTTCACATCTTATTGTCCAAATATAAAAGATTTTACTATACAAGTCATGCGTGATGAGTATACTGCATCTCTAGCTCAAGCACTGAGGGACTTCAACTCCCTGTTTGCAGAGCGTCTGAACGAAACAAAACATTTAGCACAAGGCTAATACAACAAACACAAAACACAAAACACAACTAATAATATGAGTAAATCAACACTTGTCGCAATTAAGATCGATGTAACTAAGATCGATGAAAACCGCTATTACATAGGCAAAAACGGAGCTAAATACCTTGATGCCACTGTCTTCATCAATGAAGAAGAAGGTCAGTATGGAGATCACGGCATGATCACGCAATCTGTCTCTAAGGAGGAGCGTGAAGCTGGAGTTAAGATTATCCTTGGCAACGTAAAGAAGCTAGGAGAGTTTGGCAATAACAGTGCGCCTGCGCCTGCACCATCTGGTTCCGCTAGCATGGATGACATTCCATTCGCACCAGTTGACTTTATCTAGTATCTGCTAACCCTTACCAATGCCTCGTCTGCCCTTTGGTGGGCGGGGCTTCTTTATGTAATGACAGATCAACAATTAGACGATTTCCTAGATATCATGGAACAAATCAAACGAAGCAAAAAGAAATACGCACCTATCGCTGTGGGCGAGGGTGACGTAGAGTCGGAGCGAGATCTTGCAGCTGACAAGCATCAGATACGCAAGGGCACGCCAGTATTCTCTGGAGTGATCAACTACTTTCCAGATGCGCTATGCGCTGTGGCACGCTGTAGCAAGATCGGTAACGATCAGCACAACAAAGGCGAACCACTGCACTGGGCTAGAGAGAAGTCCACAGACGAGCCAGATGCACTGCTACGTCACTTGATGGAGTATGACCAGATTGACGATGACGGCATCTTGCACGCTACCAAGGTGGCATGGAGGGGACTGGCACTGCTACAGCGCACGCTAGAGGCACGTGGAGAGGCAACCATAAGCAAATGGACTCCGATACAATAAAAGTGATGAAAGAATATAAAGTAAAAGTAAATGATAGTGGAACTAAGTGTTGGTATCTAAATAGTGAGCTTCATCGTGAGGATGGTCCAGCTCTTGAAGATGCTAACGGAACTAAGTATTGGTATCAAAATGATAAGCTCCATCGTGAGGATGGTCCTGCTATTGAGTTTGCTAGTGGTTATAAAGCTTGGTATATCAATGATAAAGAACTAACCGAGAAACAATTCAGCAATCGTAACAAAGTAGAAGTAACTCTTGAAGATATTGCTAATAAATTCGATATCGACATTAATGAGCTTCGAATCAAGGAACACTGATATAATAAAAGTGATGAAAGAATATATAGTAAAAGTGTATAATAACGGTGATCGGCATTGGTATCAAAATGATAAGCTCCATCGTGAGGATGGTCCAGCTGTTGAATACTGTGATGGTTATAGAGCTTGGTTTATCAATGATAAGCGTCATCGTGAGGATGGTCCAGCTTTTGAAGATACTAACGGGGATAAGTGTTGGTTTATCAATGATAAGCGTCATCGTGAGGATGGTCCAGCTATTGAAGATGCGAATGGAGATAAATATTGGTTTATCAATGGTAAAGAACTAACAGAGGAAGAATTTAACAACCGCAACAAAGTTGAACTTACTCTTGAAGATATCGCTAATAAGTTCGATATCGACATTAATAAACTTCGAATCAAGCAACAATAATATAATAAAAATGATCAACGAATACGCAAAGGGACTACCTAAGGCTCAACCAAGGGTCAAGGCATACAGCAGAGGCGGCAAGGCTGGAGTGTATACCCCAGAGACCAAGGCACTCCGTGAGTGGAGGCATGAGGTAGAGTCAGTGATGTCTCGCCACATGGACAAGAAGCTAGATGGTGCATTTGAGGTGAGGCTGGAGTTCTATATGCCCAGACCTAAAAGCCATTTCCGCACTGGTAAATACTCGCACATAATGAAGGCTGATGCACCGATAGACCACACATCCAAGCCCGATCTTGACAACCTTGTGAAGCTAATTCTTGATGTAATAACCAAGTCTGGATACTGGAAGGATGACTCGCAAGTTGTTGAGCTATCAGTATGTAAAAACTATGCTGATGTGTTTGACGCAGGGTGCAGAATTATGACTAAAGTTTTATGAGAAAAACCATTGACACTAACTCGTATCTGGAGTAAAACTGCTCCGACAACCCGTAGGAAGGATGTTATACATAGAAACTTTCGAGTCTCACCCAACGTCCGAGTCCTTCCTACGACTTCTTTTTATCGGACTAGGGTGGGGCTTTTCTATTTATGACAGATACCAAACAATGCACTAAGTGCAATGAAACCAAGGAGCTTACTGAGTTCTATAAGCGCAAATCGCACAAGGATGGTTTGACTTATTGGTGTAAGGGGTGTTTTCGTGCGAGACAACTTGCCAAGGCTGACGATATTAGGAAATACGACAAGGCTTATAGGCAGAAAAACGCCAAAAAGATAGCTCGCAGAATGAAGTCTTACCAAGCTGAAAACAGGCAAGCTCGCACTGCATATCAAATTGAATACAATCAGCGCAGGGTGGCAGTAGATCGAGAATACAGGTTGATTTGCCGTATGCGCTCACGCATGAGGAACGCCTTAAACGGCACTTTAAAGCACTCGCCTACCCTTGAGCTACTAGGATGCACTGTAGAACATTTCCGCTTTCATCTTGAACAGCAATTCACTGAGGGCATGACATGGGATAACTATGGCGAATGGCACATGGATCACATTCAACCTTGCGCCTCATTCGACCAGACAGATCCAGAACAGCAGAAGATATGCTGG
>Ga0181380_1000835_pt1 | contig 13711 bp, 9 predicted proteins | sample 3SPOviralmetaG_FD_130116 | JGI IMG/M metagenome (GOLD analysis project Ga0181380, IMG submission 130116) | Marine viral communities from the oligotrophic San Pedro Time Series (SPOT) site, San Pedro Channel, CA, USA - 3 SPOT_SRF_2009-08-19 | ecosystem: Environmental > Aquatic > Marine > Strait... | reverse complement strand
TTTAGGTCACGTAACAGGAACAAGAAATGTAGCAGGTAACTTTACTTGTTACTTAAATACTCCAGCATCAGGAGCCTCAAGTGCAGACTTATTTGAAGACATTATTGAATCTACTTCAGTAGTGACAAATGACTTCAATTTAGTATTTGTAGTTGGCGGAACTGGAAACAGTCCAAGAGTTACTATGACTCTACCAACTTGTCACTTAGAAGTGCCAACACATTCAATTGATGACATAGTAAGTTTGGAAACTAGCTTCCATGCTTTACCAACTTCAGTTGATGCAACAGACGAAATTACAATGGAGTTTGTAGGACCAGCAGTAACTTAATAATTAAATTAACAGGGAGGGCAAAGTCCCTCCCTCTTTTATAGGAAAAAACAATGACAGAACAAAAACAACCAGTATCATTAGCGAGTTTATTAACTCCAAGTAAAACAGTAGCAGTTGATTTCCCAACTTTAGAGGGGTTTTCAGTACAATTATGCTACCTAGCAAGAGAAGAACTCATTAAACTAAGAAGTCGATGTGTTTCTCAAAAACTAAATAAAAGAACAAGAGCTTTTGAAGAAACTCTTGATGAAACTAAATTTTTAACAGAATACTGTAAAGCCGTTATTAAAGGATGGAAAGGACTCAAATATAAGTACTTAGAAGAGCTTCTATTAGTAGATATAAGTGGACTTAATCCTGAAGACGAACTTGAATTCTCAGTAGAAAATGCAGAAACATTAATGAAAAATGGGTCTGATTTTGATACTTGGGTAACTGAAGTTACAGGCGATCTGGAAAATTTTACCAAGACCAAGTAACACAAATACTTGGTTTATTAGATAAACAGTATAAAGAAGGGCAATTACCCGTAGAAACATATTTAGAGATATGCGACCAAAAAGGTATTGAACCTGACCCAGACGAAATGCCACCTGAGATAGGGAATTATCCCTATGAAGTTCAGGTGGCTTTTTTTATGCACGATTTACTACCTGATAAATGGGATGGAATGAGTGGTTCTTATATGGGTAAGGATTATTCAGCACTCCAGGTATTACTAGATGTCTATGAAGTAGAAGAAAGAAAACAAGTTTGTTTTTTCTTAAAACATATTGAAGCAAGAAATATGAATAAACTCAATGATAAAATACAGAAAAAGCAAAAAGCTTCTGAGAATAGAGCAAAAGCAAAAGGCGGAATAAATTCTGCAAATATAAAGAGATAAATGGCAAAAAAGATTAAGTTAGCAGATTTAGTATTTAAAGTAAGTGATGATGGTACTTTAAAAATATTTGAAGGTGATGCAAAAAAAGCAAGTAAAGCTACTGAAAAGTTAGGAAAGAAAACTGACGAAACGACGTATGCGACTAAAAAAGGTATAAATGCTACCGCTAACCAAACAAAGAACTTTGCAAATATGGCAAGAGGCATTTCAGGTTCTTTGGTCCCTGCATATGCTACTTTAGCTGCTAACGTTTTTGCTTTGACTGCTGTATTTGGATTCTTAAAAGGTGCTGCTGATTATAGATTATTACAAGAAGGTCAAGGTGCTTATGCCTCTGTAACTGGTATTGCTTATAAAACTTTAACAAATACAATTATTGAAGCTACAGATGCTCAAATAAGATACGCAGATGCTGCTCAAGCAGCAGCTATTGGTACAGCTGCAGGACTAACTCCTGACCAGTTAAATAAGTTAGGAGCAGCAGCAAAAACAGTTTCAATTGCTTTAGGCAGAGATGTTACAGATTCTTTTAATCGTCTTATAAGAGGTACAACAAAAGCAGAGCCAGAATTATTAGACGAATTAGGTATTGTATTAAGATTAGAAACTGCTACAAAAAACTACGCGGCTTCTTTAGGTGTAACAAAAGAATCTTTAAATGCTTTTCAAAGAACACAAGCGGTAACTGTAGATGTATTAGATCAAGTCGAAACAAAATTTTCAGCTATCAATACCATCATGGACCCCCAAACTAACCAAATTAATAAATTAAATAAAGCTTTTGACGATTTATTAAACACATTCAGACTACTTATAGCAGGCCCTGCCGAAGGTTTAGCTTCCTTCTTTTCACAAAACGTATATGCAGCCGCTGGAGCTTTAGGATTATTTGCCCTTCCAATCTTACAATCAATCCTTCCAGCTTTTGACGAGTGGGAAAAAGCATCTGTTACAAAACTGGCAGCTCATGACGCCGCAGTAGAAAGGTCAAAGAAAAAAATTCAAGCATATGGAAGACTGCAAGAAATGAATGCAGCAAAAGCAAAAGCAAGAGCTCAACAAGCTGGCGTAGGTCTATTTCAATTAGCAAAAGACCAAGCTGCAGGAGGAGCAGGTACAGGTTTAGCACAGTTACAAGCAGGAAGAACAATTTCTGATGCTCAATTAAGAAACTTAAAGGCTCAAGCAACAAAAGGAATTGGCATCTTTAAAGATATGGATTCAAAAGTTAAAGCGAGCTGGATAAAAGCAATGAAAGAGATGAACATGTCTACAAAACTAAATTTAGTAGATAAAATTAGTGTTCAACTTAAGAAAACAGAACTACAATTTAGATCAACTGCACTAAAAATAAAAGCAGCTTGGTCAAGTGCAATGGCAGGAATACAAAAAGTTAGTAGAGTAGCTGCAGGAGTAGTAAGTAAAGCTTTTGGATTTTTAACTGGAATAAGTATAGCTGTTTTAGCCTTTGAAGGTATAAAAGCAGGTATGCAAAAATTTGGAATGCTTGGTGGTCAAGTAAATTATGCAGAATCAGAACTATCAAAACTTCTCAAAACTCAAAAAGATTTAAATAAAGAATTAGATAAAATGTTAGATGCCGACAAACAACTGGCAGAGGCAAACTTAGCTTTATCTTTATCTGCAATAATTAAAAGACAGGGGGAAAGACTTATAAGCGCTAATTTAGGAATAAGTTTAAAAGCTTATAGAGATTCTTTAGTACGAATATCTGAACTGGAAGCTGCAGGTACAGTAACTTCTTTAGAAAAGTCTACAGAAGCTTCTGGTAAAAGTACATCTATTGCCTCTGGGTTTACTGAATTAGCTAAAGGAGATGAGGGAGAAGCAAAAGAGTTAATTAATTTAAGAGAAAAATCAGGAAAAATGTATAAGCAATTAGAAGAAAGAATTACTACTTTAGCTGAAACATTTCCAGAATTAAATAACATGTTAAAAGATGGAAAATTAATCACTACTGAACTAACAAAAGAAAATGCTGTAATGATAGATGGTTACATGCAAGCTGCAAATGCTGTAAAAAGTTTAGAACAATCAGAAAAATCGTATCAGCAAGCACTACAAGGAAGAATGGGTAAAACAAGTTCTCAAAGAGCATTATTATTACTTGCCCAACAAAGAAGAACAGATTTACAAACAAAAATAAGTGCCCCAAATTTTGCTAATACAGGAACTCCAGAAGAAAGAGCAGCAGCAAGAGCCGAAGCAGCAAAAGCAGGAGCTGTAGCTTCCGCGATGGAAACATCTGCCGCTGAACAACGTGCTCTTAAAATCCAACAAGATAAAGCAGCTTTAGAAAAACAACAAATAATCAATAGAATAGAAGGAGCTACAAAATATGCAGCAAGACTTCAAAAAATATTAGAAATAGAAACAAAGACAGCAGAAATAAAAGCCTTGCAAGCTGAAATAACAGAATTAGAGTCAATATTTGACCAAGCAACGGACAAAGTCACTGCAAGAGAAAATATAGAAAATAAACAAGCTCAAGTAAAACTTTTACAAGGCCAAAAAACAGGGCTACAGAATTCTATAAATTTAACAAGACAACTTGGTGTAGAAGCCGTAAATGCATTTGAAAATGGTATGATAAAAGGTATTGAAGGAGTTATACAAGGCACTATGTCTGTAAAAGATGCTTTTAAATCAATGGCTCAATCAATTCTAGTTTCTTTAGCCCAAGTACTTGCAAAAATGATGGCAATGAAAGTTATGACAGCAATGTTTGGGGTAACTCCAATGGCAGATGGTGGAGTTATTCCAATGGCAAAAGGAGGAATCACAGGCTATAGAAATGGTGGAATTGCAACAGAACCTACTTATCTTGTAGGAGAAGGAAAACATAATGAAGCAGTTGTACCTTTACCGGACGGAAGAAGTATTCCAGTAAATATGAAAGGAGCTGGAGGAAACAACAATATAGTAATTAATGTAGATGCAGGTGGAAATTCAAACAGTACTGGCGGAAATGCAGAACAAGGAAAAGCACTTGGAATGGCAATTCAAATGGCAGTAATGGAAACAATACAAAGAGAGAAAAGACCTGGAGGAGTATTAAGTTAAGATGGCAACAGCAATATTTCAAAATGACGGAAGCAATATTACAGGATTCTCAGCAGGAGTACCTGTAGATAAAGGATTTACAAGAGCTTCTAATCCAAAAGTTCATACAATGACTTTTGGAGATGGATACGAACAAAGACTCGCAGATGGAATCAATAACTTAGCACAAACTATGAATATTTCTTTTAGTACAAGACCAAAGGCAGAGATAGATGACTTAGTTGCCTTTTTTGAAAGTTTAGGTGGAGTCTCTAAATTTAGAATGACAATTGACGATACAAATGGAAATGAGACTGTAAAAGTAATTTGCAGACAGTGGAACCAAACCTGGGCGTATGATAATTTTTACAGCCTAAGTGCAACTTTTGAGAGAGTATACGAAGCATAATGAGTGAAAAAATAGCAATAAAAGAAGTTCAAGGATTAGAGCAGCCTTCAGGAATTATTGATCTATATGAAATTGCGTTGAATGCAGAAGGAACTTCAAAAGTTTATTTTACAAGGGGTTTAGATGATATTCTAACCTCTGTACAGATGTATGACTATGATACTAATACTCAGGTAAATACCTATCAAGCACTCCCAATACAAATAGAGGGAATAGAAACAAAATCAACAGGTGTTGCACCAAGACCTGTAATAACTTTTGCAAACGTATTAGATACTTTTGGGGCTGCTTTAGGAAATTTAACTCCTGAAGACTTAGTAGGTTTTAAACTGTATAGAAGAAGAACTTTACAAAAATATTTAAAAGATGGAAGTGCAGACACAGGTTCAGGAGTAACTCCAATAGAGTTTCCTCGTCAAGCATGGATCATAGATAGAATAGAACAACGAAACGCTTTAGAGCTTTCTTTTGAATTAACTACGCCTTTTGATGTAGAAGGATTGGTACTTCCGTATAGAGTTGTAGGACACAATGCATGTCCTTGGATTTATCAGGGAGCTTGTCCAAGTAAAACAGAAGCAAATAAAAGAGGAGCATGTACTTGGCACGAAGAAAGTAATTATAGAGTAGCTGGTATAACTTATACAGTCTATGCAAATGCAGATGATGAGTATGTCATAGTTTCTAGTACAAGTTTTACAACATTCAGTTCTTCTGCTAGTGCCGATAGCTATTATAAAACTTCTCTTACTTTAGGAACTGCATCTGGAGTTCGAAGATATAATGAAGATGGAACTATAGATAGTTCTGCAGATAGTTCAACTATATTAAATTACTGGCAAGCAATATCAAGCACAAATAGTACTCCTGCAGATAATAGTGCAACATGGGCAAGGATAAGAGTATTTGATACTTACAGCTCAAGTGCAAACTACTATGCCTATACAGATGATAGATTTAATAACTATGTAACTCATACGGGGTCTGATAGTAAAGTAAGACTGTGGAAAGCAACAAGAACACAAACAGGAGGTTCAAATGTAGCACCAGGGTTTAATAATTACTGGGAGAGAGGAGATGTCTGTGGAAAAAGATTAAAATCTTGTACTAAAAGATTTGGATTTTCTTCAGGCTCAGCAAAACCAAATACAATAGCACAATTACCCTTTGGAGGATTTCCAGGTGCAAGAAAGTTTAAATAAATTATTACCAGAAATATATAGTCATATGCAGAAAGAGGCACCACGTGAAGGGTGCGGGCTCATAGTTCAAAAAAGTGACGAAATTAAATTTATTTCTGTAGAAAATAAAAGTGAAGATGAAAATTCTTTTTATATTGACCCAAAAGAATACGTTCGTCACTCGATTATTTCAAAAATATTATATGTAGTCCATAGTCACTATGGGCAAGATTGTCATCCAAGCGAGCATGATAAAAACGCGTCAAAAATTTTGGGGATACCATATTTAATTGTATCACTACCAGAAAGAGGAGAATATATTTATGACCCACGTTAAATTAATGGGAGAATTAGGAGAAAAATTTGGAGCAGAATGGACTTCTGTTGATTCTTCTATGCGTGATGTATTAAAACTTATTGATTGCCAAGTTGAAGGATTTAAAGAATATTTAGCAGAGTGTCACACCAAAAACATACAGTTTAGTATTCAAAATGGAGACGAGCTCTTTGAAGATGAAGAAGATTTATGGTTGCCTAATTTAAAAGATACTGTAATCATAACTCCAGTTCCAGCAGGCTCAGGAAAAGGTTTAGGAAAATTAATTGCAGGTCTTTTATTATTAGCTGCACTATTTTTTATTCCTGGTATGGGTGCTACTTTAACTACAGGAGGGGCTACTACTTCTGGAGGACTTTATGCAACAGGAGCTGCTGCAACAGGAGGTGCCATGCAAGTGGGAGTCGTTTATGGAACAGGCACTTCAGTAGCTGCTGCAATATCAGCAGGAGCAAGTCTAACAGTGCCTGGAATGTTAGTTGCTGCTTTAGGAGTAAATTTAGCACTTATGGGATTAATGGAAATGTCAGCTCCAGAAGCAGGTGATATGACTTCTGACCCTTCTTTTCTTTTCAACGGGGCAGGAAAAAATATAGAACAAGGACAGCCTGTTCCAGTATTGTATGGACAAATGAAAATAGGTGGAACTCCAATCAATGAAGGATTTGCTCCAGGCACAGTAAATTCATATGCAAGTTCAAATTATACAACAACAACAACAAGCTCAAACTATAAGTCAGATGGAACTTCAGCTTATACAACACAAACAGCACCACATACAGGTACAACTAGTTCAAGTGATTATGAAACGCAGGAACAATAGGAAATTTATAAATGGCAAAATATACTAAACCCGCAACAGTTAATAGTAGCAGAAGACATCCTGATAAGGAACAACATGCCGTTGTATATGATATACTATCAGAAGGCCCAGTAGAAGGATTAGCAAATGGCTTTGCTTCCGTATTTATAAATGATGTGCCTTTTATAGATAATATAGCAAATGAAATAATGAAGCCTAGAAGAGTTATATTAAGTACTACAGCAGGCTCTACAGACATCACTCATTCTCAATTCGGAGAAATAAATTCACTTACTTTAAATAATAAGTCAGGATTAGCTTTAGGAAGCAGAAAAGTAACTATTGTTGGTGCAGAAAAACAAGGAGCAGGTATTGCGAGCATGACAGCAGGCTCTGATACAGTAACAACAAGTAGTTCTTTCTTTACTGCAGATATGGTAAATTCTAGGTCTGCAAGTCCTTCTACTTTTATAAGAATAGCAGGAGCAGGACAAGATGGAGCAGACTTAATAACAAAAGTTAAGACTTATGTAAGTGCAACACAAATTACAGTACAAGATACTGCAGTTGTAACGGTATCTTCTAAAAATATTTCTTTGGATTTTAATGCAAGTATTAGCTCAATATCAGGAAATGTAGCAACTCTTTCTAAAGCTGTTCCTGTAACAACCTCTAATGTGTCTTGTCAAATATCTTCTCTTAATACAATTATAGGTCAAAATGATGATATAATGAATTTTGAAAAAGTCAAAATGCAATTTAAGTCAGGAGAGAGAAATCAAAATTATATACCTCATGAAACCGGATTTGGTTCCGCAGCAACTAACACTGCCTTAAATATAAGTTTAGAACAATCAGATTTAAGAGCAAGAGTAGGAACTGCAGGAAATTTAGTTTCTGGGTATAATAATGAATTAGATGAGCCAACACAACCTGAAGGTACAGCAGAAGATACAATTATAACTTCAGCTCTTGCTGGAGTTTCTAATCCTTCAGAAATAGATGAAATTCATTTAACTTTTAAACTACCTGGTTGTCATGCCATTAAGACAAGTTCTAACTCTAAAGAATCTTCTTTTGTTGAACTTCAGATATTTTTTGAATACAGCGTAGATAATGGCTCTAGTTATATATCAGAACTATTGTATGGGCCTACTAACAGTCAAATTATGAATAGAAATACTGGAAGAGCAGGTAGAAATATTAATTTTATTGCGGATGGTGCTTTTCCAAGTACTGGTTATATAAAACCTTACGAACCTCAGTATAATGAGTTTAGTGAAGAATTTATGATAATTACAGATAAATTTCAACCTTATGATGATTGGAGAATTAGAGTAAGAAGAATAAATGATCAAAATTTTATAGATGGTAGTTACAGACATACAAATCCTTGTACTCTATCTACAATAGAATCGATAGTAAAAGATAAATTAAAATATCCATATACTTCTTATATATCAACATCTTTTAATGCTGCTGATTTTGAAGGGCAACTACCTCAAAGAGCTTACTTATTAAAAGGACTAAAAATACAAGTTCCTACAAACTATCTTACAAGAGACGAAACAGGGGGCGCTGCAGCTCATACAAGAAATATAAGCACAGGAGCAATAGAAAGTTCGTATCAAAACTGGGATGGTAATTTTAGAGGGGATATAACAACTTTTAATGCAACTTCAGCAAACTATGAAAAAGTATATTGTAATAATCCAGTTTGGGTTTTTTATGATTTACTAACAAATGAAAGATACGGATTAGGACAATTTATAGATAAATCCAATATAGATAAGTACGGACTATTTCAATTAGCAAAATATTGTGATGAGTTAGTTCCTGATGGAGAGGGAGGACATGAACCTCGTTTTACAACTAATGTTTATTTAAGTAAAGCTGCAGAAGCTACAAATGTACTTAAACAATTTGCAAGTGTATTTAGAGGCATGGCTATTTGGAAAGATGGAGAAGTTACTGCAATCGCCGATAGAGAAAAAGAACCTGTATATGCTTTTACAAAAGGAAATATAGAAGGAGGAATTTTTCAATATGAAGGAACAGGCGACAGAGTTAGAACGAATCAAGTAAAAGTTCAATGGAATGACCCAAATGATAACTATAGACAAAGTACAGAATATGTAGAAGACCAGCAAGGAATTTTAGAAACAGGAAGAATTGTAAGAAGCGAACATTTAGCTTTTGGTTGTACTTCAAGAGGACAAGCACATAGAGCAGGTAAGTGGAAACTTTTAAGTCAAAGACTAGAAAAAGAAACAGTGTCTTTTGTTACAAGCATAGCAGCAACAGGGTTAGGGCCTGGTGATATTATTACAGTTCAAGATGCAGATAGAGATAGATCATCTTATTCAGGCAGAGTTTCAGGAACAGGCATAAAAAATACAATAACAATACCATTAGATAGAACAATTTCTTTACCTGCTTATTCTAGTGATTTTCCTCCGCAATTATTATTAGTTTATCCAAAAGGTGGAGCTTACTTAGAACAAGAAACAGCAACAATATCAAGTACAGTTTATAATAGGGGCGACTTAATACCAAGCATTACATCTGAATCAAGTGCAGCAAATTTAACTGATGATTCAAGTAATAGTGTTCAAGTTTTTTGGTCAGAAAATGTAAGAATAGAAACTAAGACTGTAACAACTTCTGCTGGAAATGTTTCTTCTTTAACTGTAGCTCCAGGATTTAGTGAAGCACCAGAAGAAGAAACTATATGGTCATTAAGATTATTTAATTCTGATGGAACAGAAAAAACAGGTACAGTAAAAGAATACAAAATAATTTCAATTAAAGAAGAAGATAATTATAAATACTCTATAGTAGCTGCTGAGTTTGCTGCTAATAAGTTTGCACAAATTGAAAGAGGTTTTGAACTGAATGTTAGATCTGTAGATAATTCACCAAATCCAGAGGATGTAGTACCAGCACCTGAAAGTATAAGTTTAAGTGTGGAACCTATGAGTATGTCAGATGGGTCTATTTCTACAACTACTGCTGCTGATTCACAAGGACATCAATTAATTGTAAACTGGAAGTTTCCTGAGGACTCAAATGGTGCTCGATACAAATTTGCCTCAGGATTCGAAGTAGCACACAATGTTAGAGGTGAAGCAAGAAATATAAAAACAAATGTAACGACTCAAAGTCTAACTTTTAAGAATATAAAAGCAGGGACGTACAAAATAAAAGTTAGAACTGTATCAAGTTCAGGAACAGTATCTCAATATACAATTAGACAAATCGAAATCGCAGAAAGTAGTCTTGGAAATCCTTTTGTACCTAAAGTTGATTTAGTAGCTAAAGGAGGTACAATAAATCAAACAGTAACAATAAATAGTTCTTCAGGACTATTAGAAATTGGTTCAAATAATTATCAGTTTGACTCTCCAAGCGGAGAAACGTTTTTAAATTCAAGCAGTACAGCTTCTACTTATCAACAATCATTTTCAGGCATGGGAGCTTCTGCAGAAGCATATTTATTGTTTGATGAAAGCGAAAGTACAGATAGATTTAAAGCCTTACAAATTCATAGTGATACTTCAATTGCTCCTGTTGTTACTTATTTTAAAGAAGTAGGCGCTCCAAATAACGGATTAACAACTGCAAGTGGAACTATAGCAGTGCCTGCAAATGATAATGCAATAGTAGGAACTTCTACTTCTTTTGAGTCAGATTTTAATAATGGGGATTTAATAAGAATAATAAATGGCAGTTCCACAACAGCTACTTCAAATGGTAGCATAATCAACTCTACAGCATTGATAATTAGTGCTTCAAATTCTAACATAAAGGTAGGACAAAAAGTAACTGGAACTGGAATAACTGCAAGTGTTTTTGTTACTACAGTAAGTGGTAATGCAGTAACTTTAAGTTCTCCGCAAACTATAGGAAGCGGAGTAACTTTAACATTTAATCCAGTTACTTATTATGGAAGAATACAATTTATTGAAAATGATACATTAATGTACGTAGATGAAGTTGTAAAAACTGTATATTCAGGAGCTTCTATTAAGTTTCAAAGTTTTAAACCTTCTATTTTACAAGACTCAATACTTGCAAAGATAGTAACTAATGGAAGTACAGCATATAGTATAGAAGAATTATATGCAGTAACTAAAGGCATCACTGGAGGAGATGGGTTAAGTAATGCTTTAGTAACTTTATATAAAACAACAAATAGCAATAGTGAATCTACTTTACCAAGCGGAAATGCTACTTATACTTTTGCTACAGGAGTACTAGGAAGTTTTGCTACAAATGCAAATGGATGGTCTCAAACAATAACTTCTGTTTCTGCTGTAAATCAATATTTATGGACAACAAATGCTGTAGCAAGTAGCACTGCTTCTACTGTAGTTATTGCAGATAATGCTTGGGCAACTCCAAAACTTTTATCTACTTTTGGAGAATCTGGAGACAATGGATTAAGAACAATACAAGGTTACTTATTTTACGAAAAAACAACATCTGGAGCACCTTCTGCTCCTTCAGGAACTACATATACTTTCTCAACTGGAGTTGTAACAGGTTCAGGAATTAGTACAGCTACTAACCAACCAAATAACGTATGGAATAATGTTCCAAATACACAAGATGCAACTTCTTTAAATACTTTTTACAGTGTAAGGTACTATGGAACAGAAAGTTCTGCAAATTCAAGTACAATAACAGTAGCATACTCAAATGTTGTACAACAAACAAGTTTTACTGGAGTTGTTACTTTTAGCGGAGGAACTTTAACAGATGGCACAAGTTCAGTGGATGCTATAGAAGCTGGCGATGTAGCTGGAAATATTGGAGGAGTAGGAGTAACAACAATTGATGGCGGAAATATTGACACAGGAAGTATAACTGCAGATAGAATTAAATTAAGTGGAACAGGCTCTTTAGTAATATCAAGCTTTACTAATGATTCTAATTTTATAACTTCAGCAGGAGCTCCTGTACAGTCAGTAGCAGGTGGAACAGGAACAATTACAACAGCTGAATTAAATGCAGCAGGTTTAAGACTAACAAGTGATTCTGTATCCACCTCTTTGTTAAGTGGAACAGTTGGAGTAAGTAACGGTGGAACAGGTAGAACAACTACAGCAAGTTATGTAGCTGATTTAAGTGCAGCAGGTCTAAGACTAACAAGTGATTTAGTTGGAGTAGCACAAGGAGGCACGGGCAGGACAACAACAGGCAGTTATGTAGCAGATTTAAATGCAGCAGGTTTAAGACTAACAAGTGATGTAGTAGGTGAAGCACAAGGAGGCACAGGCACAACAAGTTTTGCAAGTGCTTTAACAGCTCAAGGAGTAGGTTTTGTAAGCGGTTCAAATGCAAACTTAGGCGCTCTAGCAATTTTAAATAATATAGATTTAAGTAAAGTAACAGATGCTGGTAGTTTAGCCGCATTAAACAGTATAGGATATAATGATGCTACACTAACAGGCACATTAGATGAATCGAATGGCGGAACAGGACAAACTTCAGATGCTGCCTATGCTTCACATTTAAGCTCTCAAGGGCTCATCGTTACTGAAGTAGCAGGAAATACAGGCGCTGTAACTGCGGCAACAATTATTTCAGCAGGTAATATACTTGTAGCAGACTCAAATGTAACAAGAGATACAAATGGCGGTATTACAAGTATAAATGGCGGGGTTATAACTACAGGCACAATAAACTCTAGCGTGATAAATACTGATACTTTAGCTGTTAAGTTTTTTGCAAATGAAAGTACAAAAATTTATAATCATGAGAGCCCTTCAGTTGCAGTTCCTCTTCTTCGATATGGATTTAACTTAAGAGGTACTGGTGGAAATACTACATATACAGGTTCTAATTCTTCTTTTGTTCCTGTTACAATAACACAGGTAAGAAATAATGCTTCTTATTCAATTGTACTTGCAGCTGTACTTGGAGATGTAAGTGGTGGAAAAGTACAATATTCTTTAAATAATTCTACTTGGATAACTGCTTCAGGAGGGGAAAGTAATATTTATTGGTCTGCTGGAACTTATCGTGGATATACGTATACTTATCAAGGAACTATTACTAATATGACGAGTTCTCAAAATACTGTTTATTGGAGAGTTTATTTTTCTGGAAATTATAATCATACTCATATGCAATTACATGTAACAATGGATAATACAACTTAGGAGAACAAATGAAATTTTTTACAACATATAATACAAGCACAGGAACTATAGAAGATGTGACAGGCTCAGACTGTGAGCTAAGTGATTTACCTACAAGAGAAGGATTTACAATAGTAGAGGGTTCATATGAACCTGGGTCATATAAATTTGTAGATGGAGAACCAGTCGAAATTACAATAGATTTTTGGGAAATTATTAGGTCTCAAAGAGAGGGACTATTAAAAGATTGCGATTGGACTCAAATGCCTGATAGCCCTTTAATAGAGACCAAAAAAGCAGAATGGGCAACTTATAGACAGTCTTTAAGAGATTTACCTGCTACTTATTCAAGTGCAGAATCTGCAAATGAAGTCATATTTCCTACAAAGCCTTCTTAAGTATTTTACTTAAACCATAAAGGTCTATGACTGACACTCCAAATTTAGTTCTTGACAAGAGGTTAGAATATTTGGTATAATTACAACATTGGAGGTATAAAATAAAACAATGAGTGCAGGAAAATATGATATAAAAGTTGATCAGGGATCGGATT
>Ga0181380_1000833_pt1 | contig 13743 bp, 19 predicted proteins | sample 3SPOviralmetaG_FD_130116 | JGI IMG/M metagenome (GOLD analysis project Ga0181380, IMG submission 130116) | Marine viral communities from the oligotrophic San Pedro Time Series (SPOT) site, San Pedro Channel, CA, USA - 3 SPOT_SRF_2009-08-19 | ecosystem: Environmental > Aquatic > Marine > Strait... | reverse complement strand
GCCTTCATATAGCCTATTTCAACATAGTCCATACCCATCTTTTTCTTTATGTATGCTTTAGGTGTTTTCTTTTTACTAATATTAGCATGTATTCTTGTTACTTCTTTCAAAGCATTTTTAATAGCATCTAATTGTTCTACTTTTATCAATTCAGACATTCTTAGCCTCCAAATATCCTATTCTTATTCTATAAGGTATTACATATTGTTCATTACAAGTGCCACAACACCTTCCATCGTCAAATGGAGAGGCGTTATGACTCATCTTGTCTCTTATTTTTACATTGCAAATACAACACTTCATATTATATACCTTTACAATAAGCAGTGTAACCACAATATCTACATTCCCAATCCATCATTGGAACACCAAAGTCTACACCTGGAATCATATCTTCATGATTTTCAACTGCATTAATAGACTCCCAACAATCATCCCAATACTGAAGGGCTTCAGAAGTCCATTTTAGAGCATCAATCTCTTGTACTCTCATAGCTGATGTATCTTTATTATACCAAAGTAAACTAAGTGTAACATCATCAACATCATACTTAGCTTGTACGCCAAGACCATATGTGCCTATTTGTAACTCATAGTTAAAACTAGGGTTAGCTTCTTTTTGACGACCAAACTTCATACGCCATTTGTATGACGCACAGGTTTTAACATCAAATATATCAGCTTGAATGTATTTATCTTCATTATCTGTGTGTATTATAGCAGCATCTAAATGACCTACTACTTTTAAATCAGGTAACACAATTTCTTGCTCTGTTGCAATAATTATATTATCTTTGTTTTTTTCTTGATAACGAACTAAAGCTTTTTCAATATCGGCATGAACTATTGTACCAAGTCTTAATAGTCTCAGTACTCTATCATCCAATTCTGATTGCTTATATTCGTCTGCTCTCAAAGAAAACCATTGCTTTTTAAAGCATGAACCTGCTGATGAGGCTCTTAAATATTCTTTGAACTTAGGGTCTCTTTGTTGTTGTTCTTCACGCAAAAAGCCCCCGTATATTTCTTCTATTTTTGACATAAGTGCATCCTAAGTTTAATAATATCAACATTTAAAAGCAACAGGTAAATCGTTAAATCTACCTGCTGCTTAACTTTTAACAAATCTCAAAGCCTCCTGATAGTTCAGAAAACTTTGCAAAAGACTCTAAAAACTCAGCATCAAAAGGATATGAGTCAGACCAACTTCGTGTTTTGTATATTTTATCCCATTGCTTTTTAAACTTTTTAGGATAATCACTAGGTACGATATTGTCTTTTTTAGTTTCTTTTATTACTTCTTGTTTTAACTCTTCTAACATTTCATCAACAACAGCATTGTGTTTTCTAGCTTTATCAGACACTCTTTTGTAATCTTCTTCAATCTCTTTAACTGTTCCGTCTTTAATCAGCTTGTATATTCTGCTTGATATTCTCTTAGCTTTTGCTTTACTAATGAAATGACCATCATTAAAACCACCTCGTTCAATATCTTCATTTGTGAGTATATCATCACAATAATTAGATACGAACTGCCAAATAGGTCTCCACCACCAAACATTTGCTCGAAAATAGTCTCCTTTTACACGGTTTTCGTATTCGTCTACCGCTTTAAAGTAATCTTTTTTCTCTTTTTCACCGATATCGCTATCTGTCCAATCAATGTTTGGTCTAATATGACCACTTGGATTATGTGGATTTCTCCCGTATAAATCAAATCCCATATTACCTCCTAAAATAACCTTATTGGGTTAGTGTTTTTATAGTTATAGATGTCTTCGACCATGCGAAAGTAGTCTCTTTTATTCTCTTGCTTGACGAATCGAGCAGGAATAAGACCAACTTTATGCACAAAGACATCATGTTTAAAGTCAGGATGTGTTAAAACATCAATATAAGCAGTTATAAAAGCCCTATTACGATATATTTTATCGCTAAACTCTTTAAACTCCTTGATATTGTCCAATAGTTTCTCAACAGTATCTAAACTTTGAGCAACATTAAACTCACCCTTTCTATATTCACTCAATACTTTCTTCGAGTTTTCACCTGTCAAGAGTATTATTAGTGTAGAAAGAGGATATGGATGTCTTCTACGAAATCCTGCTAAGATTTTATAGTCATGGACACCTTCAACACAATAATGATGAAGAACATCTTCCATGCTCCATGTTTTACGAGAAGAGTTAAACCTACCAATATGATTCTTAGTCATTTTTGTATACATATAATATACAGGTATCTCTAATCTTACACAGGCTTGAAAGGTATGTTGTCCCTCTATTATCTCGTGTCCCCTATTAACCTTGACAGGATTCTCTGCCAAAAAGTTATTAGCTTGTATTTCAGACATAATCTCTTTGACATGGCTCTCTGTTACGGGTCTATTGCTAGACACTAACTTGAACATATCATAGTTCTTAGTCTTGTAAATAGTCATATTTACTTTTTGTTTGTTCATGGTATGTACTTCCTTATTTTATTTCTATATCGTATCCAAACTTCCAACCACAATCATCGTCATAGATACTAAATTCACTCATTGCTACGTTATTTTGTATTTTGCTCACATATTCTAAATCATCATATTCAACATGACGCCAATAACCATAACGTAAATGTCGTTGGTTAGAACCTCCTGTTGTTCTAAAATGTATATCAGAAGGTTTGTAGCCTCTCATTACAAGTAACAATTTTATTTTAGCTTCCATAGGTGATTTGTGTGGATAACATTCATCATATGTCATATGCACCTCCTATTAATTAAAACTTTTGTGCCTCGGTATTATCTAAACGCCAACCTAGATTTTTACTCATTTGTCAGTTTTACACTTTCTCTCTCTTTCGAGGTCGTTGAATAGTGTCCTTTTATCTGTCATAATGCCGAGGCACTTTATAAATATTTGAGGGCAACTACTATCTTCGGTGACTCCCATCGTATTAGCCACATTACTGCGCAGTTGGGAACGAACTAGTTATTATTGCCCTCTTTCTCAGGATATTTAATGTGGAGTGAACATTTCCACAACCTTTACAGGCTTATCTACTTTTTTTATGTATATATAGTGTATGCGAGATTTACTCATGGAAGTCTAGTTATTGTCCAATTACCTCACTACTTCAGGTTGTTCAGGTTTATGCTCTTTCGAGTCAAGTATATATCTGCCCATTTGATATTGCTACCATACGGCTAAGACTTAATGCTATTAACATCGTTATCTTATATCACGCCTTGTTCAATTGCTTGAACTCAAGCTGATGACCTACTGACATTGCACTTAAGGAGACAACATTCTCCTATGCTTGATATTCCTGTTTGTGTCACTTAGCTTTTTTAGTTTGCTAAAGCGTATTACCAATCCTTGACGGTAAACTCATGGGTCTACACCCTTTCGAGAACGAGGCACTTCATACATCTATCCCTAGATGATAGGTACACTCTTGATAACCCATAGCAGACGCAACACTCATCTGTATTCTATGGCTCTACAACGACTAGGACAATGAGTAGCTTACTCTCTTCATCCTGTCTCTATTATACATAAATTATTAAAATCTTTTAGTTGCGGGGGAGAGAATCGAACTCTCAATACGTCAGGATATGAACCTGATTAGCCTACCAAAGCTTGTCCCCGCTATTTATTATTTCCATGCCTGTTCATTAGCCCAAGCATCGGCTTTACTTTCTAAATACTCTGTATATTTAGCTTTTCTTCGCTCTTCTATCATAGTTTGAATGGCTATAGTATAGAATGAGCCTAACATCATAGCAATTGCTACGACAATCCATGTCATTAATGTTGGCATTATGTACTCCTCTGTTATATTATATTAATTAAAGTTTGTGCAAGAATGTGTGCTAATCCCTCCCCTTACAATATTACGCTGTCGACTTTAACGTATTGTAGTAGAGGAGCAGCGGGTTTCGCTACGAGTTCCTAGTTACTCACACTTATAAGTCTTCGTTACTTCATATGATAACTATTACTTATGCACTCTTGCAGTATAAAATATTGAGGGCGAAGCAAAAACAAGAAGGAATAGTATTGACTAACATATACTAACTTGACAAATCTCCGCCCTCTGCGGAATCAAATGCAACTAGTATAACTACTTCTATGAGTAGCCTCGTTATAAATATAACTCCATACTAGATTGACGCATTATTGTAAAACTTCAGGATGGTAGTATCCATATGATGGGTCTAGCAATGTGTATATGCTAAATATAGCCCAAAATGTTACTAATCCTAGAAAGGCACATAGTACCATAAATATAAAATCTTTTAGTGTATTTGGTGTAGTTTTCACGCTTATTCTCCTATTTGTATGTTATTGCCCATGTTGATAATTAAATGCTATATATATAGATAGTCTTTATGTGTGTATCACCGAGCCTTTTAACGACCTACTCAGGTCTCACAAGTGTGTGGTTCTTTCACATTGACTCCTATTTGATTCCGTATTAGTGACCGCGGGGGAATTGTTGGCTCCCCAATCCCCACCGAAGTGAGGACTAGGAAACCAACAAAGGACTAGATAGACTCTGGGTCTACTCCCGCTAGGACTTGCTTAGCCCTGTCAAGGTTGAGTAACTCTTTGTCAGCTACTGCACCTTCGATGCCCTCTTTAGTCCAAAACTGAATAGCACCCTCTGTGCCATCGTTCTTGACAAATTGGATAGCTTGGACTTGTGAGCCATCGGATAGTGTGACAACCTCATCAGCCACCTTGATAGTTAAAGCTTGGAACTTAGTCCCAATACGTAAAACGATTTCTAATAGATTCATTTTTAACTCCTAATTAAGATTTGAATTTCTAACTAAAATCACGAATTGGATAATCCGTCTTAAGGGGTACTATGGGTGAATATAAGTGCATACTATTTTGCTTAATTTTTTCTCAATATAACATGGGCAAGATTAGTACTTGACACCATCTTGACATCTGTATTAGTTTCGTGGGTGCGTGGGTGGGATTAATTAATATAAATAAATAAAAGGGTATGTTATGATTGAGTTAAGTTTGTTATTAGTAGTGGTCTTAGTTTTATACAATAGTACTATATGGCAAAAAGGTGAGTGGACAAAAGGTAGTAACAAGGTTTTATTTAGAAATAAGAGGAAAAAATAATGGCAATGACATCAAAGGATATGCTTAGAAACAACAATGCTTTAACAGGCGTTGCTAGGCAACAAGCTGAACAAGAAGCTAAAGAGATAGAAGATGAGCGTAGGCAAAGAGCGATAGCAGAAAAAGCAGAGAGAGAGTTAGAAATTGCACTTGCAGTTGAAATGGAGAAGAGTCTAAAGGCAAAATCCAAGAGGACTTCAAGTGGCAAAAAATCTAAAAGATGAGCGTGGCGATTCGGCAATCGAAAGATTAATGAATCAACCTCTTGAGGTAATGGAAAAAGTTTTAAGTAACGCCTCTCAAAAAAATGTCCCTATAGAAGTAGATGGTGTAGTATATTATATACCAAAGGCAGTATCTGATTTGATAAACCATTTATATATACAAATAAGCAAAGAAGACCCTGCTCATTCTGACGAGACAAATGAAGCATAAAAGTATTAAGGGTATTAGACATCTAGTATTTGCTGACCTAAAAGAATATTATAATCACTTTGGTAACCAAGCAAAACCTCCTTTAGAAGATTGGAAAGAGGGGAAAGAATTAGATTGGGTAATTGCCGATGATGGTGGTATAATCCAATTATTAAAAGTATCTCATAAAATAAGCCATCCTAATGATAGACCTAATTACAAACTATCAAAAGGGTGGTGTCGTACTGTTGTAGGAACTTTCTTAATAAAAGACAAGACCTATATGGACACAGACTTTGACAAACATCCTAATAGATATACATTCTCAACAAAAATAAAGAATACAAATAGTAGAGTCTATAAAAGAGAAAAGGCTACTAGAAAAGAAAAAGAGTTTGCTACGCATATAGTAACAGGAGAATCAGCAGTTAAAGCATATATGAAATCTTTTAAAGAAGATAATGAAGACAAAGCTACTAAGAAAGCCGCCGTCTTATTGAAGCAAAGGAGAGTTATGAGTGAAATAGAAGCATCTGCATTAGAAGTTGCTAAAGAATTAGGCATAGACCATAGATATATACTAAGGTCATTAAAGATACTAGCCGAAAATGCAGGTGATGATAACATACAATTACAAGCAGTAAAAGAACTAGGTAAGGCAATAGGCACACTAGGACAAACAAAAAAAATCGAGACAGGGGTAGTTGGTTTATTTCAAGGATTTTCTCAAGACCAATTAGAAGTAGCTACTAGACCTTCTCTAACAGAAAAAACCGAGGTGAAATAATGGGAGTAGATGATTACACTAAAGCCGATGATGGCTCTATAATAGGGTGTCCTCATTGTGGAGGTAGGTCATTAAGAAAAGATGGCTTTAATTATTATAAAGATAGCAAGAAGCAAATGTGGTATTGTTATTCTTGTCATAAGAAAACATTGAAACCTGATATAATAGAAGATTCACCTTTCAAAGTAGAAGAGCGTGACCCTGATACTATACCAATAAATGAACTTATTGAGTTTAGAAATAAACAATATAATGTTAAACATAAAGCTAAAAATAGTAGGACTCTTACAAACATAGATATAAATATGTCTGGTCCTGTAGGAATTGCACATTTTGGTGACCCTCATGTAGATGATGATGGTACAGACTTAGCTATGATAATGAAATATGTAGATATATTAAATGATTGTGAAGGTATGTTTTGTGGTAATCTTGGTGATATACAAAACAATTGGATAGGTAGATTACAAGCATTGTATGGACAACAATCTACATCTGCTAGGGAGTCATGGAGGCTTACTGAATATTTTGTAAGTAGAGTTCAATGGCTTTATCTAGTAGCAGGTAATCACGATGTATGGAGTGGAGATGGTGACCCATTAGAATTTATGATGCGTGACCACAAAGGTCTTTATGAGAGATTCGGAGCAAGGATGAACCTTCGTTTTCCTAATGGAAAAGAAATTAGAATCAATGCTAGGCATACTTTTAAAGGTAATAGTATTTGGAATACTGCTCATGGCGTTGCTCGTGCCGCTCAGACAGGTTGGAAAGACCACATACTTACTTGTGGACATACTCATGTAAGTGGATACCAAGTATTAAAAGACCCTTCTAGTGGATTAATAAGTCACGCTTTACAAGTTGCGTCTTTTAAAATACATGATAGTTATGCAGATAAATTAGGATTAGATGATAAAAACATCTTTAATTGTCCTGTTACAATTATAGACCCTAGATTTGATGATGATGATAATAGGTTAGTAACTACATTATTTGACCCAATAACTGCATCTAAATACTTAACATTTTTGAGAAACGAATGGAAGCAAGAAAATACGAAGAGGCTGAAAGACTTGAAGAAGAAGTCTTAAGCATCGCTAAACAATATAACAGGAGAAGTGAAATGACCACAAAGGCAAAAAAACCAATAGTAAAAGACCCTAATAAAATACCTGCTAGTAAGGTAAATAAACAAAAAATGGTAGACGCTATCGTTGGGTTGGAACAACAAATGCAAAAAAGTTTGTTAGACTTTGCATTGCTAAGTGACGCTTTTAGACAGTATATACAGTTTGAAGGTAATCAAGAGAAATTTCAAGAACACTTAGACAATACGACTAAAGAACGAGAAGCTGCTGCCAAGAAGGCTGCTGATGAATCTAATACAGAATCAAAATAAAGCAGAAGAAGCACTACTACTAGCATCAACTGATGTAATTGCTTTTGGTAAATTATTTTTACCTGACGATTACCTAAGAAGTGAAACACCTCCTTTTCATTATGAGGTAGCTGATGCTATTGATGATAGAGATGTAAGACAATCTGCAATAATCTTACCTCGTGGACATGGGAAAACAATTCTAACGAAAGCATCAATTTTAAAAGACTTTACTTTTTGCCCTAATGATGATATGCTTTTCTATGCGTGGGTTTCTGCAACGCAAAAACTAGCCGTAGGAAATATGGATTATATAAAATATCATTTAGAGAATAATGAGAAAATCTTGTATTATTTTGGACAACAAAAAGGAAGAAAGTGGACTGAAGAGGACATAGAATTACAAAATGGATGTAAACTTATTAGTAAAAGTAATGTTACAGGAATCCGAGGTGGAGCAAAACTCCATAAAAGGTATGACCTCATTATTTTGGATGACTTTGAACACGAAGAAAATACTCTTACGAAAGAAAGTCGAGATAAAAATGCTAACCTTGTTACGGCAGTTGTTTATCCTGCGCTAGAACCTGAAACAGGTAGGATACGAGTTAACGGAACACCTGTACACTATGATTCTTTTATTAACAATCTACTTATTAATAACGAAAAAGCGAAGAGCGATGGAAAAGACTTTGCTTGGAAAGTTATAACACACAAAGCATTAGATGATAATGGTAATTTTTTGTGGGCAAGTTTTTTTACTCCTAAAATTATGGAACAAAAGAAGAAATTCTACTATGATAGTGGGCAACCTTCTAAGTTTTATCAAGAGTACTTTATGCAAGTACAATCTGAAGAAGATGCTATTTGGAGACAAGAAGATATAACAACATATAAAGGTTATGTTGATTATGATGTTGACGAAAAAATAAATTATTTACATTTAGAAAATCAAGACCGAATACCAATTAATTGTTTTATTGGTTGCGACCCTGCTACTGATATAGACACAAAGACTTCTGACTTTTCGGTAATTATGGTAATAGGAATTGATACAAATAGAAATACTTATGTTTTAGAATATGAAAGACATAGGTCAATACCTACTCTTGGTAGTAAATATCAAGGTGCTGCTGAAATAAAAAAGATGGGTGTTGTAGACTACATAATTAATCTATACGAAAAATATAATTGCGTATCAGCTACTGTTGAGGATGTAGCTATGAACCGAAGCGTGTTTCAAGCGTTGAATGAGGAAAGAAAACGACTAAATAAGTTTGATATTGCAGTTATTCCACAAAAACCGGGAGGTCATCAGAAGCGAAACAGGATTTATTCAGGCTTAAACGGAAGATTTTCAATGGGTTTGATACATTTACGGGAGAATATGTTTGATTTAACCAATGAAATTGTTACATTCGGGGCAAAGATGGCTCACGATGATACAATAGAAGCATTGTATTATGCCTGTTTACACTCCTTCCCCCCTGATTTCAAGCATGATAAAAAAGAGAGAAAGTGGTTAAAGCAGAAGCGTAAGCCTAAGAGTTGGATTGTAGCATAGAGGTAATTATGGCTAAAAAAGTAAGTTGGATGTGGGGAGGTAAAAGATATCATGGAACTCTCATTAGGGAGACTAAAACCCATAAATTCGCTAGAACCCACAATGGAAAAACTAAGAAAATAAAAAAATAAAGGAGTAAGATATGCCTTATGGAAAAGGAACTTATGGAAGTAAAGTCGGAAGACCACCTAAAAAGAAAAAAGCTAAAAAGAAAAAAATGGTTCGTAAGAAGAAAAAATAACACCTTAGTTCCTGTAGTGTCTTATGGGAACAAAAACAATATGTCCATTAGTTATAGGAGAATAAAATTCTATGTATAAATTTGGCAAAAGAAGTAAAGAACGTCTAAAAGGCGTTGATATAAGACTTGTAAATGTTTTAAATGAACTTATAAAAATAATGGATGTAACTATTATTGAAGGACTTAGGTCTGAAGAAAGACAAGCAGAATTGTTAAAGAAAGGTGCTACTAAAGTAAAATATAGTAAGCACATGGAAGGCAAAGCAGTTGATTTAGCACCATATCCTGTAGATTGGAAAAATAGAGATGGATTTCATTATATGGGTGGTATGATACGAGGCATTGCCAAGCAACTTAATGTATCTGTTCGTTGGGGCGGAGACTGGGATAACGATGGTGATGTAAAAGACAATGGCTTCGATGATTTAGTCCATGTGGAGATAAAAGAATGAAAAAAATGAAAATGAAAAGCAGTACAATTGAGCCTGCACGACCAAGTGAACAGTCACTTTCATCTCGTGCTACGACTGGAATTGCTGATAGCAACGGGAAGAATAAAAGTGTTTGGCAAACTATGGTTGATAACGCAGGATTTGCGAGGCGTCATCCCAACCTTATGTTAAAGAGGAAAAAGTAATGCCGAAAGTAAGTAACAAGAAAAAAGCCGAAACTGTCTACCAACTGTTTCAAAGAGCAAGAGGAACTTGGCGTTCTAAATGGGAAGCGCAGGCTCAAAAATGTTTTGATTTTTATCATAATGACCAACTAAGTGCTGAAGAAACTAGAGCATTAGAAGAATCAGGTATGCCAACATTTACAATTAATAGGATTACTCCTGTTATTGAAATGATGAAATACTTTACAACTTCTAAAACTCCTAGATGGCAAGCAGTAGCAGCTGAAGGTAGCGATACTGACGTAGCAGCAGTTCATTCTGATATTGCTGAGTATTGTTGGCATTTATCAAATGGTGATTCTTTATATGCACACATTATACAAGACGCTCTAATTAAAGGGATTGGTTATTTCCAAATAGATGTAAACCCTGATGCTGATAGAGGAATGGGTGAGGTAGAATATAAAAGAATTGAGCCAAACGATGTATATGTAGACCCAATGGCTAGAGATTTTTTATTTAGAGATGCTTCTTATATAATAATTAAAAAAGACTTACCAAAAACTCAGTTAATTAATTTATTTCCTGAGTTTAAAAGAAAAATTAATCAATCATCTTCTCACGAAAGTACTAGTGGTGGATTTTTTGCTTCTCAAAGAGATGTAATGCAATCAGATAGTATACAACCTGAAGATATAGGTCAAGAAGCATATAATCCTGAAACAAGTGAGAATGATGAAGTAATAGATTACTATGAATGTTATTCTAAAGAGAGATACCCTTTATATAATGTTTTTATTAAGATTCCTGCAGGTGCTAGTAACATAAAAGAAATGAGAGAGCAAGCAGACGAACAAATAAAAGCAAAAGAAGACGAAATGAAAGTAGCTTTAAAAGAAAAAGCACTTGAATTGCAAGAATTAACTGCTCAAGGCGAGATAATATATGAAAGAGCAGAAATAGAAATAAAAAATGCTCGTAAACAAATGGAAACTGAATTAGAGCAATTTAAAACATCTTTAATTAATGAAATACAAGAAGCTGCTAGTGAGATAGAGCAACAAATAATGACTGAAGAAGAGTTTAATATTATTTCTAATGACCCTCTAATGAAAGCAGCGATAGTAGAGGCAGTAAAGTTTTATGATACTAGGGTAAAATTATCAGTATCTCTAGGTAGTTCTACATTGTTATATGAAACTATAATGCCTATTACTGAATATCCTATAATACCAATTCCATATATGTGGACAGGTACACCATATCCAATGTCGGCAGTTCTACCTTTAATTGGAAAACAACAAGAAATAAATAAATCACATCAATTAATGATTCATAATGCAAATTTAGCTTCTAATCTTAGATGGATTTATGAAGAAGGTTCTGTTCCTGAAGCTGAGTGGGAAGCATATTCATCTGCTCCTGGTGCGTTACTAAAATATAGAAGTGGTTTTCAACCTCCTACTCCCGTACAACCTTTGCCTATAAATAATGCTTTCTTTACTACGGTTCAGCAAGGTAAAACTGATATGGAATATATATCAGGTATTTATTCTTCTATGCAAGGAGACACAGGTACTCAACATGATACTTATAGAGGTTTACTTGCTCAAGACGAACATGGAACTAGGAGAATAAAAGCTTGGATGCAAACAATTGTAGAACCTGCTTTAGAACATTTAGGAAAAGTGTTTCAGCAAGTTGCACAAAATACTTATAAAGCACATAAAGTGTTTAGAATTGTTCAGCCTAGTGGAATACAAGAAGATAGACAAGTAGAAATAAATCTACCAATCTATAACGACTTAGGTAAAGCAATAGAAAAATTTAATGACTACTCAAGTGCTAGATTTGATGTCCGAGTTGTAGCAGGCTCTACTCTACCTGTTAATAGATGGGCATTACTAGAAGAATACTTTAGATGGTATCAAAGTGGTTTAATAGACGACATAGCAATGCTTGGCGAAACTGATGTTAGAAATAAAGAACAAATTCTTAAGCGTAAGTCAGTCTACTCACAATTAAAATCTCAAGTTGATTCATTAGAACAAGCTTTAAAAGATTCAAGAGGAGAAAATGAAACTCTTAAGCGACAAGTTGTTCAAAGTGAGATAAGAGATAGTGCAAGTAAAGTTGAAGGTCAGATGGATGCTGAACTAAATCAATCAAAAGCACAACAAAAACTTCTTCGTCAACGGATGATGGATAAGGAGCAACAGCAACAAAAATAATTGTTGCATAATTAAAATGAATAGGAGTAATATACAATGGCAAATACAGATAACCTGCAAGAGAGCAGCCCTGATGTCACAGAAGCCGTAACGGGCAAAAGTAGTTCTGAGATTAACGACCCCGGTGCATTTTTTAGTCAATTAGACCAAAGTGTAAACGGATTAGTCGTAGACGATGGAAGACCTACGTCACCACAACAGATAACTTCAAAAGATTTAAAGCAAAGTTTTAGTCCTGAGAATCCTGTTGCCGAAGTCAGTAATCAACCTGACGAACTCAAAACTCTAGAAAAAAGATACGCAGATTCTTCTCGTGAAGCAAAACGACTTAACACTCGGCTGAAGGAATTAGAAGCATATGCACCTCTTCTAGATAAAATGAGAGAAGACCCTAATTTAATTTCTACAGTTAGGAATTATATTGAGGGTGAAGATAAAGGTATCAAAGAAAGATTAGGAATGGGTGAAGATTTCGTTTTTGACCCTGATGAAGCTATATCAGACCCTAGTTCCGATTCTGCTAAAGTATTTGATTCAGTTGTAAACCAAAAAGTTTCTTCTATAGTTAATGGAAAACTACAAGCAGAGCAACAACAACGACAAATTAAAGACCAAGCTGAAGATTTTAAAGCAAAACATCAGCTAGACGATAAACAATTTGACGAGTTTTTGAACTTTGCAAATAGTAGACCACTAAACTATGATGACATTTACTATTTAATGAATAGAGAAAATAGAGATAGCAATATCGCTAGTGAAACTAGGAAAGAAATAGCAAGTCAGATGCAAGGTGTTAGGCAAAAGCCTCAATCACTTGCAGGTAGAGGAGCTACAAGTTCGACTTCTGAGGATAAAGTAGAGGATGCAATATTTGATACAATGTTAAAAGAGGGTCTAGAGAATATGTTTAAATAAGGAGTAAAAAATGGCAGATTCCCCCGCAAAACTAGCAAGTTGGGACTTGGCAGATGTAAATTCTCCGGGTAGTGCAGGCTCTAGTCTAGATACAGGTGTTCTCAGAAGAAAATATAACTTCGGTGATAGAGTATCAGAACTAGCAATAGCACAAACCCCTTTCTTTCGATTCGTATCGAAGATTGCAAAGAATCCAACAGATGACCCTAGTTTCAAATTCACAGAAAGACGACCATCCTTTCATAAAAGATATGGATATATCGTAGGACATCACACAGCAGAAGCAGCAGCATCAAACACAGTTGATGACGCTACAATAGCCGCTGAGGATGTATATTTGTTTGTTGCAGGCGATTACAAAAGCGCAGGTAACATTCAGAACATACAAGGACAATTAAATGGTGCTATAAAAGTAGGTGCAGTAGGTACTGCTCCTGAATACTTTTTACCAAAGCAGATATT
>Ga0181380_1000832_pt1 | contig 13753 bp, 1 predicted proteins | sample 3SPOviralmetaG_FD_130116 | JGI IMG/M metagenome (GOLD analysis project Ga0181380, IMG submission 130116) | Marine viral communities from the oligotrophic San Pedro Time Series (SPOT) site, San Pedro Channel, CA, USA - 3 SPOT_SRF_2009-08-19 | ecosystem: Environmental > Aquatic > Marine > Strait... | reverse complement strand
TAGAATTGCATTATCTGCTAATCAAAAAATAACATCTTTGAGTATTTCATAAGGATCGAATATGTCAATAAGTGACAATCAAAAGTTAGACTTTCTGTGGAAAAAGCTCGGTTATGGAGCAACTAAGACAGATATTAATTCAGTTAAAACTGCTACAAACGAGTCAATTCCAAGCCCACTTCTTTTAAGTGGAACAGGTCTTTGGACAGATGCATATCAAATTCCAACTCTAATACCAAGCGCAAGTAGTCATATTGTTGAAATTTATGATGATACTGGAAATGGCTCTACTACTGTAGAAACAGTAGAAGATACAACTGCAACACCGAATAGAACATGGAAAACAGGTTTAACCAATTGGATTCCACCACAGTTTGGATCTACTTATGCAATAAAAGTTTATATTGCTCCTACAGGTACTGCTGATCCTCAGACCTCAGGAACAAGAATTTTTGCTGCAGGTTCTGGAAATAATGATGAATTTTTCTTTGATTATCAGTCAGGTGTTCTTAATTTTATTGGTACAAATCTTCCATCTGGCATAGACGGTAATGAAATATTTATTGTTGGTGCCAGATACATTGGTAAAACTGGTAATAGATTTACTGCTCTTTATGCAGATTCAGCCGATATTGGTCATGCATTTATTGATTCAGCCGATATTGATATGGCTGATATTATTACTGCTTATATTGATAGTGCAGATATTTTACATGCAATTATTGACTCTGCAGATATTACTCTTGCTAAAATTACAAATGCAACTATTGACTCTGCTTATATAAAATATGCTGATATAGATCATACAGATATTGATTCCGCTGATATCACTTTAGCCGATATTATAACTGCAAATATTACAACTGCTAACATAAACTATGCAGACATTGATTCCGCTGACATAGATTTAGCTAAGATTATAACTGCAAATATTGATTCCGCTGACATAGGGCACGCTTATATTGATAGTGCTGAAATTGGTGTTTTAAATATTACTGGTCAAATAAATGGCCCAGAAACTTTTATTATTGATCCAGCCGCAGTAGGTGATAATACTGGTAGAGTTATTATCAAAGGTGATCTACAAGTTGATGGTACAGAAACAATTGTTAACTCAACTACTGTAACCGTTAATGATAAAAATATTGTTCTTGCAGATTCAGCTCAAGATTCAAGCCAAGCCGATGGTGCTGGAATTACAGTATTTGCAGCTAATGCTAAAATAACATATGAAGCCACACCCGATAGATGGGTATTTAACAAAGATATAGATGTTCCAGCAATATATGCTGATAGTGGTATTATAACAAATTTAACTTCAGTTGATGCAGACATTACAAGAGCTACTATTGATAGTGCTGGTATTACAACTGCTACAATAGCAGGTCTTACAGCAGATAGTGCTCATATAAAAGGTGATCTGACAGTTGGTGGGGATCTTACTGTTTCAGGAAATGCCACTATTAAATCTGATGTTGGTGGAAATATTTATCTTGGTGATAGTAATGAAGATAATATTGTATTTAGTGGTGATGTTAATTCACATATTATACCTAATATCACAGAAACTTATAATTTAGGATCTGATACAAAAAGATGGAAAGACATTTATCTTTCCGGTAACTCAATATATCTTGGAACAGTAGTATTAAAAGATTCAAACGGAAATCTTTCCATACAAACTCCAAGCGGACAGCCTGGAGATATTTATGCAAAGGGTTTATATTCTCAAACTCTTGATGTAGATAGTGCAACTATAAACAGGTTTACTGCAGATAGTGCTGTTATTCAATATTTAAGAGTTGGCCAAAATCTTACTGTAGATGGAGATGGATTAACAACAAATAAAATAATTGCAGAATTTGCAGATATTGATTCAGCTGAGATTGATAAACTAAGAACCGATAGTGCAACTATAAACACTTTATCTTCTACAAATATATATGCCACTAATTTAAATGTTGATTCAGCTAGATTTAGAGAATTTTCGGTATATGGCGATTCTGCTTCATATATTAGATTTTTAGAGGGTGATTCAGCTAAATTTGTAAATCTTCATGTAAGTGGAGAACTTACTGGTAATGTTGGAGTAACCGGATTAGTTCCGTATTCGATCGCAAGTGCTGATAGTTTAGGTGAATTAGTATCTGATTCTGATCTTATGTTCGGACCCAACGCCTTTAGTCTTTATAGAGGGTTATTTGAAGTTGCGGATAATGGTGATGTAACAGCAACTAACATTACCGCAAATTCTTTAAAACTTTCTCAAGTTAGCAGAGGTGAAATTTTCTACAGTGGATCACTTGATTCCGTTGCATCCGAAAAAGATTTTATATTTAAATCATATTCTTCTATAGTTGGAAATATAGATGGTTTAGGTGTCGGTCTTGAAGAAATTTATGATTCAGGCTATTTTAAATTTAATGTTGATAAGAATACTGGTCAAATTGCCGCAGAAGGTGGTACCTTAGGTTATTATCCAAATAGACCAACAGGTAAATTTTTCCCAATATATCCTTCTCCAAAACCACTTGAATTCTATGGAATAAATGTACAAGATGGTAGTGGTACTCCAGAATTTACAACAACATTTACTTCTCAACATAATATATTTAAGAGTGATATTACTAAAGCAGCAGGAATAGCACTTGATTCTTCAACTACTCAAGCACAAATGCTCCAAGTGGTTGATCTTAATGATAGCAATTTATTTTCCGTAAGAAAAGATGGTAGTATTGTAGTAAATGCTGGTATACATTTTGACGGACCTCTTTTACAAAATGGTTTACCATATACTGGGCCTGGTGTATTCTCAAGAAGAACATTTGGTAATATAGGATTTGTTCCTGATGCTTCAGATACACAATCTTTAGGTGGCGGCTTAGTTTATGGTGGTAATGTTGGTGTTAATACACTTACTCCTAAACACCAACTTGAGGTAAATGATGGTGATTTTTATATTAGTGGTAGTTTAGCAAATACTAATTATCCAGAAGTAACTGCATCAGTTGATGGTGGTTTTTCTTATGGTGACGGTTCTAAGTTTTTATTCCAACCGTCTAATGCCTCTTTAAGAGCTGGTTATTGGGATAATGGAACTTTTACTACACCAGGCTTTGGTCAATATTCAATTGCTTTAGGTAAAAATACCAGAGCTGGTGCATCAGCAACAGTAGGTTTAAGTGCGGTTGCCTTAGGTGATAGTGCTTTTGCGGCAGATGATTATTCTATTGCTATTGGTAAAAATCAAAGAACTGGAGCAGGAAACTTAAGAACAACTGCTATTGGTACCGATAATATTATTACCAATAGCTCTGGTACTACAAATAAAAAATTAACAGTAATTGGTCACGATAATACTCTTAATTCTGCTGGAACAATAAATGTTTCAATTTATGGTGTTGGAAACACAGTTGCTGATAATGCAGATAACTCTATAGTTCTGGGCTATTCGAACGCTGCAGATAAAATTGGCTCGATCATTCTTGGTCTTGAAAATGATGCTGATGGTGCAAATGCAATTCTTATAGGTAGAACAAACAGTGCTACAGTAACATCTACTGGTGGTGTAGCAATAGGTAATGATAATAGTATTACCGGTACGTTGGGCATGGCCTTTGGTTCTTCTAACACTGTTAGCGGACAAACTGGGATTGCATTTGGTAGTAATGTTACTGTTAGTGGTGATTTTAGTGTAGGATATTCATTATCTGGCGCAAACCACTCCGTAACTCAAGATAATACTTTTGCCATACAAGGCGGAACTGTTGCAATTGGAGATTCTAATTCTCACGGAAAAACTTTATATGTAAATGGTGATACTGAAATTATAGGAGATATAGTTTACAGTGGAGAATTATTAAAATCTGTTGTTGGTGGTGGATTTATTAGTGCTAATATTTTTGTTGATGATGGTGTAGATGTTGTATATAATCCATCTATTCCTAAAAAAATGGGTGTCGCTCATGCTGATCCATATGCACAGTTTGATATATCTGGTTCTTTTCAAATCAGAAATGATAATCTTACGGCATGGAATAAAAATGATTTAAACCTTGATCCTATTATGGATTCTACTCAAGTTTCAAATAATCAGTTTTTCTTCCATCCACAATCTGGGGTATTAAGAGCAGGATCACAACAATTTTTACTAAATGAAATGTTGGGTATACAATCTGTTGGATTAGGAACTGATACAAGAGCTGGAGATTATTCTGTTTCCCTTGGTAGAGATGTTATAACAACGGAAAATTCTTTTGCAATTGGTTATAATGTTAATGCTAGAGATGAAGGCATGTCTTTAGGTATTAACCTTATAAACAATGGTGTTGCATCATATGTTATTGGTAAAGGAAGTAGAAGCTATAGTCCTAATAATTATGTAATAGGTTTAACTAACCTAGAGGGCGATTCTAACAGCGTCGGAAAGAATTTTATAATTGGTGAAACAAATAACTTTAGTGGTGAACAAAGTTATATTTTAGGTAAAAATAACCAAGCTTTAAATACAGCCAGTAATACTTATGTGGTCGGTAGAAATAACACATATGAAGGTACTGACGCTTATATTTTAGGTAGAGCACACGGCACTGTTGATGGAGTAGATTTATATTCGGTCGGTAGATCAAATAGTTTACCTGGAACTAATGTGTATAACTTAGGTTATTCAAACAATCTTGATGGTACAAATGTAGTTTCCGTTGGTATATCAAACACTACGGATGCAGCAAGCTCTCACGTATATACATTTGGTAGATCAAATAATTTAAATGGTACTAACCAGTATGCTATTGGTGCAAATAAAACTTTAACAGCTAATGCAAATAATACTTTAGTTATAGATCCTAATAATACGTCTGCTACTGTTGATTCAGAAAATAGAATTATTATTGGGGCTACTGAAAATACTAATGTTGGTATCGGTAAAACTTCTGCATTTTATAAGTTAGATGTTGAAGGTGATGTCAATCTAAATGGTAATCTCTTCATTAATAATGTCGCTGCGGGAGTATTTGCATTTGATAATACTGCTGGAATTTATAGTGAAGGTGCATATATTTCTCCTCGTGGATTAGAAACAAAAGGTAACCTAAGAGCAAGAGGCGATATACACGGTCACGGAAGATTTGCAATTAATGTAGATAGTTCCGATAATCCAGATTTATATGATATGATTCTTGATAGCACTGGGTTGGAATTAAATACTAATATGACTTTAACTGGTGATAGCCATACTATTACCGGAGATTTAAAAGTAGTTGCAGATTCGGCATTTGTAACTGGAAATTTAACAGTTGGTGGTGATCTATCAGTTGGTAATATCTTACAAACCATATCAAATGCCTCTACTGGTGATAGTGCTTCAATTAATGGTAAACTTACTATAAATTCTTCAAATGTTATATTGTCGCCAACTTCTGGTACTGGCCATTTACTATTAGATAGTGCCGGGTTTACCGTTAAGAATGGCGATATTCGTCAAGTCGGTGATTCAGGTGGAGCATTCTTTAGAGACCTATATGTTAATGGATTAAGTCTTGATAGTTATATTGGTGCTTCCGTTTCTGGAAGATTAGATACTGCTCTATTTGCAGCCAATCCACCTTCAATTGAAGACTTTTCTCAATCAACGCCAACAATTGTTAGAACAAGTGTATATCATAGATTAGAAGATAGTTTCTTTGTTATCTTTGATGGCATTACAGAAAACGGTGGATCTCCTTCATCTATTAATAATCAGAAATATTTTGTTGGATTTATTGATTCATTTAATTTTAATATATTTAATGATTCAGATAGAACAAACCCATTTAATGGTAGTTCATTAGACTTTGATTCTGGATCTGGTAAAATACTTAACTATGGTACTCTACCCGTAAAACCTATCCCTGTTGATACAAGTATTATAACAAATATTACTTCAACAAATCCAGTGACTGTTGTTCAAAGTGTTGCTCACGGGCACTCAAATAAAGCAGCTATAACATTTACTGTTACAGATCCTAATTCTATGGTAGAATTAGATGGCAATACTTATTATGTTAGTGTTACAGATCCAATATTATTTGATCAACCTGGTGAAAATGCAATCCAACAATTTGCATTATATGAAGATGAAGAATTAACTACAAAATTAAATGGTACTGGATTTACAACATTTAGTGGTGGAGTTTCTTATTCTGCGGTTCCTTTTGTTGAGCCAGTTGTAGAAGAAGAAACAACTGATCTTAATGCTATAATTCAAGGTATAGTTGATACTGCTGTTGAGCAGGCTTTAATTGATGCTGGTGTAGGAGAAACGGACGCTGAAGGAAATCTTCTTAGTTCTCTTTGGAATAATACTGCGGATAATAATGGTATTTACTATTTTGATGTAGCAGGTAAAAATGTCGGTATTAATACTACAACACCATCTCCAGCATATAAGTTAGATGTTAATGGTGCAGTAAGAGCAAGTGACTATTATATAATACAAAATAGTGTAACAAAAACTATAGGTGAATATCTTAAAGGTGAAGCCGGAGCAGCTGCAACCGATCTTATTGATGCTGCTTATATTAGAACACACGTAGATGCAGATTATATTAATACACTAGTAATACATCCAGATCCAATTGAAATTACTGATGAACAATTGGAAGCTGTTATAGATTCTGATTATCTAAAAACAATTATTAGTCCTAATTATATTCTTTCTCATGCTAATGATAGCTCTGAGTGGCAAAGAGATAGTGATACACTATTCTTTGGAACAACTCCAAATGTCTATAATGTAAAAGTAGGTATAGGAAAAAGATTCCCTGATACTAAATTTCATGTTGCTGGAGCAGGAACATTTGATAGTGATTTAACAGTTAAAAAAGGGCTTACTGTTTCTGGATTTTCAACCGTAACAGACGAAACATTTACATATCAATTTAGTTCAGATAAATTAATTGTATTAGAGCATAACACTAATTCTTGGAATAGTTCTACAGTCGCTTCAGGTATAGCAAATGGTTCGGTTCAAGCTGGGGATACAGATAGTTCATACAATCTTATAAACAATTCTTCAACCGTTAATGTAAAATATTTAGACATTTATGAATATGATTTTAATGGCGACTCCAGTGTTTTAAATATAGGCGATAGTCTTGGTATTTCAGGAACCGATATCGTTGTACTTTCTACAAGCTCACCTTTCTCTATAAAAGTTCGGCATGATGCTGTTGCAGCAACAAGTGATATTAGATATAAAGTTAGAAATCTTGCTAATGCAACAGATAATGAAACTACTGATGGTACGCTAGTATTAAGAGATTCAGATTTATTTAATCAGATATTAGATTTTAATATTGTACATAGTAACATTAATCTTCTTGATTCAAATAATACTTTTATAAGACGATTAACAAATACTGATGTTACTAGAAATAATAGTGGTCAAATAACACTAAATGATAGTACATACCTTACTCTTGGTGATAAAATTCAAATTGATGATAGATCACCTCAAACAGTTAGTTCATTTACATTAGAAGGCCCTATAACTCAAACCGAAGGTACAGTAAGCTTTTCTGGTGGTGTAGTATCCATAGCTGATTCTGCTACAATTGCAAAAGACTTAGTTGTAACCGGTGGATTTACTGCAGGCGGTGGAAGTTTAACATCAGATGGTGATCTTACTGTAACCGGTGGATTTACTGCAGGCGGCGGAAGCTTAACATCGGCCGGTGTTCTTACTACAACAGATAGTGCTACAATTGGCGGTAATATTGATATATCTGGAACACTTACTACAACAGATAGTGCTACAATTAGCGGCAATATTTCTGCTACTGGTTCTTTACATGTAGTAGAACAGTCCAGATTTGATAATGGATTAATAATTAGAGATTCAGATGTAATTCTTGAAAATAATGCAAGCTTAGTATTAAAAGATAGTGCCGAAACCCTTTATTTTGGACCACTTACTATAGCAAATTATGATTCTCCTAATGGATCAATTATTGCTGATTATAAAATTGGAAGATCATTTGATTCAAATGTAGAAAGAGTTGTTGATTCAGATTACATTGGTACTAGATTACAATCGCCGTGGAATAGAATAGGTTCAGAACCAAACAAGAAAATTTATTATGATGAAGGCGGTCCAGTTATTATTGGTCCAGCAAATTCTTTACAGCCGGGTGATAGTGAGTCAAAGCTTGTTCTTCAAGGTGGTAATGTATTATTCTTAGATGATAGTAGTGATGTTGATATTGCCGATATAACTCCTTCAACTGTACCAAATCACGGTGAAGGTCCAAGATTAATGTGGCTACCTAAGAGAGGTGCATTTAGAGCTGGATATGTTGATGGTTCGGTTGCTACTTGGAGTGATAGTGAGGTTGGTATACACTCAGTGGGTATCGGTAAAAATGCCAGATCATCACATTTTAGTGTGGCAATTGGTTATGAAACTAGAGCTGGCTCTGCAATATTAAGTGATAATAGTATACAAAATAGCAATGCTCAACATACTTCTGTCGCAATTGGTAATACTGTACAAACTGCAGCGGCTTCTTCGGTAGGTCTTGGTAAAGATATAACAATACCTAATAAAAATAATAATATTAATGTTAGCAATATAGTTGCTATTGGTAGTGATATATCAACATCTAACACCGGCCAGGTAGCAATAGGTAAATCAGCTACAACTTCCGGTGCCACTGGTAGTGGAACAAATAGAGTTGCTATCGGTAGTGATGTTACAGCAGGCGGTAATCTAGGTGGAACATCTGTTTCAATCGGTTATAATCAGTCTGCAAGTAATGGCGGCGTAAGTATTGGTTCCGAAGCAAATTCTTCAAGTTCAGGCGTTGCCATTGGTAGTGATATCACCACAAGCGGTAATGGTGGCGGCGTAGGTATTGGTAAAGATATTTCCGCAGGACAAAGTGGTCTTACAATAGGTAGTTCGGCAACTTCTGGACTAAGTGGTGTCTCAATTGGTAAATCAACCAGTACAGGACAAAGTGGTGTCTCAATTGGTAAATCAACCAGTACAGGACAAAGTGGTACATCAATTGGTAATTCAGCAGCTTCTGGACTAAATGGTGTCTCAATTGGTAAATCAACCAGTACAGGACAAAGTGGGGTTGCTATAGGTTCTGGAGTTACTGCTGGACAATCTGCTCTTGTAATCGGTTCTTCTATGAGCAGCAGTATAGGTCGATCTTCAACGGTAATTGGTAGATCAAATACATCTGGCGTAAGTCAAACTGTAATCGGTAGTGGTAACATTGGTACGGGTAGCACTGGAGGCGGCATCTTAATCGGTGTTGCTAACCAAGCAAGTAATGGTGGTGTAACATTCGGCACAAATAACTACGCTAATAGAGGTGTTGCAATCGGAAGCGGCAACTATACTTCTTCAAGAGGTGGTGGTGCGGTTTTAATTGGATCTAGTAACAGTACTAGCGAATCCGGAACTGCAATTGGTAAATCAAACAGAGATAATCGTGGTGGTGTAACATTTGGTGTTAGCAATAGTAATAATGGTAGCGCTACTTATGGTGCTTCGACAATATTTGGTTCTAGTAATAATATAAACCATGGATCAACAATATATGGTATTAGTAATACAAGTAGCATAAGATCAACATTATTTGGTAAATCAAATGTATCAAATGAAAATTCTACTATATATGGATTATCAAATACTTCAAATAATTCTGTAAGAATATATGGTAGTGATAACACTAGTATGTCAAGTGTTAAAATATTTGGAGACTTTAATAATAATACTACTAATGCAGTAAGTACAGGAAAAGATGCATTTATTTATGGTAGTAGATCACTAGTTTCTGGAAGTGGCTATACTTATGGTTCAAGAAACCAAGTAACAAACTATGGTATGGCATTCGGTCATACTAATACTATTAGTAATACTGGTTATAGTTATGGTCAAGGTAATAGTATAAATTATGGTGGGTTTGCATACGGTAAAGATAATACTATAGACGGATATAGTCTTGGTGGAACACCATATGCATTCGGCACAAATAATTTAGCAAAACAAAATTCAATACTATTTGGCAGAGATAATATCGGCGAAGGTACTGCAATTGCCTTAGGTAACGATCTAAAAGTGAAAGGGACTAATTCTCTTGCTTTAGGATCAAATGCTGCAGTAAATGCAACCAATTCTATGGTAATAGGTTTAGGTTCTACTCCTATATCACAAGGTGATTCATTAACTGATAATAATACTCTTGCAATTCTTAATGGTTTTGTATCAATAGGAACTAATGTTCCAGATCCTAATTATAGAATGACATTAAATGGCGGTATGAGACTTGACGGTAATCAAGTAATTACAACACGTTTAGATGTTGGTGAAATTGGTTCAGAAACAGGAGAAATTTATCGCAACGGACAAAGACTCTATAACTATATTTTACAAGATGTAGTTAATCCAAGTTATATTTTACAAGTTGCAGACTCTGATTATGTTGCTACTGTTATTGATCGTCAATACCTAGTTGAAAATATTCTTCCATCGTTTAACTTTGGTGGAACAAATAATGGATTAGTCTATACTGGTGGTTTAGATGTAGGCATTCATAATAATAATCCACAATTTGATTTAGATGTTGGCGGAGATATTAATTATAGCGGTTCTCTTTACCTAAATGGCACGAAACTTATCCCATCATATGATTCTCTTGGCGATGTTTATATTATTCATCAAGAAGTACAGTATTATATTGATGCGGATAGTGCAGAAGAATATTTTGATTCAGCATATATTGCATTAAGACAAGATAGAATGGGTTTTGAATTAGGTGACTCAGTTAGAAGTGTTGTTGATGATTTTTATATTAACTCAAAAGTTGATTTTTCTTTCTTACCTGATTCAAACTTTATTCTTGCCGAAATAGAAGATTATGGTGATGCTAATATAGCATTTAAGCTTGAAGCTGATGGTAATGCAAGATTTAATAATACAACTTCTATAGGTCAAATATTAGGTGGCTTCGTAGGAATTAATATACCAAGCGGAACAGCATTACAAGGTCCAGGCTTAAATGTTAGTGGTGCCGGAGGATTTACTCCAGGTGGTATATTCTTAGATGATGGTAATCTTAATATTACTAATGGTAGAATATTCGTAGATGGTGTTCAATTAGACCCAGTATCACCATTTATAGATGATGGTACTTTTGTTGCATATGCTCCAACGGGTGGAGCACCCACTTTAAATGTTGGTATTGGTAAATCTTCACCACAATATTCTTTAGATGTTGCTGGAGATATTAATATAGATGCTGATGATCATTATAGAGTTAATGGTATTCAGTTAATAGGTAATATTGGCGACACTCATTTAATTGATTCAGCATATGTTCAAGCAAGACAATTATTTATTGATAGTACTGCGGTTAAGGAATTTATTGATAGTAATTATATCAAAGGGTTTATTGATTCAGACTACATTCAAGCAAGAGTTGATAGTAATTATATCAAAGGGTTTATTGATTCAGATTATATCAAAGGATTTGCTGACTCTGACTATATTAAAGGATTTGTAGATAGTTCTTATATCAAAGGATTTGCTGACTCCGACTATATTAAAGGTTTCATTGATAGTTCTTATATTAAATTCTATGCTGATAGTAATTATGTAAAAACATTTATTGATAGTTCTTATATTAAACTACATGCAGATTCAGACTATGTAAAAACATTTATTGATAGTTCTTATATTAAACTACATGCAGATTCAGACTATGTAAAAACATTTATCAATGAATCTTATATTAGAAGTCATGCTGATTCTGCTTGGGTTACAAGTATTGCTGATGAAGACTATGTAAAAGGTATTGCTGATAGTAATTATGTAAAAACATTTATCAATGAATCTTATATTAGAAGTCATGCCGATTCCGCTTGGATTACAAGTATTGCTGATTCAGATTATGTTAAAAATATTACTGATTCAGATTATATTAAGGGTATTACAAATCAACCTTATGTAAGATCGTTTATTGATTCAGCTTATATTACAACTAAAACTGGAATTGGAAGATATCCACAAAACTTTGGATCCAATAGCATAATATACTCTAATGAGTATAATGTTTTAGGATTAGCGCCAAGTGCAGGTGCCTATCCTGGTATGTTTATAAATGTTGCAGGTACTACTAACAGACCATACGTATCACAAGGTGGTACTTGGAATACTCTTGCTAGAGGACAAGATGTTAGAGTAACCGATAGTGTAGAATTTGCCGAATTAACAATTACTGGCGATCTTACAGTTCTGGGCACAAGAACAATACTTAATACTCAAACACTCGGTATTGATGATCCGATGATTCATCTCGGTAAAAATAATGAAACATCAGATGCCGTTGATATAGGTTTCATAGGTCATTATTCTCCTGATGGTGGTGCAACTAAAGAACACACTGGTTTCTTTAGAGATGCAACTAACGGCGAATACTATCTCTTTAACGGTTTAGATGATGCTGCTCTTGACGATAGTGATCCAACAGCAACTGTTAATAGAAGTGGGGCTGGATTTACTTTAGCAACTCTTAACGTTGGTTCAATTTCAGGTGGTTATGCAGGATTTGATTCAGACTTCAATGTTAAATCAACTACTGATTTATCTGAAGGATCTAATCTTTACTATACAACAACAAGAGCTGATTCCGCATTTGATGATAGACTCTTAACTAAAACTACTGATAATTTAGCTGAAGGTACAAACCTATATTATACTCAAGGAAGATTTGATACAGCATTTACTGCTAAATCAACTACTGACCTGAGCGAAGGTACAAACCTATATTATACTAACGATCGTGTAACAACTCATGTTGATTCAGCATATGTACAACTTAGAAGCCCACAATTTGACTATTTAACAGTTATTGATTCAGCCTATGTTCAAGCTAGACAAGAACCCGGCACAGATTCAGCTGCTGTTATTGCACTTATTAATGCTAATGCCACATTGGATTCTGCAGCCACAATTTTACTTATCGACTCCGCTTATGTTAATGCTAGAGTTTCTACAGTAGATAGTGCTCAGGTTCTTGCAATAGTTGATTCAGATTATATTTTAAGTATTGCTGGATCTGGCGGAAGTGGAACCGGTGGGGCAACAATTCTTAGAACATATAATTATGTTGCTACTTCTGGTCAAACTACATTCCAAGATTCTGATACAAGTGGAAATATATTAGAATATACAGTTGGTTCTCAAATTGTTACCGCAAACGGTATTACTCTTACAAGTGGAACTGATTATACTGCAACTTCTGGTTCAAGTATAGTATTTGCAACTGCGAGAGATAGTGATGATGAAATTTCAGTAATCACGACAATAAGTTCTGGAGATGCGGGTGCTACAGGATCAACAGCAACTTCTGGATTTAATGTAACATCTAGTTCTACAACATCATTTGATCAGACGCTTCATAATAATGACTTTAAATCTATAGAATATGTAATTCACATGGATGATTCTGATAATAACCAGTCTCAGATCAGTAAAGTATTACTTACATATAATAAATCAAATGTATTTACTACTGAATACGGTCTTGTAAATTCTTATAGTAATGATAGTGATATGGGTGAAATTACTGCAGTAGCAACTGCTTCTATGATTCAACTTCAATTAACAAAATCAACAGGTACAGGAACAGTTGCGGTAAAAACAACTAAAACAATAATCAGTTAAGCCACGGGGAAAGTGAACTATGGCAATTAAAGACTT
>Ga0181380_1000831_pt1 | contig 13755 bp, 9 predicted proteins | sample 3SPOviralmetaG_FD_130116 | JGI IMG/M metagenome (GOLD analysis project Ga0181380, IMG submission 130116) | Marine viral communities from the oligotrophic San Pedro Time Series (SPOT) site, San Pedro Channel, CA, USA - 3 SPOT_SRF_2009-08-19 | ecosystem: Environmental > Aquatic > Marine > Strait... | reverse complement strand
TCTAAAAAATATTAATTGAATTATCTATAATCAAATAATTCAATTTTTTTTAAAGTGTCCCAAACGAGAATTAATAAAATATAATACTATATATATTCCTCGTTTGGGACACTACACCATAATTATAAAAAATCTAAATACTATATATCTTTATTGTACTAATCTTTTAATATATAAAAAGAATATGGTCTAGTAAAATTAATTTATGAATATATTAATCTTCCTGTGTATGGACATAATCTTATTTGTGGGGTTGCTTTTTTCCTGTTTCTTACTACTGGTTCAGTATTTACCTGTTGTACTTTTTTTATTTTTACCTTTTTCTTCTTTTTTGCCTTTTTCTGAATACGCTGTTCCCTTTCACTTTTTATTTCTTTGGCTCTTCTTTGTTGATATCTTTTTTCAAAATAATCTTCAAATTGTTGTTCGTATATCTTCAATTGCTCTTGCCTTTTTATTTCTGATTCAGCTTTTATTTTGTCTTCCTTTTTTTTGTTATTTTGTTCTATCAATAATTTGTCCTTTTTAAGTTGTTCTTCTCTTTGGATTCTTTTTTGTAAATTCCTGGCTTCCTTCTCTTTCTGTTTTATTGATTTTGCTTCTTCCTTTATTCTTCGCTTCTCTTGTCTTTTTTTAAGTGCTAAAGCTCGTATCCTTTCCATATGTTTTTTTTGTTTTTCAGACAAAATCTTCTTTTTCTTACCCTTAGGTTGTTTTGGGGTATTTTGTTGTTGCACGTTGAATAAATCTTCATTTTTAACAGGTATAGAGCTTGAAAGCTCTGATTTAGTTTCTTTAAGTTGATCTTTGTCAAGATTTTGGTTAACTGGATTATCTATATGATTATCGTCGACTATATCTTCTGTATCTATATCATTATCATCTTGATCTAAGTTATTAAAATTTCTTTTAATTTTTTTAGGAATAACGTTCATATATATTAAAATAGAAAATAGAAATACTATATAATTATTTTTCTATTTTGTATTTATTTTTTTTTTCTACTTGGTGAAGATGGATTATTTATTGGTTCTGGAGCATCTAATACAGATTCGAATGCTTGTCTTGTGATTTTAAATATAATACTATTATTTTCATTAAGACTAACAATTCGTCCACTATTATCTCTAATAACAATTTTTATACTTGTTAATTTCATTGGAGATAAGACGGTAAAACCTTGAGAAGCAAATGAATAGATGAAATCTCCAGAAATATAATTTTTTAAAATAATACCAACAACTTGTAATGAGTCACGATTTTGGACATAGTCACCATTACCAATATTTGAATATACTAAGAAGTAAGGGCTTGTTAATTTAGTGGGTAAATTGGAAGCAATTATTAATTCTGAATTACTACCGTCTAAATTAATTTGGGAAGTAGTTCCAATAGACATATCATAAACTGGCAATCCGCCAAATTGAGTTGACCCAGCAACCTGTTTATCATATGATTGGCCAGCTGTATAATCTGATACAGCTAAATCACTGGAACTACTAATATCTATTAGAGGATTGGTGCTTAATGGTTTTAAATTTTTTTGTAATATTTGAGGATCATCGGTGTGAATTTTAGAATAGTCATACATTGAACTTTGATTTCCCCATATAGGAATGAGATCGGTAAATTCGAATCCAAGTTTGTTCAATAAACTTCCAGACCAATTATCGGCAGTATATAACGTCATATCATCAAATGAATCTGAGTCAGATAAGATTGATTGTCCATAAAAATTTTCCAAAAATATACCTGATGTGGAATGAATAAGATTCCAGCTTCGACCAGATGGAGGACGGGTAATTTGCTGTGGGAAATTTTCTTCGTATGTCTCTGTATTTGTAAATAAATCCCAAACCAGGGGATATTTAACATTTGTGTTGTTAATTTTGACTGTTTCGTCGCCCATATTAGATAATGTATAGGTAATAGCTGTATTTGAGTTTGCTGATGCGGAAGCCATATCAAATAAGCCCAATTTCTTAACATTATGTAGATTAGAAAATGTAACTTTGCTCAAATTATTATCAAATTCTAGAGTTGGGTTAGTGCATCCAATAATAATTTCACTAATATTTTCTTTTTCCACCATACCATCAGTTTTAGGGATTTTTAAAATTGAATCTGATATTTTTGTTGTTTCATTGTATTTGCGACCGTTTACGAGCCATACTGCTGGGTGATCATAAAATGAAGTAGATACTGCAAATTGGCCATGATGAAGACATGGCAGTGCAAAATCATTTGAAATAACAAATTTTTTTGTTTCATCATCAAATGTAGCAGAATCCCTATATAATAACATACCACACATGTTATGTGAAACATTTGGATTCATTTTGACCAAAAATGGGTAAACTCCAATATTAAATTCTTTCGATAGATCATCGTCATCTCCTGTTGACGCTGTGCATTCGCCATCGACATATTCACCTAATCCTTCAATAAATTCAGTTCCACCATTATATTCCATACCATTAGGAACATTTGACGTTTTGAATAAGGTCTTCCAATTTGCATCATATCTACTAAAAAATGCTGGACGACAATCTCTGTGTTTATTATTTTTAAAAAATACTGGAGATTCAGTGCTACCAGTTATTCTTGTGGTTCCTGTTTGTATATTTAGCTTATTCTCACTGGTGCCTAATTCAAATCTAGAACAACCAATATCTGGGACATCACTTTTAGGAGTGGAATTAGCTTGTTCCAAATCTGGGCAAAAATCAGTAATTTTATACATCTGAGATGGCATAGAATACCCATAACCATTATAATCATTATCAGCTTCGCCAGTTCCAGCACTAGTTCTAAAATCCATGGCACCTTGACAAAACCCATAATTTTTTTGACCTGCTTTATCGCCTTCCCAGTTACTTTGATCTCCCATTTGAGACTCGCCATTATCCATATGAATTCGCCAATTATTAATATCATTGTCATATTGATCTTTAGATGTAAACGATCCGTCATATATTTCATTTTTTCGAAAGGAATCAGATATTCTTTTAATGTTTTCTCTTGTATATTCGATGTTAAAACATATTACAAAATACTGAGGTAAAGTTGAATAGTATATTTTTTGATATAAATCAATATGAGAGGGGACTGGCACGTTAGAAAAACTAATATATTTATCTCGATCTGGATTAGGTATAGTAATATTCACTCCTATTCTTGGGTAAAATGACCTAATATCATATGATACTTGTGAATTATCATTTAATTTATCAGAGACACGCATGCGACCACCTGGAATATGATACACGGGTCTAGACATTCTAAAGGTCTTATAATCATTTGAAAATCCATCACCTAAAAAGATTAAACCCTCTAATGATGATCCTGTTGCCGATACGGCTGTAGTTAAACTACATCTCATTAATGAATGAACCATGTGCCAATCATTGTAATCACGAACTCCTATATTTCCCCATAATTTTCTTGGATCAGAGTCGGTGGTTGAACCAACAGTTGATCCAGTTGAGGTTTTTCGTCGACCATTGACCATTTTTGTTTTGCATAATGTTCCAGTAATTTGTGGTAGTTTATTCATAGTGAAATAATCCGTTATAGCATTTTCTAATTGAGATGGATTATTATAATATTCATTTGAATTATTTAATTGATCATTTAATACATTACAAATAGTTGATGGAGATTCATAAAGTGCTTCTTTTAGGTCTAATTTAATATCAAGATATTCTGGTTTAAAATCATTTTCATTACTGTGAAAACTTCCAGTCCAATTACTTCTAAATGGTCCTTTATATTCAGAATTTATAATGGTATATTTAAGACCGCTATTATATTGGAAATTGCCAATTGTAGGAAATTCACTAAAATTAGTATATAATTCATATTTTAAAGGAGTCCTTATCTGGTTGACCTCGGCATCATTAGTTCTCCAAAATGAGAAACACATATTTCTTTGGTCGGTTGACATCTGGCCAAAATTATAAGCACCTTGATTAACATTGGGGTAAACTTGCACATTTGAAGTTGTATATTGGCACTGATTAAATATAATACTTTGGCCATCATAAAATTTTAGGTTTGGATATGAATTAGGAAATGGTTTTACGTCTCCCCCAGTGTCATACGCTGTGCTGCCCTTATTTAATGTTACAGTATTTTCTTCATAAAACAAAGGCTCAAATCTAAATCCACAAAATGGTAGAGCAACACTATTTTCTCCGTTATCGCAAATATAAGGAATAGATCTAATACCGACTTTATTATCAGCTAAAAAAGAAACTTTATCATCTTGAGCCAATATTTCAACAGTAGCATCACTTGACACACCTTTGATATTGACAATAGCATTTTCAACATTAATTTGATCACCTGTATTCAATTGTATATCAACAATATTTTCCCATTGTGCATTTACTTTATTTCTTTTTGAATTTCTTTTATAATTTAATGATTTAATATTTGAACAATCTATTAATTTTGTATTTGACATATAATATATATACTATATTTTTATTACAATATTTTTTGATTGTTTTTCAAAAAACAAACAAAAAATTTAACTTATGTCATCGGAAAACTGCCGTAACCATAAAGGTGCTTCGCTAACGGTGCTTCGCTAATGATTTATTACATAGATGCTGAAGTTACTGAAATTCTGCCCATTTTCAAAGAGAAGACTCTTTCTACTTCACCGAATAATGAAAGAGTGGCGGAACCTGAATAATATGGATTGTATGTATCATTGTGAGTCAATTGAACGTCGACAGAAGTTGAACCAATTGCAACACCATTACCAATTTGATTTAATGGAGATACTTTAAAAGATACACCTTGAGGGTGGTATTGGCCTCTCATATATTTTTGTGGAATACCCATATATCCATCTGCTACAATACCGGCTTTTCTTTCATTAATTTGATATTGTAAAGTTGGTTTATCAATAGAATCATTTTTGGTAAAACCTGGTTGTGTTGAAGGTTGAGCTTCGGTCAGATCAGCTGTTTGACTATCTTGTCTACATTGGGACCATCCTTGATAACAAGCTTTATTAATATAAAACATTCTATCAAAACATTTGTTCAATTCGGTGAATGCTCTAAAATCGGTTTCAACTCTTGAAGAATAATAAGGAATTGAATTAACATTAATATTAAATGCTTGTCCATCTTTTGCTAAAGAACTTCTTGAACAATATTTTTTCAATAAAGGATTTAACTTTTGTTGTTTATAATAAGGAAAATTCTCTCTGTTTTGTTCTCCTGATGGATAAACATTCCAAACTAAAGATCTTAAAATTTCATTACTGAAACCAATCAATCTGTTATAATCTCTTGGTTCTCTTTTTCCGTATTCTACAATAGCTCCTTGATCTTCTAAAGTTGAGGTAATATTTCTATATTGTGTGTATACATAATTAATACCTTTATTCATAACCTGAGCTTGATCAGCCTCGAACTTACCATCCATATAGTAGATAAGATCAGTTGCAATCATTACTCCTTGTTTTTGAATTTTAATTTTACCTTGAGTATCATCACCAAAACTATAAACAGGATCATAACCCAATCCTACAGCTTCAGTATTTGGAACGACACCTGTATCATCATTTGCTGGAGTAAAATCACAGGTAATGTTTACATTATCAGTTCTTACAATTGTGACTTGAGTATTTTTAACAAAGGCATTTATTCTACCAATTTGTAATAATTGAGTTGGTCTATCAGTAGCATCTGTTGCCGCAACAATAAAATGAGCATCAGTTCCTGCATTTTCGATTTTACATTGTTGACCAACATCAAAAGTTCCAACTTGTAAATTAGTAGGCGTTCCGTTTACTTCTCCGCTAACCAAATAGAGATCTAAAGCGTCATTTCCTCCACCAGTTTGTTTTAATGTATCTAATTCACTAGTTGCTCCAGTTCCAACATTATAAGATAATGGAATAATGTTTTGATAATTTTTATCTTCGCTTACTAAAGTTACTTTAGTAACTGGACCTGACGCTCCACCACCACTAATGGCGTCTACTTTGACTAACATAGGATTTAATTCTTGGCCAGGTTGCACAACTAAAACCTCATCCCCGACAGCATAATCAGCACCACCATTATTTACATAAAATACATAATCAGTGGCACCACTTGCATCCCAATTTTTGAATTTTCTACCAACTTCAACAACTAAATCATTACCAGCAAGTGCGAAAGTCAACTGTTCTCCGTCTACATAACCTTTACCTGTATCTAAAATTCGAATATTACTAATTTGACCGTTATTATTTAGTGTAACTGCAGGTTGGTCTGGAACATTTATTTCAACATCATAAATTAATCTTAAACCAGTTCCTGCGGCTGAACCTGTAGGATCCTTTAAAAGTTTATCTCGTTCACCTGTTCCTGCGGTTCCAGTTGTTCTAACTTGAACAACAGCGACAGCAATCATGGAAGAAGCTGTTTCGGTTGATCGATCTGGACAGTAAACAGCTCTATCATTATTATCGAATTTACCATTAGCAGAAAAATTAATTTCCAATAAGACTTCTTCAGCAATCAAAGCTAAAGGTAATTGATAACCTTCTTTGAAAAAACCTGGGAATAATTGTTGTAAACTAATTGAGTATTCTGGAGTTCCTGCTTCGGTGCTTGTATCGGTATAAAATGTTTTTAATAATCTTTCAGGATGTGCAGACATTTGATTGGCTCTATTATCATTATTTCCTGCTGTTTTTGTGGAAGGTGCTTGTTTTTTGTATTCGTCAACAACTAAACGATATTGACCTGGTAAAGTTTCAATTGAACTTACTTTTTCATCTTTTTTACTACCTGAAGCAGTTTCAAAACTGAAGTTGACTCCGTGTAAAACATTATCAACTCTATCTTTTTTTTCACAATGTTCTAAATTATTAATTAAAGAATATAATTCATTTGCATTATCTACTTGAGCGATGACCCCAGACGACTCGCATTGTAAACTGGCCGATTGGATAAGTGAAAATACTCCAGCAGATGGAACATATTGATAAGCATCATTTATACATGTTGCTGGTAAAATAATACGACTTTCACCACTAAGGTAACCTCTTTTAGGAAAAACGAAAGAGCATTGTCCACCATTAACTCCTTCATCGCTAAAGGATCGAGGATAGATTGAGACGGTTTCTATTCTCATATCTTTGAATTCCGGATTTGTTTGTAAATTTAAAGGATCTAAATTCATTATTATATATTATAATATATAATTTTTTTATAAATAATATTTTTATTTCAAATTTATTTACTATATATTTAAATAAAATTGAAATTAAATTTTACCATAAAGTTGCTTCGCTAATCACTGATTGCACCTTTATGGTTTAATTGATAGCCATTACATTACCCATTTTATCACTCATTAATTCAGTTGAAGCCAATGCGTAAATAAATACATTATTAGATGTATCATCTAATTCTGATTCAATATTGTAGTTTAATGAAGCTCCTGAATAATCAGCAGATTCGCCTGTGAATAATCCGTCTAATCTAGAACCAATACCGAATACATTAGCACTCTTTTCATATACATCTGCAGATTTTTTCCAAGATGCATCCTTTGCAAAAACCCATTTAGGATATAATCCTTGGTCACATGCTTGAGGAGTTTTTTTGTAATCGGTTCTTACATCAACTAAATCTTTTAGTTTTTCAGTATTTGGAGAAATGATAGCATTTTCCATAAGAGCATATGGGAAAATAGAATTTAAATATTTTCTAGATCTAAATGCTTGGAATACTTCATCTCGGTTAGCATCAGTTTCATTGACTTCGTAGTTAGCTGGATATCTTACTGCACCTCTATTGACATTATATCTTTTGACCTTAGCCACAGAATATTTGCCGCCTTTTTCATTTAATATTGGAGCAGTTGAAAAGCCACTAAAATTAAAGTTATTTGACCAAGCAGAAGGTAAGAAGTTTTGATAAATTGTATTAACCATTCTTAAATTAATATTCAAGTTTTGATGATCATTACCTGAAGACATAACATTTTGGAAATTGTAATAAGCTGAATAATCTTCATCAAGACCTTTAACTGGTTTTGCTAATTCAAGATAATCACCAGCTAAAAATAAGTTTTCAACTTGGTAGACATAGTTTTGAGCTGATAAACCAAATAAAACTTGTGCATCAGATGCTAAATTAATTTTTATTTGAAGTCCACTTTCTAAAGAAATACCAGCATTAGAAGAGAAGTAACCATTTTTAAATGGTAAAGCAAATTCAATTTCAGAAGAACATTCTCTTGCCATTACGTCATTGTTGGCTGTAGAAGTAAATAACATATTGTCATAACTACATAGATTTTTGTAAGAAGATGTAGCACCTACAAAAGAAGACATGTTTCTATTATAATTTTTTGCTTGTTCAAGCATATTCCCACGCATGTTTGAAACTGAAACAGATTCAATCATCGACTGGACTGCGATTCTATCATCAATATAAGCAACTTGCTCATAACTTTCAGGGTTGTCATTTGATGAACCATTTAAATCAAATCTATTTGCGGGTAATTGTTCTTTATCATTATTATTAAAAATTTTAAATTTACCACATAATCTTAAACTACTAGATGTAATTAATCTACTTAAATTTTGGTTGAATTCAAATGTGATGATAGGAGAGCTATCGAAATAACTATATTTACCATCATTAGATTTATTTATTGGAAACAATTTAAAAGGAGTTTTTCTTATTGGTTGATTACTCATTATTGTATATATTATATAATATATATAATATTTTTTAGAGTTTATATTTTAATTTTTAAATTTATATTAATCGTTAACGCCAGTATCGTTCCGATTAATAAACAATTTGAATTTGACCTGCTTGGACCTGAACTTGTCTTAGGTGCATCATAAAATTATGCATCATAAGAGAATTTACTTCCTTGTAATTAACATTTAATCTTATTTCACCATCTTGTGGTCTATTACAGTTATATGAATATCCTGGTAATGCTAATCGACGACCAACAAAAAAATGATCATAGGAATCTTGAATATTATTAACTCTAATGTTCGAAGCATCTAAAGCCAATTGCATTTCTCTCAAAGCTTGTGCATTGTAAGATTCTAAATTAAATCTATTCAAATTTATTTTTTTATCAGGAGATAAGACTTTATATAAAATATATTGATAATCTCTGACGGTTTCACGGTCTGGTTTGAAAGAGTCTTCTGCAATAGAATTAGCATCAGAACTTTGTGGGATAGACAACAAAGACTTGGCTCTATTATTTCTGGAATTGATGTAAAGAGAGTTGTTTCTGGAGTTATTTGAGATATTTACTGGATAATCTGTATAAGTTAAAATATCAAAATTCATTTTACCAGATTGAATTTGTTTAATAACAGATTGTAAATAATTTGGAGGAGGTTGAACAAAACCACAATTTAATCTAACTTTAGATAATTCAAAATCACAAGAATCTTTAGTTGCATTATCAAGATTAATATTTACGACCTTATTATCAACAGCTTGATTTGCTAAATCAGCTTCTAAAGTTAATTTAATTCTATTGTTACCGTCATCTCCAACAGAAGCAATAACGTGATCTTCTGGCTCAGCTTGACCTGTATCGACCTGGATTGATTGCCCAACTGCAAATAAATGAGCTGGTTTTTTAACATCAGCACTCAAACAAGCATTTTCTCCGCTGATCAAATCATCTCCTTGTTTTTTTAAAATAATTTCCTTTTGAGCTGCGGCTTGATTACCAAAACATCTATATGAATTAGCAGTTGAATAACCACTTGAAGCATTTGTTTTTTTTGTTCCTAATATGGCATCATATTCAAATACTGGTGCTGTTACAACTTGAAGAGCTGATTCTGCATTATTTAATTGAATCTTAAGTCTAAGACCATTTAATGCAATATTTGGGAAGACTTTAACTCGATCAGGTTTTAAACATCCACTTAAGTAAATAGGTAATAAGACTTCAACATTATTATGCATTCCAGTTGAGCCATTTGCATTATTGACAAATGAAGTAGGATCAATATATTGGTTACAACTAGTGTCACCTAGAACTGTTTTATTAGGTTTTCCTTCATGAAGAACTCTTAGGTTATTAATAGAATCAGTTTGAGAATAATAATATTGTAAAGCTTGTAAGATAGCGTAATTATCTAAAGTTTCTATTACTGTTTGTCCATCTCCGCTCATAACTGTAACGGATCTAAATAATGAATAAGCCCCAGCTCTCAAACTAGGACAAGCTTTGACTTTTCCTGGGATTCTTAAATTCGCTAAAATATAAACATCTTTTGTATTAAGTAAAGCAATACTTGGAGGAATATAGATTTGAATTTCATCCTCAGATTTATAAGTGTAATTTTTTCTTTCTGTATAAATTATTGTTTCTTTTGTTACTACAGACATTATTTGTATATATATATAACTATAATATTTTATTTATTTTAAGTTTAAATTAAATTAAATATTTTTAAAATACCCCTGATGTTACTTTTGGCCCGATTACAGACGAAATATTTGGTATTATATTAGAACTTTTAAATACTTGTTGAGTTTGTGCCGCTTGATTTGCTATTTCTTGTTTTTTATCTTCTGCCTCCTCTTGCTCGTCTTGTGCTTGTTGTTGTTCTTTACTTGCCTCTTCTCCTCCTTCAACACCACTATATATGGCACCACCCAAAGCAACTAGACCCATGACGATTTCACCGACTACTGGGATTGACAAAGTTGTAGAGGCAATAGCATCTGCGGCACCTACTGCAGAATCAACAGCACCCATGGCAGTATCAACGCCACCTTGTATAGCTGATTGAGCCGCATCGACACCACCTTCTAGAGTTGATTGGGCAGTATCTGCTGCACCTTGTAGAGCTGATTCACCAGTCTGCATAGCTGATTGAGCACCAGTTTGTAGAGTAGATTGAGCATCTTGTAGAGCTGATTCACCAGTTTGTATAGCTGATTGAGCACCAGTTTGTATGGCTGATTGACCAGTTTGTAGAGTTGATTGAGCTGTTTCACCAATATTTGATAATTGATTGGTTGCATTTGATACCTCGTTATCGATACCATTTTGTAAATTATCCGCTAAATCGGAAGTAGCATTTTGAATTTCTTGATCACCATTCTCAAATGCACCCTCACCAGTGGGTTCGACATTTGAGCTATAGGTAGACATTTCAAAATCACCAGAACCCAATCCACCTCTGCTCCAAGTGCTTGGTTGTGATGCATCTCCACTGAGTTCAGTAGCTGGTATACTGGTCATAGATTGTTGGGCGGCTGTTTCTGTAACTCTTGGTCCAGATTGAGTCAAGTTTTGAAATATTTGATTTCCAAAATTTTGAATTCTAGCTGATCCTTCGGACACAAGATTGGTGACTCTACCACCAATTTTTCCTGCTAAATCTCCGATCTTACTACCTATACCATTTACTAAATCATTTGCATTATTCGCTAGATCATCACCGATATTTTCTACACCGTCTAACTCCGCATCACCAACTTCTTCATCTGGATCGTCTTCATCTTCATCAGTTTCTGTCTCAGTTTCTGTGTCTGTTTCTGTGTCAGTTTCTGTGTCAGTTTCTGTGTCAGTTTCTGTGTCAGTGTCAGTTTCAGTTTCAGTTTCTGTGTCTGTTTCATCTGGTTCATCATCAGCAGTTTCAGGGTCTTCATCCTCCTCAGTATCCTCGCCTATTGTATCCAGACCTGTGACATTTTCCTGTTCTGTATCTAATGGTTCTGTGAATCTTCCATCTCCTTCTGGTATTGCTGGTAAATCAACTGTTTGTAAAAAATTATCTTGAAACTCTGGAAGAGTTCCTTTTTCCATAAAATCAGGTGGTGGTGGTGCTGTTTCACCAGGTGTGGCAGTTAATTTAGGAAGATCAACTGTATCCAAATTAACTGGAGCATCATCATCGCCACCAAGTCCTAATTTTTCTTTTAATAAAGAATGTAATTTTTGCATTCCTTTTTGAGCGACTAGACCACCGATCACTGTTTCAGCGCCCCCTTTTATACTGTCTACTGTGCTTTTTGCGGCACTTAATTCAGCTATACCTTCAGATAAAAAACCTGATTGTTCCTGTAAATTTAATTGATCGAGTTCAAGTCCTTTATTTTCTTGACCTATCACTGTTTTATCCAATTGATTAATTTGATCCATATAATTACCAAAATTCAATTTATTTTTATAATCAAAATAAGACATTTATTATATATATATTATATATTATTTTTTTCATCATTAGTAAATTGTATTTCATTTAATCCATTACTACCTAATTCAAAAGCTCTTGGTTTGACGTCATCTAATTTTAAATATAAATAATTGAATCTATCTTTTACAGCTTTATCCCACATTTTTTCTAAAGAGTCAGTGCCACCAAAATATTCTCCCCATTCTTCTAAGATTTTTTGTCTTTCTAATGTTGAATAACAAGAAGACAAATAAACACATGTAGCCATAGATCTGCAAATACTTGGCAAAGATCTACAAGTTTGATTTGATAAAAATATTGTCATATTGTAATGTCTATATCTGCTAAAAATATGAGTAACTAAACTATTACGTTTTAATTTACCTGAGATATCGTCTAACACAAGAGCAATACGAGGAGGAAGATTATCTGGATCTTTAATGTCAAATTGTGATTGATAATCAATAATATCTTGAATCATTGCGTCAATATTATCTGTATCATCAGAAACTATAAATCTATCTTCCATTTCTTCTCTTAAATAAATTTGACTTGATTTATCAATTTTTACAGTTGGAGATATAATGTAAACAGTTTCAAAAATTGGTTTTGTTCCACCATAAAATAAATCAGAACATAACATATTAGCAACTAAATTAGATTTACCTGATTTACATTTCATAATTAATAAATGTATACCATGGACTTCTCCTAATCTATCATCAATTTCTCTTGGCAGTGGGATTTCTGGTAACATGTTTTTAACTTCATACACTTTTATTTTATTATTATTTTCCATTTATATATATATATATTATATATAAATTAAAAAAAAAAAGAATTAATACTTAGAAAAATTTTTGACTCTACCAGTTTTCTTCTTTTCTTTCATTGCTTTTTTAATTCTTTTTTTACCTAATTGTTTAAAAGTTTTAGGTGTTTTCGATGTGACTCTTTTTGTTGGGCGATAAATATCAAAAGGCTTCTTATATCCTACCCCACCCCTTTGATTTCTCCACATTTCTGAGTACCATGCACTTAAACCAGTTTTTTTTGGTTTTTTACCACCATACTTGCCACCTAATCTTTTATATTCTTTAACAACTAATCCAGACTTATAGGCAGAATGTTTCATGTTTGAATATTTCTTTTTTGCTTTTTCATATAATCTTTGATTCAAGATTTTAGCCATATATATAATATAAATATTTTAATATATTATTTACCGACCTTTTTCATAGCCATTTTATGGCTTTGTGTGAATGTTTTGCCTGATTTCATTAATTTACGCATCAATGACATGTGTTTTTTGGTATGATGTATAGAATGCCTTTTTAATGTATCTTTTTGCCTTTGCGTCAATGCTTTAGTTTTTCTTTTTGCTTTTGCTTTACCTTTTGGTTTTGCTTTGTATGTATACATGTATATTAATATAATAGAATTTTTTAAATTAGATGTAGAGAATTTTTTAAATTAGATGTAGATAATATAATAGAGGGTATATAGACCATAATATAATAAGTAAGTTAATAACAGTGGTAATAAAGATATAAATT
>Ga0181380_1000822_pt1 | contig 13832 bp, 32 predicted proteins | sample 3SPOviralmetaG_FD_130116 | JGI IMG/M metagenome (GOLD analysis project Ga0181380, IMG submission 130116) | Marine viral communities from the oligotrophic San Pedro Time Series (SPOT) site, San Pedro Channel, CA, USA - 3 SPOT_SRF_2009-08-19 | ecosystem: Environmental > Aquatic > Marine > Strait... | reverse complement strand
TCGGTTCCGTTTGGGAAGATCGTGCCTATAAGGAGGAGAACAGTGATGGGTAAGTGGATGCGTTATTGGTCCTACGCGGGTGAGAGGGCTATCAAAACTTCGAGCCAAACCGCCATTGCAACTTTGACTGCCGCCGGAGTTGTCGGGGTACTAGAGGTAGATATAATAAATCTCTTGAGTGTTTCAGCTCTGGCTGGTGTCATGTCTCTTTTGACATCTGTTTTGCAATACGACAAAAAGGCGGAGGAATAAAAATGAATGAAGTTGTTGATGGTGTCGTTTGTAACGTGGACCCGCAATCTCTGGTAGATTGTGAGTCGTGTCAGTAATGACCTTTCCTTCCTAATAACAGAAGCCCTCCCCCGTAAAGCTTGATCCGCTGGGGGAGGGTTTTTGCGTTTCCGGTGTTGGACTTTGAGCCCGGTTTGTGCTTTACTGCAATCGTTTAGATTGTTTGCTCATAGGAGGGTGAAAATGTTTCAAGCAGAAAGAGATCGTGACGAGGTTGTTGTCAAATCTGATAAGTGGTTTGACGTTTCTAACACCGAGGGTGGCGGCACGCTTGTTTTGACTATAAAAGAGGCTAGGAGGCTGTCTGAGGCGCTTTTAGACGCCACCATGACTGTTCACCTAAATCTGGAGCCCGAGGACGGCTGACGCTCTTTCGTGGTCTGACCCCCCCAAATGCCCCATTCTTCTTTTGCTTGAACCGCGTAAGCGAGACACTCAAGTTGGATGGGGCATTTTTCACATAAAGATTTGGCAAGCGCAACGCTTTCTTCTCTGACCCGTTTGTTGGCGAAGTCCTCCGGGAAAAAAATGTCTGGTGCCTCTTGGCAGCCAAGTGTTTCTTCTTGCGCGTCCATTGTGTCTTGCAGTTCGAAGTAAAGCATTTTGATATGTCCGCCGTTAGTCATAAGGTAATTCTATGGATGATGACGTTATTTACAAAACTCTTGATGGTGAAACTTTCAACAATGCGGTGAGGCTCGGTTCTGCCGAAGCTGGTTCTGAGGAGTGGCACAAAATGAGGCGTCACGGTGTGGGCGGTTCGGAGATAGGCACGATTATGGGTTTGAACCCGTGGGAGTCGGCTTTTGCCTTGTGGGCTAAGAGGACTGGGCAGATTCCCGACCCCCCTTTGTCTTCTTGGTCTATTCGGTTTGGGCGAGCTTTTGAGAAGCCCGTGTTGTCTTTGTGGGCGGAAGAACACCCGGAGTTCGAGGTGTATGGGGCTGGAACTTATCGGCACCCTGATTATGATTTTTTGCACGCCAACCCTGACGCTTTAGCTTATGACGCGAAGAATGACGAGTGGATTGTTGTCGAGGTAAAAACGTCACGCGGGACTTGGGGCGACGCGCCTCCTGCTTATGTAGCACAGGTGCAGCATTACATGGCGGTTTTCGGTTTGAAACGTTCGGTCATCGTCGCTGTGGCTGGTTGGAACTATGAAGAGCGCTGGATAGATCGAGACGATTTCCAAATTGAGGCGCAAATAGAGGCTGCAATTCGGTTCTGGGATCATTTACAGAACGTGCAGAAGCCAGATTGGGATGGCAGCAAGGCGACTTACGAGGCCGTGAGGTACCTGAATCCCCACATTGAAGCTGACGAACAGGTTGATTTGGGGGATGTTGGCGAGTTACTTTTGCGGGCGCATAGCGGCTCTCTTGAGTCGGAACAACTTTTGACCGAAACTAAGTCAAAAGTGTTGGACTCGATGGGCAAAGCCAAGTATGGTTTTGTCATGCGAAACGGTGAAAAAATTATCGTCGCGCAAAGACAATCAAGAGCCCAAGGAAAGCCTTGGCTTGTAGTGAAGGGAGAACGGTAATGAGATGGGACCCAAATCAGTACGACATGGTGGAGGTTAGGATTGCAAAGTTTTATGCCCAGAACGAAGATGGTCGGATAATCACGGAGCTTGTACCCGATGACGCCGAGTGGATTTTCAAAACTTACATTTATTTGAATGTTGGAGATCAAGCAGCCGGGCTACCAAAAGCTGTCGGTTACGCGACAGAAAAGAAGGGCTCAAGCCAGTTTGCGGCGGAACTAACAGAAACGTCATCTGTGGGTCGGTGCCTTGCCAACCTCGGTATGCACGGCTCAAAACACAGGGCGAGCCGGGAGGAGATGCGTAAAGTTCCGGCGGGGAACCGTGACTATATTGCCGAGGCGAAGGCTTTGGATGATGTGAGTGCGCTACGTTTGTTATGGGCAGAAGCCCAGGCCGCAGGCGCGGATCAGAAAACGCTAGAGCAGGTGAGGAATCGTGCAGAGAGACTTTCAGGTAATGAAGGCAAGCGCACAGGAGCTTCTACAGGCGTATCTGGAAGCGGTCAAAAAAAATGACTCTAACGTGGAGTTTTGGCGAGCAACCCTTCTCGAAAGGATGCAAACGATAAATGTTGCCATCCGAAATAGTGAAGGGCTTGCAGGAGCTAACAGCGATGACCCGTCAGGGAGTGGAAGCCCTCTTTGAGGCTGAAATTGAGTTAGCTGACGCGGAACGCGATTTGGACTTACTTGAACACAAGGCGTTTGTCGAGGCTCAAGGCACCGTTGCTGATCGTAATGCTTTGGCACGCTTAGAGGCCGCCGAAGCTCGCTGGGCGCGAGATGTTTGCAAAGCCAAAGTAAACCGTGTCAAAACAAAGTTGAAGGCTTTAGAAGGTGAAATAATGGCTAATGCAACAATGTCTAAGATTATGCAAGCCGAAATGAAACTCTGATATGCCTTTTTATGTTTATGGTTGCTCTGACTGTAAACAGACTCGTTCAATTCAGCATGGAATTGAAGCTGAGGCAAAAATATGCTGCGAAGACTGCGGTAACGAAATGGTAAAAAAACCCTCCCTGGGGGGAGTGTCTTTCCGCGGCGACGGCTGGGGTTCTGGCGGGTGACAGTAGAAAAACCCTGGGGCTTGGAAGACGAGTGGCTTGTCGGCGAGCGTTTCATAATGGGTAAGTTCCTTTTACGCGAAGGCGAACGCACCTCTTTGCACTTGCATGAAGGTCAGTCACATTTTTGGTTTGTTGAATCTGGCAACGGGGAACTTAGCGTTGAAGAAACACAGTTTTTGATTGGTCCCGGGGATTCGATTTTTATAGATATTGGTCAGTTGCACCGTTTGTCTGCAATGGTAGGGGACATGGAAGTTTTTTTTGTTACTGCCGGGTTGGTGGACCCCGCGGACAGTGTTCGGTTTGAGGACGATTACGGGAGGACTAATGAAAGCTTCGATTAGGAAGATGGTTTTGGCACGAGACCCATATTGTTTTCACTGTGGCGAGAGCAACGATCTTGTTGTGCATCATCGCAGGAATCGCGGGCATGGTGGCTCTAAGTTGCTGGACAAGCCCGAATGGTTGATGGCTGTCTGCGCCGTTTACAACGGTGAAATGGAATCGGTTGCCTGGGTGGGCGCGGCCGCTCGCAGCTCAGGTCACAAACTTCGGTCTTGGGAGGACCACAGCCTTCCGGTCTTTGACGTAGTGACCCAACTCTGGTACGTTCTGAAAACTAACGGAACGAAGGAAATTTATGAAGACGAAGAAGGGTACTACTGAGGTCAGTTGGGCCAAAGAGCTTGGCATTGACCTTCGAGAACTGAGGGAAGAGTCTTTTGACCACCCTCGCCAGTTTGCAAAGCACATAAGGCATCGCAAAAATGCGAACGCTTATTGGGAATGGAAAGAGGGTGTCGGCAATGCTAAAAGCGCTAAGTGAGAGAAAGCTCGTCGTGTCGTATGTGATTGTTTTTGTTTATATGTTTTTGCCAATGTTGTTTTTCTCAGACGGGAAGCAAGCTGCTTTGGGTACGGGGTCCTCGGCGGGAGAGCGTTCGGTTAGTGGCGAACGCGGGGTGTTTGATATAGAAGGCGCGCCCGTGGTCCAAATGGTGATTCCGGCACCCGTTGTTGTGCAAAGTCGTTATGAGCAAAAGATTGATCGGCCCAACTATCTAAACTATGCTCAGGCGGTGTTGCCTGTGCATAATCCCGAAATAAGTAGTGACTTCGGTTGGAGGGTTGCGCCTTGTACCGCTTGTAGCAGCGACCATCAAGGCGTGGACTTTGTGCCCGGCGCAGGCGAGCCAGTCATGGCAATCTTGAACGGTGTGGTGGCGCAGGCTGGGGTAAACCAGGGGTATGGGTACTGGGTAAAAATAGAACATATTGTGCCGATAACCGAGGGTGAGGTGGAGCGCTGGGTTACTGTTTACGCTCACCTGAAGTCGGGTTCAATTCCCGATGACGTGGGCGTCGGAGCCACTGTCGCACGAGGCCAAATCATCGGTGCCGTGGGCTCTACGGGCATTAGCACCGGACCCCACTTGCACTTCGAGCTTCACATTGATGGCGAGGTTGTAGACCCCTTGCCAATCATTTCGCAAAGTCAAGTAATCAAAGACCGGGAGGTGTCGTGGAAGTGACCGGATTCGATGACTGTAAATGGAAACGGGGGTAGTCAAAATTGTCTTCAACTATCAGTCTTGAGCGCAAGTTTGCTCTCGTCCCCGAGTGGGTTATTGATCTTGAAATCTCTAACAGTGCTTTTCGGTTGTACGCGGTTTTGGCGCGCTACGCGGATTACAACACTCATAGAGCTTTTCCGTCAAGAGAGACGCTGGCAGAGCGCATGGGAGCGTCTGTAAAAACCGTGGAGCGTGCCGTGGCGGAGCTGCAAGAGGTTGGTGCAATCAAGAGAGAAAACCGTGGTCGCTATCACTCGAATATCTACACTTTGGTCATGGATAATCCTGAGGGGACAAAAATGTCCCCCGACAAAAATGTCCTTCGAGAGGACAAAAATGTCCTTCGAGGCGACAAAAATGTCCGACGAGGCGACAAAAATGTCCGACGAGAGGACAAGGATGTCGCACTAACGAGAACCATAGAACAAGAACTAAAAAACAAGAAAGATGTTTTTGATCAGTTTTGGAATCTTTATCCGAAGAAGGCGGATAGGAGAAAAGCCGAGAAGGCGCTTGAGGGCGCCTTGAAGAGGGCTACGCTTTCGGTCATCTTGGAGGGCGTTGAAAAGTATCGTGATGATCCGAATAGGAAACCTGAGTTCACGAAGAATCCTGCTAGTTGGTTGAACGCTGACGCTTGGGAGAACGATCTGTTGCCGCAGCGTGAGGCTTTGAATGATTGGGGTAAGCCTTTTGCTCCTGCTGCTGAGGGTCCGGGGAAGCGTCAGTGGGTTCGGTCTTTGCATGATCAGGGTGAGCATTGGGAGTGTCGGCCTGGGGAGTTTGGGTGCAAATGACTAGTAAGGATAAAAATAATGGCTAATTTAGGAAACGAAAAAACCGTGTCTGGCACGGATGTTTGGCTTACTCCTCCACACATTTTGAAGTCATTGGGAGAGTTTGACTTAGACCCGTGTGCGTCCATTGACCGGCCTTGGGACACCGCTAAGAAGCATTTTACGATTGAGGACGACGGCCTTGCTCAAGAATGGGAAGGCAGGGTGTGGTGCAACCCGCCTTATGGTCCCCCAATGTCAAAGTGGTTGAACAGGCTGGCCCATCACCCCGGCGGGGGCATTTCTTTGATATTTGCGAGGACTGAAACAAAAGCGTTTTTTGATTCGGTGTGGGACAAAGCAGATGCGATTCTGTTTCTAAAAGGCAGGTTGAAGTTTCATAAACCAGATGGCACTTTGGGCGGAACGGCTGGATCGCCCTCTGTGTTGATTGCTTATGGCTCACAAGAAGTTTCTGTTTTGGAATCCTGCGGACTCGGCGGAAAACTGGTTTACTTGAACAATGCCGATTCTCCGCTGTCGTCGCTGCGGTTACGTTTGGGAATCTCAAACAGCTCGTAAGAACACCATCTTTTGCGCTTCGTGTCGGGCTAAGCGTATGAAAACGGTTCACTCGAACCTCGGGAAGTGTGTGCCGTGGCATGGCTACTTTGACGAAAATCAGATAACACCCGTAAACGACATGGGGGTTCCTTACTTGCCCGGGACCAGGCTTTGTGGTAATAATGACTGTGTAGAAAAAACACATATTGAGTCGGAGGGGTAAAAATGGAACGGAACGAGGCTCTCATTGAGCTGACTGGTTGGCTAAATGACGTGAAAGAGTTTCACTGGGGTATAGCGCTAAAAGTTGCGGTGGATGTGCGGAAAAAGAACCACCAGGACGAGTGGGAGACCGTGGACAAGACTATTTATGATGTCACCACGGATCAGCGCCCCGCTTTGGACGGCGTAAAGCAGGTGAAGGTAAAGGGTCGTATCAGTGGAACTAGCACTTTTGAGAAGCGTGATGGGTCTACAGGATCAGCCGTAAAAGTACGGGCGGATGTTATTACCCCTGCCGGTGACAAGGTGAATGAAGCAGCGGTCATGGGTCAGTGGCCTTCCGCTAAAATTGGCGAGGCAATGCCGACGGATGCGAACGCGCCGTTCTAAAACGCTTGAGCGATGATGGCTAGTCTAAGCATTAGAGTGCTTGGCAGACCGTCGCCGCAGGGGAGCAAGCGACACGTCGGCGGGGGTCGCATGGTAGAGGCTTCTAAATATCTTCCCGCTTGGCGCAAGACGGTGACAGAAGCGGCACTTGAGGCGGTTGCAGAGGCCGGTTGGGAAACCCTGACCGGCCCTGTTTCGTTTCGGGTGCTTTTTGTTTTGTCTCGACCCAAAACCATTGCCTCCAATAAAAGAGTTTTTCCTATCGTGCCTCCCGACATTGACAAACTTGTTCGCGCTGTGGCTGACAGTTGCACCAGCGCGGGGGTTTGGGCCGACGATTCAAACATTTGCAAGCTAGAGGCTTACAAAATATATGATGACAAAATGGATGCTGGCGCGATAATGTGGGTAACAGCCATAGATGACTTCAGCGTGTCTATACCTGATATTGCTGACGTAATGGTTTAGCTTGACTTTCGGAAAGGAAGCCAATGTTAGAAGACCTAGAACCACCCGTTCGTGTTTTTCCGTGCAGGGTTAGAACTATTGCGTCTGAGCTCAGCGAAGCCGATAAAGATATTTTGACAAAAGCTATGAACAATCACGCGAGCTGGCCCGTGAAAACTTTGGAGAGTGAGCTTCGTAGCCGAGGGCTCAGCATTAGCGAGAAGGCGATTTCTAATCACCGCAAGGGCAGGTGTTCTTGTGCTTGAAAACTTAGAGCCCGCAAAGAAGATTGAGGCACCGAAAGATTTTCGTCCAGGCGTAGAGTTTGACGGCAGTGAGGGCACCGCAACCACAGAAGGGTTAGAGGACGCCCCGAACTTTGACGAGTTCCTTGAGCAACGAGGTTATTCTTCGGCTGAGTACGAAATTATTGGCGCCCCTCGAACGTCACAGTGGCAACGCTGGGATGGGGAGTGGCTTACTTCTTACAGGTTTCGGTTCGCCAAGAAAGCAACGTCTGTAGATTTACCGACTCTTTATGCTCAGGCAAAGAAAGCCAAAGCTCCAAAAGCGGTGAGGACTTCTAAGGGGAAAGCTTTTGTCGTTGTTCCGTCTGACTTCCAGGTCGGCAAGACGGGCTCTCGCGGGGGAACACAAGAGTTGCTCGAACGTGTTTTTCAGTCGTATGCGCGCATCGAGGAAGCAATCAAAAAAGGTGGTTACGAGAAAGTAATCATTATTGACGGCGGGGACATCATCGAGTCGGTCAGTAACGCTGCCGATCAACACCAGCTGGCGACGAACGACTTGTCCCCTATGCAAAGCGTGGATGTCGCAACGTCGTTGATGTTTGATCTAATCAAGATGTGCGCAAAATACGCCCCGGTGACTTATGGCAGTGTTGCTTCAAATCATTGCCAGTTCCGCCACAACAAACAAACTGTCGGCAGGCCAGGGGTGGACGACTGGGGCATTGTCATCCTTCAGCAGCTTCGACGGATTACATCGGAGCTTGGGCTTGACGTTACTTATTTGATTCCGCAACCCGAGGACGAGGGGTTTGCCTTGGACACGTTCGGAGACGGCAATCACGTCATTGGCTGTGTTCACGGACACCAGGTTCGCCGACCCGATGCGATACCAGATCACTGGAAGAAATCAACCTTTGGCTCTCAGTACCTTGCGGCGGCGAACATTCTTGTGACTGGACATTTTCACCACACAAGAGTTCAAGAACTCGGTCAAGCGCCGTCAGGGGGGTCGAGGTGGTGGATTCAGGCAAGCACCATGGATAACGGCTCTGATTGGTTCCGCCGGAACTCGGGCGAAGACTCGGAACCAGCAATTACTTGCTTTGAACTGCAAAAGGGTGTTTACTATCAGGGAGAGATCAAACGCTACTAGGAGGCGCGTTATGTCGAAGAACGAACAACTGCTAGTGATAGCAAAAGAGTATGTGCAACAAATTGCAACCGTTGATAATGTGACTGACTTTCATGCACGATACAGCAACGACTCACAAGACGACATTGCAGCCGGAATCAGGAACTATTATGAAGAAGTTTCTAAGGTTTTCCAATCGTAACTTTGGTTTGGTCACGGTTGCTGCCGTGGTTTCATGTTTTGCGTTTCTTGCATTTATATAACTAAAGATATAAAAGACCGGGGGGGTGTTCTCCCGCGAGGGCTTGCAGGTTTGCGGAAATTTTGGTTTCCTCTGTTTCGTTTCGTTTTGTTTCTTCCAGTTCGATTCTGGAAAGCCCACAAAAATAAGAGCGCAAGGACTTGCCGCGTTCGGTAAATTTTTCGGTTCAAAACTTTTTCTGGGGAATCGCAAAAATTGACGGAGTTTGTGGAAAAGTTGTCAACATGGCCGGTCACAAGTTCAAGCAACCTTGTATTGACTGCGGGAAGTTGTCTCGTAACGGTTCTCGTTGCGAAGAGCATGGTGCTGCGGTGAATAGGTACGCGGATTTCAAGAAGGCCGAGAGGAAAAGGCTGACGGGTCAATACAGTGGCGATTACCGCAAGCGCGCCAAAGAGGTCAGGGAGAGCGCGACGATTTGTTGGCTTTGTGGTGAGGGTGCTCGGCGGGATGATCCTTGGCAGGCTGACCATGTTGTGCCGGGTGATCGGTATTCTGTTTTGGCTCCGGCTCACCGATCTTGTAACGCGGCTCGGGGCAACAAGCCACTCGGTTAGATTCGGTCAATTATTCGGTTAAGAATCTTTCCTCAAGGATTGCCAAAATTGACGCAGTTTGCGGGTTTGCAGAACATTTGTTCGAATAATTTTCTTTTGATAACGATTTGGTTACAGAGACCCGCCAATCCTTGACACGCTGCTGGGGCGGGCGTAGTTTCCTAGTTATCCGCGCTGGACGCGGCACTGGAAGGAAAGAAATGAAATTAGAAGATGAAAAAAAGGCGCAGCGCATTACGCTGACGCTGACGCAGGCCGAGGCTGACTGGCTTACCGATCACCTCGGAGACTGGTGGGAAAGTGGTTATGGCGGCATAGATGACATTGACTATTTTCTGCCCCTGCTGACCACCTATAAGGCGCTGATCAACGCTGGCGCTGCCCCGTATAAGAATGAGCCGGTGAAGGCGGTGAGTAAGTAATGGGTCAGTACCACTCTCTGGTCAATTTTGACAAAAAAGAATACGTGACCCCGCACTCTATTGGTTTGGGCTCAAAGCAATGGGAACACCAAGGTGACCGCGAATTCCCGCTATTTGGGTCGTTGTCTGACGCGCTTTATATTCTGGTAATGACCTCACCGTATCGGGGTGGCGGTGATATGCCACTAACCCAGATTTCGGGCCGTTGGGCCGGTGATCGCGTAATGGTGTTGGGCGATTACACAAAGGATGGAGACCTAGCCGCTGAAATGGCGGGCGGTTCGCTAAACGATTTAGTGTTGGAGACCTATACCGAAATAGGAGCGCAGGTGCGCGAAGCGTTCGAAATTGTTTACAATTTTGTTTGGCACTCGCGGGAAGGATTTCGTTTCACCTGTTGGGAGCGCAAAGAAAAGGTGAAGGCGGTGAGTCAGTAATGAGATACACCACGAAAACTAACCCCGTGTTGCGGGAGGTTATTTATGGCGGAGGCTGGGATGAGGGTGATCCTTGGGGTTCCGCAATGATGAGCGCTTTCGCTATTGCCGATCACTTGCAGTTTGGCTTTGGTTGGACACCGGCAGATTGGGAGTTTACTCCCGGCATGGGTGGCCCTGAACGGGACTGTTATTGCTACCAATCCATAATGCTAGCCCTGGAAGGGCTTTCGTATCAGGAAACAAGTAACGCGCTTGTTCACGCGGGTAATGTGCTGCTGAAATATCGCGGCCTGTTGAAGTCAATGGGGAGGGATTACTAATGACAATCTGGCGTATTGACTACACATATGAGTGCTGGAAGTGCCCTGACCGGCACGATGGCTCGTACACGGTGGACGCTCGAACGGCTGAGCTGGCTGAGCTGAAATGGCGCGGCGATATGCTCGGCGATTTCCACGGAGCTCACGACTACAACCTGTTAGTGATTGACATTAGAAAGGAAACAAAATGAGTAACGAACTAGCACAAGCGCGCAAATTATTGTTTCGCGCCCGAAACACTCTCGATCTTTATGCTCTAGGGATCGGGCCGACGGCGGCAGAGGACCAAATGGTGAATGACGCTATTTGGTCAGTGAAAAAGGCGCAAATAATTGTGGCGGAAATAATCAAAATGGAAAGGGAGGACGGCGAATGAGTAACGCAGAAATGAGTGACCGTATTGTGAACGCCCGTGTGAGTGTTTATAGCGGTAGTGATGACCACGCGAAACATGAGTTTTGGTGGGCGGTTTCGGGCGGTGGGGTTATCTTTCGAGATGACGCGATTTGGCAGTTGGATGAATTGCTCACCGTGTTAGCCGAAAAGAAAACGGTGACTGATGAAATGCGGGATTGGGCCATTGACTTGTTACGCGATGGCTTTCGCTCTGCTGAGATCGGCACCGTGTTGGACATGGAAATAGAAAGGGAAAAGAAATGAGATGGAACCACGAAACTAAAGAGGCGATTACGGCAACCAATATCCACGGCGAGCCCTATGAAATCGCATACCCGGTAGGGATTATCGAAGGCAACGATTACGACTATCTGTGGAACATTATTGAAAGGATCATTGATGAGGAGGAGGTCGGCACGGAAGACGATGTCGATTGGGCTGCCTACATGATGAAATACGGAATGTTGGACTGCTGTGAAGGCCGCCATGTTGATAGCCAACTTGACTCATTAGGGTACGAAAAAAAGGGGGGGGGGTCATGATGAGGTATGACAAAGTAATTCAAGGGCTGAAAGATAAAACAGAAATCGCGCCTGAAGACAACCCGGCTAAAGAACTAGGCAAACTGTTGCTGAAGTTCGCGGGCTACGTAGTAATAATCGCCGGGATCAGCACCTACCTGCTGCTCTACATGATCTTCTATGTTGTCGGCGCTAGTTGGAGAGGAAACAGGGTATAAAAGATGTGGGAACTACTGAAAGACATATTCACGCCAGAGGCAATACTCTCGGAGGAAGACCAGAAAACGTCCGAGTGGGCTGAGGCCGTGAAACATAGCAACTGGGTACGGCTACACCAGATGGCCCAGGAAGAAAACCTGGAGCCGTCAGACTTTTTCGACAGGGTGGCTGAGGCTTATTGCTACACCTACGCGGCAGGCGTGGAGCCTAAGCGCAACGACGCTTGGACGGCTTTCCGCAAAACGCTGGAAAATCTCCACTACCCGCTGCTATCGGACGCGATTAGCCACAGGGCGAAAGAGGGTCTGTAGTCACTCAGATAAAAGTCAATCAAACAAATTTTTCGGTTAAGAATGATCCCTGGGGAAATCGGAAAATTGACGCAGTTTGACGCTTAGGCGGGCGCTTCCCTCATTTTTTGGGGGTGGTTGCCCGCCATTGGCGTAGTTTGGCGGCAGATAGGGCGCCCCTAGCCGGGTGCCCTTTATCGTTACCAAACTGTGACCAAAATAGTTAGACCACCGCCGCGCCGCGCGCTTAGAGTGTGAGCATGACGGCGGGAGAGTCTCGCCGGGTAAGGGAAGAATGAAAGACTATAAAGACACCCCAGAATATAAGGCGGGCCTGCGTGCCGGGCGGGAAGACGCCCGCGCCGAAATTCTTGCCGCTTTGAAAAAGACCGCGGAACGCCAACTGCTGCAGGCCGAGCGGCTGGAGCGCAAAGTAGACGAGGACTGCGAGCGCGGCTCTCTGATGGGCTACAACTACGACGGGCGGGCTCAAGGCCACCAAGAGACCGTTGGCGCCTTTGAGGCGTCTCTGTCCCGGCAGGGCTTAGACATGGACTTGGACTACTAGAGATGACCGGCCCCGAAATGGTGGAGTGCCCCAACCATGGCGGCGCGTTCGACTGCACACCGTTTTGTTCCCTGTGTGAAGGAAATCAAGAAATCGAAAAGAGAGGCTAGACAAATGATTACAGACGGAAACCGCAACCATGAAGACGACCCGGAAACTGTGAGACTCTCACTGTTAGATGAGCCAGACGCCCACTGTGAGAGCGTGGCGGGGTTGTATTCCTGGAGTGAAAACTGCGAACACCCCACACCCTTCGCCGTATTTCTTGACCTGACCGGTCTCAGTGAAGAAATTTTCGGCGACTGTATAAGCGCGGACATGGCAACCGCGGCGCGCAACATGGGCTACATGGAGCTCGCACACTTAGCGAACGCGCTAGACGACTATTCGGCCCGCCCCAATGAAACCGGCGCATACGCCCGCGCCCTAGTAGAAACGGAAATGCGACCATGAGGCACTACCGGCTAACCCTGTGGATAGAGACGGGCGACCACACCGGCGCCCTATCGGTAGACATTGACGCGACCACACCGGGCCGCGCAATAGATAACGCGCTAGACCGCTACCGGCTACCCGCCCGCGCGGTAATCGGCTGGGAAGACATAACGAAACGCCAAGCCAAGGAAAGAGGGGAACACTGATGGAATACCTAGAAACAGAAACACTAGACGATAGCCACCGGTTAGCGCTTAGCTATCTACCGGTGTCGCTAGAGTCGCTCGACATAGAGGGTCTAGGGGTATATGTCACCGGCCCGCGTGACAGTAGGCACCTACACCGCGGTGACGCCACGGCAGCATTAGACGAAATAGAGCACCACGCCGCCGATAGTGAGAGTGCCCTAGTCGCTATGGCTAAGCACCTAAGCCGCCGCGGGTACGCCTATAGGTTGATCAACACACGCGGCTATTCTCAGGGCGACTGGCTAACGGGTATTGCCTACCTAGACACCGCCGCGTTAGGTACACCGTGGGAATACGCGCACGCGGTACTAGACGCCGCCCTAGATGAATGGACGGCTTGGCTATGGGGTGACACCTACCTAGTAGAGATACAAGAGCTAGTAACGTACACGGCACCCGGACACCCGGACGTAGAGCGGTGGCTATGCCTACACCGTGAAGACACCTATGCCGTTATAGCAACACACCGCCCGCGCCGCTTAGACACTTTGGCGGATATGGCGGCACACTACGGCGTAGACCTCAGCGCCTACGCCACGAGAGAGAGAGAGACAGTATGAGAAATATCCGGCTAGACATAATAAGCAAGGCAGCGGCTAAGCGCGCCGATACCGCCTACAACCGGGCAGCGGGCGCGGTAATCATCACCGCCCTAATCGCCGCCGCTATCGGGCCGCCCACGGCTTACCTGGTGCCCGTAGTAGTGGCAGCGTGGGCAGTCCTAATCTGGGCAATACGGCGAGAGAATCGCCCGCGCTACAAGCGCACACAATAACCAAACACACACCACACACCTAGCCCCCGTTAGCCCCCCGGCGCGGGGGCTTCGTGTTGCCCGGTGAGCTCGCGCCCCGCGTGTCTGATTACGCCCCGGCCACTCCCCGCAAC
>Ga0181380_1000819_pt1 | contig 13879 bp, 20 predicted proteins | sample 3SPOviralmetaG_FD_130116 | JGI IMG/M metagenome (GOLD analysis project Ga0181380, IMG submission 130116) | Marine viral communities from the oligotrophic San Pedro Time Series (SPOT) site, San Pedro Channel, CA, USA - 3 SPOT_SRF_2009-08-19 | ecosystem: Environmental > Aquatic > Marine > Strait... | reverse complement strand
TCCTGTTGTAATTGCAGATATATCACCACAAAAAGCTAAAGCATATCGTATTGCCGATAATAAAACTAATCAATATTCTGATTGGGATTTTACAAAACTACATCAAGAACTAGGTGAATTATTAGATGATAATTACGATTTAAGTCATTTAGGTTTTGAAGAAGCTGAACTTGAAAGCATTATTACATTTGATCGTGGTGATGGTGATTGGCTAGATACTAAAAAAGAATGGGAAGGTATGCCAAGTTTTGAACATGATGACTTAGCACCTTATATGGCAATCAAAGTTAATTTTGTAAACAAAGAAGCAGTAGAAACGTTTTTTAAATTAATTAAACAAGATTACACAGAAAAAACTAAATATATCTGGTTTCCTCGTATTGATAAAAATGTCCTTAAAGACAAAGGATATGTCACAGAATAAACCACAATTTCCGCTTTATATACCTACCAAAGGTAGATCAGATAGTCGTCTAACTGTAAAAGCTCTGGAACAAATGCAAGTTCCATATCGTGTTGTTGTTGAAGAACAAGAATATACTGATTATGCAAAAGTCATTGATAAGAAAAATATTTTAGTCTTAGATAAAGAATACCAAAAAAATTATGATACATGCGATGATCTAGGATTAAGTAAATCAGTCGGACCAGGTGCTGCTAGAAATTTTATATGGGATCATTCTATATCTGAAGGTCATAAATGGCATTGGGTTATGGACGATAATATTAAATGCTTTCGTAGGTGGCATAAAAATAAACGTATCAAGATTTACGATGGTGTTATGTGGCGAATCATGGAAGATTTCTGTTTGCGTTATAAGAATGTTGCTATGGCAGGACCTAATTATACTTTTTTTGTGATTGATAAATGGGGTGATAGATATGGACCATTTACAGTCAATACTAGAATTTATAGTTGTAATTTAATTAGAAATGATGTGCCTTTTCGTTGGCGTGGAAGATATAACGAAGATACAGACTTATCTTTACAGATGTTAAAAGCAGGTTGGTGTACTATTCAATTCAATATTTTCTTACAAGAAAAAGCTAGAACACAAACAATTAAAGGTGGGAATACAGAAGAATTTTATGCAAAAGAGGGAACGATTCCTAAATCTCAAATGCAACAAAAACTGCACCCAGATGTTTCACGTGTCACATGGCGATATGGTCGTTGGCATCATTATGTTAATTACAATAAGTTCAAAAAAGAAAATCATTTAATCCTTCGTGATGATATAGAAATTCCTAAAGGTACGAATGATTACGGATTGACCTTAAAAACATTTGACAATTAAATCTAATTCCCACATAAATTATTAAAACCCACACTCTGGGTATAAGAGGTGAAAAATATGGAAGAAAAAAAAAAGGTTGGAAGACCTAAGATAGAAATAAACGAAGATCAGTTGGAAAAATTATCATCAATTTTATGCACTATGGAAGAAATGGCATCATTTTTTGGGTGTTCAGTAGATACATTAGAACGTAATTTTGCGGATACTATAAAAAAGGGGAAAGATAAGGGCAGAATGTCATTACGAAGACTACAATTTGAAAAAGCACAATCTGGAAATACAACTATGCTTATATGGTTAGGTAAACAGTTGTTAGGTCAAAAAGATAAAATAGAAACATCAGAAAATAACGATCCACTCCCATGGTCTTATGATTAATGGGATTAACTAAACCTCAGCAAACAGTTATAGAAAGTAATAGTAGGTTTAGAGTCTTAATCAGTGGACGTAGATTTGGTAAAACATTTTTAGCAATAAACGAATTAGCAAGATTTGCACGTTATCCCAAAAAGAAAGTTTGGTATGTAGCTCCTTCGTATCGTATGGCAAAGAATATTGTTTGGAATGATTTAATAGATAGATTATATAAACATCGTTGGGTAGATAAAGTTAATCACGCAGATTTATCAGTGCATTTAAAAAATAGCTCAATCATAAGTCTTAGAGGTGCTGATAATGAACAATCACTTAGAGGGGTAGGTCTAGATTTTTTAGTATTAGATGAATTTGCAGACATTAAAGATACAGCTTGGACGGAAGTTTTACGACCTACTCTTTCAGATAGAGGTGGGCATTGCCTCTTTACAGGAACTCCCAGAGGTTATGGAAATTGGTCTTATAATCTTTTTTTAAAAGCTGAAACAGATAAAGAATGGGATAGTTTTAAATATACTACATTAGAAGGTGGTCAAGTATCTGCCAATGAAATAGAACAAGCTAGATACGATTTAGACGAAAGAACATTTCAACAAGAATACGAAGCATCTTTTGTTAATTATGCAGGTGCCATCTATTATAATTTTGACAGAACAAAGAATATTATTGAAGAATATCAACCTCAATCAAGAACTATTCATATTGGCATGGATTTCAATATAGATCCCATGGTATGTGTCGTATCTGAAATTATTAATGATGTTGTTTACATTTATGATGAGATACAAATATATTCTAGTAATACACAAGAAATGACAGAAGAAATAATAAGCAGATATCAGGGCTATCAAATAACTGTCTATCCAGATCCTGCATCAAGGCAAAGAAAGACGTCTGCAGGTGGCGTGACTGATTTAGCTATTTTAAAGAACGCAGGTTTTAATTTAAAAGTTAGAAATAATCACCCTTTAATACGAGATAGAATTAATTCTGTTAATGCAAAATTGAAAAACGCTAAAGGCAAAAATAGTTTATATATTGCTTCAAAGTGTAAAAATGTTATAAAAAGTTTGGAAAGGCAAATTTATAAAGATGGTACAACAATCCCAGACAAGGATAGTGGATACGACCACTTTAATGATGCTTTAGGATATATGATAGAATATTTATACCCATTACGCAGAGAATTTAAACCCAATAAACCACAGAGGTGGTCATAATGGCTAATTATACAAGAGAATTTTTAACAACAAAACATAAGCATTACCAAGAAAAAATAAGTGATTGGGCTTTCCACTATCGTTCTTATACAGGTGGGCAAGATTATCAAAATGGATTTTTATTAAATCGTTATGTATTAGAAACAGATGAAGAATATATGAAAAGAGCAGAGAATACTGCTATCGATAATCATTGTAAAAACGTAGTACAAATCTATTCATCTTTTCTTTTCCGAGTACCACCTACTAGAAACTATGGATCATTAGATGGTGATCCTGCGGTTAGAAGTTTTACCAAAGATGCAGATCTTGATGGTAGGTCTTTCAATAATGTTGTTAAAGAAATGCAAATCAACGCATCTATGTATGGAACTTGTTGGGCAATCATAGACAAGCCCAGAATTATAACCAAAACTAGAGCAGAAGAACTACAACAAGATATCCGACCATACATTAGCTTATACACTCCAGAAAATGTTATAAATTGGAATTATGAAAGATTAGCTAATGGAAGATTTTATTTAACATCATTAACTCTTGTCGAAGAAGCAACTGAAGATTATGCAACTATTAAAGTTTGGTCATTAGAAGATATAAGCACATTTGTTGTTGAAGATTTTAACAAACCTTATGCAGAAGGTAAGGTAAAGTTAATTGATGAGATTCCCAATGTATTAGGTGAGATTCCTGCGGTAGTTTTATATAATCAAAAATCACAACGTAGAAGTATTGGTATATCTGATCTTAATGATGTAGCAGAATTACAGAAATCTATTTACAACGATTACTCTGAGATAGAGCAATTAATTAGATTGTCTAATCACCCTAGTCTAGTAAAGACGCCTAATGTAGAAGCAAGTGCAGGTGCAGGTTCTATAATTGAAATGCCAGAAGATTTAGATGCAAGTTTAAAACCTTATATTATTCAACCTAGTTCACAATCATTAGATGCAATTATGAATACGATACAAATGAAAATAGATGCTATTAATCGTATTACCCACATGGGGGCAGTAAGAAATACTAAATCTCAAATATCAAGTGGAGTTGCATTACGAACTGAATTTGAATTATTAAACGCAAGATTGGCAGAAAAAGCAGATTACCTACAAAACACAGAAGAACAGATCTGGTCATTATTTGCTAAATGGCAAAATAAGGTATTTGATGGTGAAATTATTTATCCAGAAACATTTGATATCAGAGATTATTCTAGCGATCTTGAATATTTACAAAAAGCAAAAGCAAGTGGTGTTAAATCAAATACATTCCTTAAAGAAATTGATAAACAAATTGCAAGAGCAGTTGTTGATGATGATGAACAAATTAAAACTATTGACAACGAAATTGAAAGTAGTGCAGTTGCTATCGGACAGTTTGATACCCCACAAATAGAAGGTGAAGAAGTTGCCGAAGAGTAAAACAGTATCCAAAGATAAAAAAAGTAAACTACCTAAAAAGTATTTATCTGGTTTAAAAGGTGCTAAAAGAAAAAAAAGATCATCATTGTTAGATAGAATATCTAAACTATATAAAGCAGGTAAGCGTATTCCATTAAGATTATTAAAGCAAAGGACTAAAATATAATGGCAGTTAAACGTAAACCATTATCAGCTTCTACAGTTGCAAATTTAAAAGCTAAAGCTAAGAAATCTAAATTATTCACCTTTAGTGATTTAAAATCCTCTTATCGTAGAGGTCAAGGTGCGTTTCTTTCTAGTGGATCTAGACCAAGAATCGGAATGGCACAATGGTCAATGGCACGAGTAAATAAACTAATCAGCCGAGGTAGATCATCTACATTTGATAAAGATATTGTTAAACGTGCAGTCAAGCGTAAAAGTAAGTAAACAAGAGTTCTATAATTGGACTTTAGAACAACACCAAAATAAAAAATGTTTTTGTGGTAAATTTGCCTGTATAGGTTTTAATTATAGATATGGTATGTTAGAACTATTATGTTTTAAACATTACGAAGAAAGGAAAAAGCAATGCCCCAAGGAAAAGGTACCTACGGAAGTAAAGTCGGAAGACCAAAAAAATCAACCAAATCTGCTATGAAAAAGAAGAAGAAAAAGAAATAATGGCACAATATAGAGGAAGATCAGTTAAATTAAATAAGCCTTATAGATTAAGCACTAAAGAAAGTAAGAATAAAAAATTTGGTGTTTATGTTAAGGATAAATCCTCTGGTAATGTCAAGAAAGTCACATTTGGTGCTAGGGGTATGTCTATCAAGAAGAATATCCCTGCACGACAAAAATCATTTCTGGCTAGGATGGGTGGTGTTTTAAAAGAAGTAAAAGGTCAAAAGACATTATCACCTGCTTATTGGTCAATAAGGGCTTGGAAAAAAAATTTCCCATTGTGATATGGTTGGTTTGTTTAGTTTAGTTTATAAATAACCTCTTGAACTATTTGGGCTAAAATTATCAAAGACTCCATCTTTTATAACAATATCCTCATTAGTTAAAGATTCTATTTTTTGTTGTTTTTCTTTTACTTCTTTTTGTCTCTTTTCTATTTGCTTCTCTAAATCTAATATCCTTTCTTGAATACGATTTTTCTTTTCTGCTTTTGCAAATAGAATTGCGTCTTTTACGTTTTTATGGAAACAATTAGGTTTACTAAATTCCCAAGACTTTTTTATGCCTTGATTGTTAAGACCTTTTGTAAATCCAAAATTCATATAATGAATTTTTGCATAGACATAAAAGTTTTTATTTTTGTCAAATTGATATCCGTATATTTTTGTTTTTCTAATTTCAAATGTACTTCTATCAATCATATAAAAGACTTTCCCGTTAGGGAATTGTTTATATTTTTTATCAAACATTATTACCTCCTGTTCGATAACCAACCATATTCACAATGTTAAAGAGCAAATTAAATTTATAAAAAATTTAATATACATCTCTATTATATCATATTGAGATTTCCAATTTTTCAGAAATAGGGTAAAACTAGAGAAATGAAAAAAATTGTTTTTGACTATCGTAATTTTACATGTGACAAAGTTGTCAATTTGACACGATTTTTGAGAAAATAAAAAATGTCCAAACAAGACACGATTAATCGCTTAATTGATACACACGAAGAAAGAATCATTGGAGTATTAAAAACACTAGAAGATAGAATAAGGTCAGATTTGACCTCTAAGACTCAAGGTGGTAGCACATTCAATACACAATTCGCTATAGCCTATAGACCAAATATAAAAACTTTAATTCAAGGAATTTATCTCAAAGAAGCTGATGCAATCATTAATGAATATGATGAAATCGTAAAAGAATATCAAAAGGTTATTAAAAGATTACCTATAGCAAGTAAATTTAAGTTATTACAAAAAACAGATTTAGAAGTTATTACCCAATTAAAATTCCAAGCATTTAGTGGATTCCAAGATATCGCTAATGCTTTTTTAGATACAATATCAAATGAAGTCTATCAATCAGCATTAATCGGTAGATCATTTAACGATATGGTTAAAAATATAGCAGGAAAGATAAATGGTGTTTATCAACGCTCTAATGAAAACGCTATTAATAGATTGGTCGACTATATTGAAAAGAACAGATATACGACAAATAAAGCTATTTTAGATAGAGTTAATTCAGCTAAATCAACATTGGCTAGTAAATATGGTGCTGATATCTTAGGTGAGAATATGCGTAAATATTCTGGTCAAATAGCACATGACAGTATTATGCAGTTTGATGGTCAATTCGTTAAATACAAGGCAGATCAAGCAGGAATCAAGCAGTTTAAATATTCTGGTACAAGGATAGATACCACTAGAGATTTTTGTGCAAGACAAATGGGTAGAGTATTTACAGAAGAAGAAGCTAGGAATTTATGGAGTAATTCAAGGTGGAAAGGTAAGTCTGGAAGTGATCCTTTTGTTGATAGAGGCGGTTATAGATGTCGTCATAGCTTTATTGTTTATGATCCTGAGTGGGAAACTATACTTGACGAAGAATAAAATATCTCATACATCTTAAAATAATACTAACTTTAAAGGAGTAATACTCATGGCTGACGAGCAAAACACGGAACAGGTGGAACAAACAACAGAGAATGTTGAAAATGTAGAAACAAAACAGGAGCAACCAAAAGAAACTTATGTAAATAATAAAGGCTCACAAATTGATATTGACAAAGTTGTTGGTGAAAGACTCAAGCGTAGAGAAAGACAGATCGTAGAAGAACTTGGTGTGGAAGATTTGCAACAAGCTCGTTCTGTTATTGATGAACGAAAAAAACTAGAAGAACAAAAACAACTTGAAAAAGGTAAGTTTGATGAAGTGATGAAAAAGAAAACGCAAGAGTTTAATGAAAGAGTCACTAAGTTAGAACAGGAATTAAAAAACGAAAGAATAGATAAACAGCTTATAACTGCGGCATCAAAAAATAATGCTATTAATCCAGATCAGATTAAACAACTGATGAAAGATACAGTGCATTTAAATGCTGAGGGTAAGGTTGAAGTTCTTGATAAAGATGGAACACCACGCTATAACAAGCAAGGTGATCCTCTTACTGTTGAAGAAGCAGTGCAGGAATTTCTTACGCAGAACTCACACTTTCAAAGCGCAACTCCAAGTGGGAGTGGAAGTGTTAGTAATGTGGGCAAGTCAGATACGAATAAGACTTTAAATATTTCGGACTTAGATATGAGTAAACCAGAAGATCGTAAAATGTATGCGGATTACCGCAGAAAAAGAGATTCGGTGACTCATTTAAAAATAAACAAATAACTTTAAAGGAGTTAAAACATGGCAAACGAAAGTACAAGTTCAACGTTAAGTGAACTATATACAGAGATCGTTGCTGAGGCTGAGTTCGTAATTCAAGAGAAATCTATAATGAAGAACTTAGTAAAGAACTACACAATCGCAGGTGGCGGTAAATCTGTGGAAGTTCCGATCTACTCAGCAATAAGTGCATCAGCAGTAGCTGAAGCAACTGACCTAAGTAATACTGCAGTCAATCCAACATCAGTGACGATTACTGCATCAGAAGTAGGTGTAATGACTACACTTACTGATCTAGCAAGAAACTCAGCATCAAGAAATGTTGCTGCAGATATTGGTAGGTTATTTGGTGAAGGTATTGCAAAGAAAATGGACGAAGACCTAATCGCATTATTTGATGGTTTCTCAGTCACTTTAGGTGACGGAACAGGTGCGATAACAGCAGCGTCAATTTTTAATTCAGCATCAACATTAAGATCAGCAGGTTTACCTGTCGAAGAATGTTATGCAGTATTACACCCTAAGATTGCTTATGACTTAAAAGCTAATCTAACTAATACATTTGCTAACGCTAATGCAAATGACCTAGTTAATGAAGCATTAAGAAGTGGCTATGTAGGTTCTATTGCAGGTATTCAAGTATTTGAAACTTCAAATATGGCTAATTCAGGCAACGCAGGTGACTATAAAGGTGGTATTTTCCACAAAGACGCACTTGGTCTAGCTATGATGCAGGACATCAAAATTGAAACTCAAAGAGATGCTTCTCTAAGAGCAGACGAAATTGTTGCAACTGCAGTTTATGGCGTAGGCGAACTACATGATTCTTATGGTGTAGAATTACACTTTGATTCATCTATTCAGTAGTATAGACTATGGGTGGGGATATACTCCCCACCTACTATTAAGGAAACTATTATGCAATTAGTAAAATTAAAAAAAGATGGAAAGATAATCACAAGAACAAAATTTGATTATGAAAAAAATTTAATACATTGGAAATTAAGAGGCTTTGAATTAGTAGAAGATAAGCCAATAGAAAAACCAAAAAGAACTAGAAAGAAAAAAGAAGATTAATGGCAACAACAGAATTTTCAGTAGCATTATCTCATGTGCAAGAATATCAACCAGATATTGCTGAATATGGTATTGCAGATTTTGATACACAATTACAACATGCTGAAGATGATGTTATTCGCCAAGTAAGAGAAGAATGGTGGGAAAGATATCGCCATACAGTTAGATATAAAGATATTACTAAGATTACTACTATTGAAATGAATAGTGCTTTATTGGTTAATTCTCAATGGATAAGAGCAGTCGTATATAGAGCTTTATCAGATTATATTTTACCTATGCTTACTAAATGGAAAGATCCAGATGGCGGTGATGGTGCCGATACTTTTCAAGTTAAAATGGATTATTATAGAAAGAAATACGCAGAAGAATTTCAAGCTATTTTGCGTGATGGTGTTAAGTATGATGAAAATAATGATAGCACCATACAAACTTCTGAAGAAGAGCCTATCCATCATTTACGATTAATTCGTTAATGCTTGATGTCAAAGACAATAGTAAGTTCTTTAAACAACAACTAAAGAAGAAATCAGCAAAGATACATTCAGCAATACAAAAAGCATTAGGTCAAGCATCTGCTTTTCAAGTCAGTGCTATCCGAGAAAGAACAGAACAAAGAGGAAAAGATGTAAGAGGTAGACCATTTAAACCTTATTCAAAAGGATATATTCAAGCTAGAAGAAAAAGAAACAACGATCCAAGTAATCAAGATACAACACCTAAAAATTTTGTAGATTTAAACATGACAGGTAAGATGTTTAGTTCTTTGACATTCACCACAAGACCTAGTCGTGGTATAGTGTTTTTTAGAAGTGCAGAACAAACTAAAAAAGCATTAATTCATAATGAAGGTAAAGGGAAAATGCCAAAAAGAGAATTTTTTGGAATATCAACAATAGAACAAAAGAAAATTAATGCAATTATTGGAAAAAGTATTAAAAAGGCGTTAGCATGAGTTTAAGAGAAGATATTGCAGGTAATATAATTACTACCCTTGATGCAGTCACATCACCTATTGAATTTAAAAAGATAACTCGTGAGCCATTTAAAGTAGAAGAATTAGCTGATCCACAGTTCCCTGCTTTATACATAACAACATCAGATGAAACTAGAGAAGATTTTGCATTGGGTGATTATTCAGCAGGAAAAAGATCAGGAACTATTGATTTTATTATTGTCGGATATGTTAAGGGTACAGAAACAAATATAGATACTAAAAGAAATCAATTAGCAGAAGTGGTAGAAGAAATACTTGATACTGATAGAACTCGTGGTGGTACTGCTAAAGAAACTAAAATTATAGAAGTAAACTCTGATGAAGGTACTCTTTTTCCTTTAGGTGCGGTAAGAATTGTGGTAAGGGTATTTTATGAATTTGTACGAGGTACATCATAATGGCTAAAAGAATCAAAATGATTATGCCTAACGGAAATAATAGTATTGAAGTTTGGGATAATGATATAGACAAATTTCTAGCGAAAGGTTATAAACTTGAGCAAGAAAAAAAATCTACTAGATCATCTAAGAAAAAAGATGTAGAAGTAGAAGAACAAACCGTAAAGGAGAATAAAGAATGGCAACACACGTCGGAACAAGTGGAGTAGTCAAGGTTGGTACTGATACTGTGGCAGAAGTCACAGGTTTTACAATAGACCAATCAAATGACACAGTTGAAGATACTACACTTACAGATACATCTAAAACATACAAGGTGCTTAGAAGCGATGCGACAGGTACTATTGAATGTCATTGGGACGAAACAGATAGCTCAGGTCAAGGTGCATTAACTATTGGTGCTTCAGTGACTTTGAACTTATATCCAGAAGGATCTGATTCAGCAGATACATATTACACAGGATCAGCGATTGTGACATCACTATCACAATCAGTCACTCTTGATGGTGTTATCTCAAGAACTATCAATGTTCAGTTTTCAGGTGGCGTAAGCGTCTCAACAGTCTAATATATGCCAAAAAAAAATTATCTTGAGGGGGCTATAAGCCACTTTAAACATCAAGAAATTAAGGTAATAGAAGTTGAAGAATGGGGATTAATTGGCGAAGATGCCATTTATGTTAAACCCTTTACGCTACTTGAAAAATCTGAATTATTTAAAGACAACATGAACGATCTAACTGTTCTTGTTGATATCTTAGTAAAAAAAGCAGAAACCAAATCTGGGGAAAAAATGTTTGATTTGGAAAGTAAAATCCAAATGAAAAAATTTGTTGATCCAGATATTATTGGTAGAGTTGCTAGTCAAATCATGGGTACACAAACACCCACTGAAGACTTAAAAAAAAACTAAATTCTGATTACGATTTAAGATTCCACTTTTTTTTAGCTGAAAATTTACATAAAACCATAGGGGAAATTATGGCTATGCCATTAGAAGAATTTAATTTATGGTATGCGTATTATTCTTTAAAAGGTGATGAAGAACAAAAAGCATTGAATAAACAAAAGATGCAAGGTAAAAGAAGATAATGACTCAACGATATTTAGTAGAAATTGTCGGAAAAGATAAAACAGGAAAAGCATTTAAACAAGTACAAGGTAATGTAGATAAGGCAAAAAGATCTGTATTAAATTTAAAAAATGCCATTATTGCTATTGGTGCAGGAACAGTAATTCGTTCTATAATTAATACTACTGCTAGATTTCAAGATTTAAGAACTTCACTCGCTTCCGTCACAGGTAGTGCTCAATCAGGTGCAGAAGCATTTAGATTTATTACAGATATTGCAACAAAAACGCAGTTCTCAGTTGAAGATTTATCAAGATCATTCATTAAACTTAAAGCGGCAGGTATAACTCCATCAGCAGAAATATTAAATGTTTTTACAAACACAGCAGCGATCACGACAGATCAAATAGGAACGCTTGAAGCAGTCACCGATTTATTTGCAAGAACTGTAAGTGGTGGATTAGGTTTAGAAGAAATACAAAGATTAGGTGATCGTGGTGTACCTGTATTAAGAATATTAGAAGAACAGTTAGGATTAACAAGAAGTCAAATATCTGAGTTTGGTAAAACTGCTGAAGGTGCAAAAACTATAGTTGATGCTTTCGCTAAAGGCATACAAGATGAATTTGGTGATGCTACCGCTAACCTATTAAAGAATCTTAATGTTCAATTTTCTAACTTAGGTATAGCAATAACTGATGCCCAAGATATTTTAGGTCAAGGATTAGCACCTGTTATAGCTGATATTACAGTTGAATTTACTGATTTCATTAATGCTAACCAAGAATTAATCAAACAAATAGGTGTAAATCTAGGTCAAGCCCTAAATGATGCTATTGATTTATTTGTTCTTGCTAGTGAAAATATAAGAATAGCAACAGTTGCAGTAATAGCACTTGTAGGTGCATTTAGCCCAATATCTGCAGTTATATTGGGAACGATAGCTGTTGTTAATTTATTTAGAAATTCTTTAGAAGAAACATTAGGCACTCCTTTAAGATTGGCAGATGTTTTTAAAGGTACATTTGCTTTTGTTGAAAATATCTTAACTAGTTTTATTGGTAAGATAACAAATGATTTTAAAGAGTTTATTAATGGCACTATATCTCTTGTTAATAAATTACCATTTACTGAATTTGCATTACCATTTGAATTAGCAAAAGAAAGCACAGATAACGCTAATAAATCACTAGGTGAATATATACTTGAACAAACAAAATTAAGAGAAGAGGCAGAAAAAACTGCTAAATTTTTTCGTCAACTATCAGACCAATTACAATTTCAAACATTTTCCCCATCAAAAGAAGGTAGCCAAGAAGAAGATATTACAGTTGTTTTTTCTAAAGAAATTAAAGCATTACAAGATAAATTTAGAACAGAAACAGAAATAATTGAAATAGAAAGAGATAAACAACTTCAACTATTAGATGAATTTTTAGAAAAAGAAAAAAATCTAAATTTTGACCAATTACTTGAAATTGGGTTGCTTAAAGAAAAAATTGCCAAAGAAACTGACGAGAGATTAAGTGCAATAGAAGTTAAAAGATTAAAAAATATGAAAGATAATCTTGATAAACAATTTCAATTAATTAAAGATCGTAAATTTGCAGAATTAGATTTAGAAAATTTAACGCAAAACCAAATGAAAGATTTAACTAAAAAAGCAGGTAGAGAATTATTAGATTCAGTTGCACAAAATAATAAAAAAGCATTTGAAATAGCAAAAGCATTAGATACCGCAGAAGCAATTATGAGTACTGCTAAAGGCGTTGCAAAAGCTATCGGCTCTGGAAATTTTATTCTTGCAGGTATCATAGGTGCATTAGGTGCAGTACAAGTTGCAAAAATTCAATCAACACAATATCAAGGTCGTGCTTTAGGTGGACCTGTAAGAAGTGGTAATCAATATATGGTAGGTGAACAAGGTCCAGAGATGTTTGTACCAAATCAATCTGGAAGCATAATAGCCAATAAAGACTTAGGTCGTGCAACAACAGTTAATGTCAATGTATATGCTAATGACACAGAAGGTTTTGATAATTTATTAGTTAAACGTAGAAGTGTTATTGTTAATGTGATAAATGATGCTTTAAATAGTCAAGGGAAAGAAGCGTTAGTTTAATGAGTGGTACATATCCAACATCACCTACATTTAAGGCATTAGGATTTAGTTCTGAACAAAAAACAATCACATCTACAACAGACAGTGGTAAGATGTTTAGTGTTCAAGTAGATGGTCAAAGATGGAAGTTCTCAGCTTCATATTCACCCATGGGAAGAACTAAATTTGCTCCTGTTTATGCATTTATAATTAAACAAAGAAGTCAAAAAGAAACATTCCAAATAGTTCCACCTGTTATTTCTAGTGCTAGAGGACATGAAGTAAATAATGTTGCAGTTAATGGAGCACATACCGCAGGTGATACAACCATAGCAGTAGACGGACATCATAATAATTCTAATGGTGCATTTAAAGCAGGTGATTTAATTAAATTTGGTAGTCATAGCAAAGTCTATATGATTGTTGAAGATGTCACTCCATCAGGGAACGCATCTACTCTAACAATAGAGCCACCATTACGAGAGAACTTAGCTGATGATGCCACAATAACTTATGATAATGTTACTTTTACAGTAAGACTAACTAATGACATTCAACAGTTTAATACTGACGATATAGATTTATAT
>Ga0181380_1000818_pt1 | contig 13889 bp, 12 predicted proteins | sample 3SPOviralmetaG_FD_130116 | JGI IMG/M metagenome (GOLD analysis project Ga0181380, IMG submission 130116) | Marine viral communities from the oligotrophic San Pedro Time Series (SPOT) site, San Pedro Channel, CA, USA - 3 SPOT_SRF_2009-08-19 | ecosystem: Environmental > Aquatic > Marine > Strait... | reverse complement strand
TCCTGCAACTAGAACTGAATTAGTAAACTATGCAAAAAGGCAGTTGGGTGCACCTGTCTTGGAAGTGAATGTTGCTGACGAACAAATTGAAGATGCGATGGATGATGCTATCCAGATATATCAAAACCGTCACATGGATGGTGTTGAATTGATGTATCTAAAGCATAGGATTACACAGGACTTCTTAGATTCAATCAAAGCATCAAATATTGCTGGTTCTCCAACATCCACTGGTATTACAACAACTACTGGTACTGCTAATATAACTGGTATAGGTAATACAACATTCGACTTTGTAGAGAATCAAAACTTTATACAGATACCTGATGCAGTCATAGGTATAGAAAGAGTATTCAAGTTAGATAACAGACTGATCAGTACAAACATGTTCAATATCAATTACCAGTTGATGTTGAATGATGTATACTTCTTTAGTTCTATGGAACTTATGGGATATACTCTGACGAAAAGATACTTAGAAGATCTAGACCATATACTACACCCAGAAAAACAAATTAGATTCAACAGACGACAAAGCAGGTTATATCTTGATGTCGACTACTCCAGCATGCAACCGAATGACTGGCTTATAATAAGATGTTATCGTGTATTGAATCCAAATGATTACCCTAAGGTTTATAATGATCCATTCTTGAAGAAGTACTTTACTTCTCTGGTCAAAAAACAATGGGGTCAGAACCTTATAAAGTTCCAAGGTGTAAAACTACCTGGCGGTATAGAAATGAATGGTAGACAGATATATGAGGATGCTCTAGGAGAACTAGATACACTAGAAAGTAAGATGGCGAACGAATACGAATTACCACCACTTGATCTCATTGGCTAATGGCACTAAATCCATATTTTCAGCAAGGTACTCCGTCTGAGCAGAGTCTTTATCAAGATTTGATAAATGAACAGATCCAGATATATGGGGTCGAGTTTGTTTACATGCCAAGAAACTTTGTCAATGTAAAAACTATAATGAGAGAGGTCTCTAGTTCTACTTTTGACCAATCAATTCCTATAGAGGGTTACATAGAGTCATATGAAGGTTTTGATTCTGGATATAATTTACTAACAAAATTTGGTGTAAGATCTACTGCTGAGATGAAGATTGTTATATCTCAAGACAGATATAAAAATGTAGTGTTACCTTTAGTAGACTCAGGTTTAGATAATCCAACTGACCGCCCTAATGAAGGTGACTTACTATACTTCCCATATAGGGACTTACTACTAGAAATCAAATATGTAGATGATGTTAGTGAGTTCTATCAGTTACGTAAGAACTACACATACACACTTACCTGCGAACCATTCGAGTACGAAGACGAGGTTATCGACACTGGTATTAGTGCAATAGATGACGACATGGCGACTGTTGGATATGACGCAACTCTGAAGTTAGTTGCTATTGGTAACACTGCAAGCATGATAACAACAGTTGCCACAGGTATTATGAGGATCGACCTCCTCAATGGTGGTGTAAACTATACTGCTGACCCACGAGTCAAGATCAATCCCCCTGTTATATCCACTGGTACCACTGCAACTGCTGTTGCTATTACAACTAATATTGGATTTACTGACAGTAGAAGAGTACAGAGTGTATTCATAACAAATCCTGGTGCTGGATATACTTCACCACCCACAATTCAGTTCTTACCTGATGATGGTAAAGGAAGTGGAGCCTCAGGAATAGTTGCAATATCTACCTCTGGTTCTGTTGGTCTTGTTACTATAACTAATGTTGGTACTAAGTATACAGTTCCTCCAACTCTTACATTTGACAGCCCACCTGGCGCAGGTACAACTGCAACTGCTGTTGCTGTACTGAATGATACTGGTGGAGTTGGTGCTGTGCGTATTACAAACGCTGGTTCAGGTTATGTAAGTGTTCCAAATATAACTGTCTCTGCTGCTGGAACCATAGGTGTTGGTACATTCTCCTTTGGTGAAATTATTACTGGTCAATCTTCACTCTCAACTGCATTTGTCACATCATGGAATGCTCCTTCTCTCACTCTTACTGCAAGAAATCTTGCTGGTGACTTCAGTGTTGGTGAACTTATTGTTGATAATGAAGGTTCTGCATACAGACTACATAGTATTGATTACGATGACAATGATGCGAACAACAGTGGTGATGACATCCAAGTTGAAGCAGATAGCATCCTAAACTTTACAGAGAAGAACCCATTTGGTGAAGTATAATGATAGGCAATTATTTTTACAACGAAACAGTTAGAAAGACTGTAATTGCTTTTGGAACTTTATTCAATAATATAAAGATCAAAAAGTTTGCAAGTGACGGTAAGTCTATAAGTCAGATTAAGGTGCCTATAGCATATGGTCCTATGCAAAGGTTTCTTGCAAGGATAGAACAGCAACCAAATTTTGATGATAATGTAGCAATCACACTACCAAGACTATCATTTGAGTTGACTTCCTACACATATGATCCTACAAGGAAGGCATCTCCTGTACAGAAATTTACCATGAAGTCTCCTAACGACAAGGTAAAAGTCAAGAAGATGTTCTTGCCAGTGCCATATGATATTGGATTTAGACTTAGTTTTGCTACCAAACAACAAGACGATTCTCTACAAATCATAGAACAGATATTACCATTTTTCCAACCATCATATAATGTGACAGTCAATATGTTAGAAGGAGTAGAAGAGAAGAGAGATATACCATTTACCTTGATGTCTACTACATTTACTGATGAGTATGAGGGTGACTTCTCTACTCGTAGGTTTATACAGTATGATCTAGACTTTATTTCTAAAACATATTTCTATCAGGAGGTTCCAACAGACGAGAACGGTATTATCAAGAAGGTACAAATCGATTACTCTACTGCTATACGAGCACCAAGAGAACAAAGATATACTGTTGTACCACAGGCAACTAAGGATTACAACGAAGATAAGACTGATAAACTTACAGAATCTATAGATGTGAAGAAGACTCTTGTAAAGGTCACGTCTGGTGCATCATTCTCTACAGGTGGTTATATACAGATTGGTAATGAAGTTATGCGTATCAAAGAGAAGGATCTGAACAACTTGGTGGTTGTCCGTGGTCAGTATGGAACTAAGATTGCAGAGCATAGCAATGGTGATATTATAAATCTTGTTAACGCAGTCGATTCTGACCTCATTGAAATGGGTGATTCCTTTGGATTCAGTGAGACTAGATCGTTCTTTGACGCAGATGGTCAAGAGTGGAGTCCTGCATTAGGAAATGACGTATGACAAAAGATTATGATCCGACTGACAGTGAGACAACCTCATTCAGTCCTATTGATGAAGCATTAGAAGTAAAAGCAACAGATGTTGTAAAAGAAGCAAAAGCAGTAAAGAGAGTAAAAAAAGATCAGACACCTAGAGATGATTTTGAATACTCTCGTGCACAGTTATACAATATTGTAGAGAAAGGACAAGAAGCAATGAATGGTATTCTTGATGTATGTCAAGATACTCAACACCCACGTGCTTATGAAGTTGCAGGACAATTGGTCAAAGCAGTAGGAGATGTAACTGACAAAATTATTGACCTACAAAGGAAAATGAAAGATTTAGAGAAGGAAGATAAACCAACACAAGTTACAAATAATTCTTTGTTTGTTGGTAGCACTGCTGACCTACAGAAGATGATCAAGAAAGGATTAGCAGGTGCACCACCCATACCTGTACCAGAACCTAAGACACCTAATATAGACTTATCATCTATAGACGTTGATAGGTCTCCATAAATAACAAAGAAGATAGAGAGTGCTATGGGCGACACCTACATAAAAACTGATAGAAACAAATATGGTCTTCCAAAAGGATTGAAGTCTTCTGGTGGCGGGAAGAAGGATGGAGGAATAAGTACAGATACTTTCAAAAAGATGAGAAATAATCTCACCATGAGTTTTGATTATGAAAATCTTGATGAACAAATCAGAAGAAATATAAAGAATCCTAAGTATAGAAATGCAGATGGGTCATTCAATAAAGAAAAGTATGATGCTGACAAGGGTGGTGTAGAAACAAAGAAAGGTGCTGGAAGACCACGTAATAAGGGTGGTGCAATTGTAAAATCCCAAAGTTCTTCTGTAACACCAGCAACAAAAAGTGAAATAGTAAAATCAGGTAAAGGTGAAATAACAAAAAGTAAAGGTGGAGATATAGTAAAATCTAAAGGTGGGCAACTTGCTAAGAAAGAGAAGAGCACTTCTAACAAGACAGAACCTGGCAAACCAAAAGATGATAAGATTAAACTTACCAAAAACAAACAAAGTTTAGGAGTAGGAAAGGTAATGAAAAAAGCAGGACCTTATGTCAAGGCAGCAGCAACAGTAGCAAAAGTTGCATACAAAGGTATAAGAGCTGTAGGTGGTGCATCTAAAGCATTTGATCCTAAGAGCAAAGGATGGGAGTCATATATACAAAGAACTACTGATAATATGATAGACTGATGCCAACATCAAGTGACATCTATCTTGGTAATCCCAATCTAAAAAAAGCGAATACTAAGCAGCAATTTACTGAAGAACAAATTGTTGAATTTATTAAATGTAAAAATGATCCAATATATTTTACAGAGAATTACATTCAAATCGTCAACGTAGACGAAGGACTTGTACCTTTTAAGATGTACAAGTTTCAAAGAAAATTACTGAGTAGATTTCATAAGCATAGATTTAATATTTGTAAGATGCCACGTCAGACTGGTAAGTCTACAACTGTGGTTTCGTATCTACTACACTATGCTATCTTCAATGATCAAGTAAACATTGGCATCCTTGCTAACAAGGCAGCGACTGCAAGAGACTTACTTGGTAGATTGCAACTAGCATATGAAAACTTACCTAAGTGGATGCAACAGGGTATCATCGCTTGGAACAAAGGATCAATGGAACTGGAGAACGGTTCTAAGATCATAGCAGCATCTACTTCAGCATCTGCTGTTCGAGGTATGTCATTCAATATTATATTCTTGGACGAATTTGCATTCGTACAAAATCACCTAGCAGATGACTTCTTTGCGTCTGTGTATCCTACTATATCTTCTGGTAAATCTACGAAGGTTATAATAGTTTCCACTCCACATGGTATGAATCATTTTTACCGAATGTGGCATGATGCAGAGCGTGGTCAGAACGAGTATACTCCCACGGAAGTCCATTGGTCTGAAGTGCCAGGCAGAGATAGGAAATGGAAAGAACAGACTATAAAAAATACCAGCAAACAACAATTTGCTATTGAGTTTGAGTGTGAGTTTCTAGGATCTGTTGATACTTTAATCAATGCAGCAAAACTAAAGGCATTAGTATATGAACAACCTGTTGAAGAGAATGGAAAGTTAAAAGTTTATGAAAGACCCTATCAAAAAAGAGATTATATTGTAACCGTCGACGTAGCAAGAGGAGTTGGTAAAGACTATAGTGCTTTCATAGTTGCTGATATTACAGAGTTTCCATACAAAATTGTTGCCACATATAGAGACAATGATATAAAACCTATGGTCTTTCCATCTGTTATACAAGATGTGGCAAAAGGATATAACAACGCATATGTACTATGCGAAGTAAATGATATAGGTGATCAGGTAGCATCTATACTATTCTATGATCTTGAATATGAGAATTTACTCATGGTTGCTATGAGAGGACGTGCAGGACAAATAGTTGGGTCAGGATTTTCTGGTGTGAAGACTCAATTGGGTGTTAAGATGAGTCAGGTAACTAAGAAGTTAGGTTGCTCTAACCTGAAAGCACTGGTAGAAGAAGATAAACTTACGTTCTGTGATTATAATATTATAAGTGAATTGACCACCTTCATACAGAAGAGACAATCATTTGAGGCAGAAGAAGGTTGTAACGATGATCTAGCAATGTGTTTGGTAATTTTTGCGTGGTTGGTTGCACAGGATTATTTTAAGGAGATGACCGACTCTGACGTAAGAAAACGTATATACGATGAACAGAAGAATGCAATAGAACAAGACATGGCACCATTTGGATTTGTATGTGATGGTTTTGAGGAGATGGGAGGGGAAACTGTGGAGTCTGATGGTACAGTTTGGAAGACAGATGAGTACGGTGACAAATCATATATGTGGGAATATCGCTAGTAAAGACGCTTTTTCATAAATATCAATAGTCATTGTATGTGGAGAAAGAAGTTAGAATGGCACTTCGATTAGCATCTCCGGGAATTTCTATAAGAGAAGTCGACCTAACTCGTGGTGGCGTGGATTTTAGTATCAACGTTGTCGGTGGTTTTGTTGGACCTTTTAGAAAAGGACCGGTAAACGAAATTACTAGGATCAATAACGAGAAGGAACTTGTAGATGTCTTCGGTTTACCAGGTGTTGGTACAACCGATTATCATTATGAGACTTTTATGGCAGCATCTAATTTCTTATCCTACGGGGGTAAGTTGGATGTTGTTCGCTGTAAGGGCGGTGACTTAAACAACGCTAACGCAGCAGTTGGATATGCATCTTCATCTATTTTATTAGTAGAGGGAAAAGAAGATTACTATAACAACAATGCGGACGATCTTAACTGGTATTGGTCATCCAAGGATCCTGGATCTTGGGCAAACGAACTAAGAGTTGCAGTAATAGATAACGCTACCGATCAAGTAGTAACACCTACATTTACCAGTGGTAATATGGGTAACGTTACAGTCGGTATGGGAGTTACACAACACCTTACTGGTCAAACAATCGGTGTTGGTACTGTAACAGCAGCAACTGGAATACTAAAAGGTATTGTTACTGGTAAGACAGGAACAACTGTAGATGTAAGAGTTGTAAGTACAGTCATAGGCGGTACAGAAACATTACAGTCCTACACACAAAACTCACAGTTTGAGTTCAAGAACGGAACTCTACTGAACTTTGTGAACTCTGCTGGTACTACTACTGCATCATCAGGTACAACTCATACTACTGTAGATTGGTACAGCACTCAGAATATACTGACAAGTGTTGCTGACGGTGGAACTGATTTAGTTACACTTCCATGGAGAGCAGTACTAAACAAACCTAGAACAAACAATTACGTATCTACAAGAGACGGTGCCAACGATGCATTGCATGTTGTCGTTGTTGACGCAAACGGTGCGGTAACTGGTGAGATAGGTTCTGTAATGGAGAAGCATGCAAACCTTTCTAAAGCAGGGGATTGCGAACAGTCTGGTGGTAGAGCAATATACTATAAAGACTACATTGCAGAGAACTCTGGATTACTATTTGCTGGTGTATCACTGGTAAATGGAACTGATGCGTTTAGAGGAACAGCACCTCTAGCATCTGGATTTAGTTCAGGAACTACAGCAGTTACATCTGGTGCAGGAGCATGGGGTCAAGACGCTAAGAACGTCAAGTTCAACTCTGTTGGTAATGTAAATTACGAACTAGGAGGAGGATTAGACTACACTGGTGTTGGAGTATTCAATGCACCTCTAGGTGATCTACTCACAGCATACGATAAGTTTGCAGATCCAGTAGATAGTGACATTAGATTCTTACTACAAGGTAGTGCATACAGAACAAAAGAAGAAGAGCAAGCGAAAGCAAATAAACTAATACAGATATGTGAAGGTAGAAAAGACTGCATCACATTCATATCACCATGTAGATCATCTCTGGTCAATGTGGCGAGTGCTGCGGATCAACTACAAAATACTCTTGAGTTCTTCTCACCACTTACATCGTCTTCTTATGCAATCTTCGATGCTGGTTACCAGTATGTTTACGATAGATTCAATAAGAAGTTCGTCTACATGCCTACATCAAATGATGTTGCAGGACTTTGTGTAAGAACAGATAGGGACAACTTCCCTTGGTTCTCTCCTGCTGGACAGGCAAGAGGAGGACTGAATTTTGCTATCAAACTAGCGTTCAATCCTAGTTTAGATGCAAGGGATCAACTCTATTCAAATAGAGTCAACCCAATAACCAACAAACCAGGTGCAGGAATCATCCTATTTGGAGACAAGACTGCATTATCTTATGAGAGTGCGTTTGACAGAATCAACGTTCGTAGATTGTTCATCACTATTGAGCAAGCAATCGAGAACGCTGCACAAGCACAACTCTTTGAACTCAACGATGCAGGGACACGAAGCAACTTCGTAAATATCGTTGAACCATTCCTAAGGGATGTACAAGCTAAGAGAGGTATCACCGACTTCTTACTTGTTTGTGATGAAACCAATAACACACCTAACGTTATTGATCGCAATGAATTCATTGCTGACATTTATGTCAAACCAGCAAGGTCAATTAACTTTATCGGTCTGACCTTTGTTGCTACACGAACTGGAGTTTCCTTCAGTGAAGTTGTAGGAACTGTATAATAGAGGAACCAAACAATGGCACTAGATAGAAACATTTTTTCTATACCTAACAACGAGAGATCAATTGACTCTTTCAAATCAAGACTCATTGGTGGTGGTGCTCGTCCTAATCTATTTGAGGTTGAGCTAAACTTTCCGTCAGGTGTAGGTATATTTGATGATGAGATAGAAAACACTACTCATCGTATGATGATCAAGGGAGCACAATTACCAGCGTCTAACATCGCTGAAGTTATTGTTCCTTTCAGAGGTCGTCAACTCAAGGTTGCAGGAGATCGTAGATTCGATCCTTGGACAATCACAGTTATCAACGATAACGATTTCAAACTAAGAACAGCATTCGAGAGATGGGCAAACTACATCGTCAAAGTATCTGACGGTTCAGGAACCCTAAACCCTGCTGAATACTACACTGATTGGGTAGTAAACCAGTTGGGTCGTGCTAAGACAGATCTAAATGTAAAAGGAAAGGACAACCCTGCTGCATTACCTGTACTAAGACGCTACCAAATGGTTGGTTGCTGGCCAAGTGCAGTAAGCACAGTTGAACTATCTTATGATCAAGTAGATGCTGTAGAAGAGTTCCAAGTAACACTTCAAGTTCAGTACTGGACTGCTTATGATGGCAACAATACTGATTCTGTGGTATAATAAATATATCGAATAAGGTAATATAATGCCAAAACTTTTTGGTTTCTCAATTGAAGACGAGAACGATAAGAAGAAGAAGAAAGGTGTAATCAGCCCTGTCGCTCCTAACAACGAGGACGGTGCTGATTATTTTCTATCTTCGGGATTCTATGGTCAGTACGTAGATATTGAGGGAGTATTTAAGACTGAGTTTGATATTGTAAAAAGATATCGTGACATGTCTCTACACCCTGAGTGTGATACAGCGATTGAGCATGTGGTGAATGAGGCAATCGTTTCAGATATGAACGATAGTCCTGTAGAGATAGACCTTGATAACCTAAACATAGGTCAACCATTAAAGAAAGTAATAAGAAACGAGTTCAAGAAAGTAAAAGACTTACTAGAGTTTGATAAGAAGTCACACGAGATTTTTAGAAACTGGTATGTTGATGGTAGGATATTCTACCATAAAGTAATTGACGTACAGAAACCAGACGAAGGGATACAAGAATTAAGATTTATTGATGCTCTCAAGATAAAATTGATGAGAATCAAACCTAATGATAAGGAGAAGGGTGTAATTGCTATTCCTTCACAAGATCAAGGTACAGAGACTGTAAACAAAGATACTAAGGTAACTGAGTTCTACACATACTATCCACAAGGTGTAGCACAGAAGTATGGATCAGTTGCTGGTAAGGGTATAAGAATAGCAAAGGATGCTATCACTCATGTACACTCTGGTCTAGTAGATAGAAACAAGAAGATTACACTGTCTTACTTACATAAGGCAATCAAAGGTCTAAACCAGTTACGTATGATCGAGGACTCTCTCGTTATCTATAGACTGTCTAGAGCACCTGAGAGAAGAATATTTTATATTGACGTTGGTAATTTACCTAAGGTAAAGGCAGAGCAGTATCTACGTGATGTTATGAGTAGGTACAGAAACAAGTTAGTATATGATGCTAACACTGGTGAAATCAAGGATGACAAGAAATTCATGTCTATGCTTGAAGACTTCTGGTTACCTAGAAGAGAAGGTGGAAGAGGAACTGAGATTACTACACTACCTGGTGGTCAGAACCTTGGAGAACTTACAGATATTGAATACTTCCAGAAGAAATTATATCGCTCACTCAATGTACCTGAGTCAAGAATAGGTGCTGACAGTGGATTTAACCTAGGTAGATCATCAGAGATACTAAGAGATGAACTTATGTTTAGTAAGTTTGTAGGTAGACTTCGTAAGAGATTCAGTCGTCTATTCTTAGATCTACTCAAGACACAACTTATACTCAAGAACATCGTAACCCCAGAAGATTGGGAGAAGATGGCAGAGCACATACAGTTTGATTACTTGTATGACAACCACTTTGCTGAACTCAAAGAGACTGAGTTGATGAACGAAAGATTGAATGTCATGGTTGCAATCGAACCTTACATTGGTACATACTATTCAAGAGATTATGTGAAACGTAAGGTACTACGTCAAACAGATGAAGAGATAGAAGAGATGGCACAAGAGATGGAAGAGGAGAATGCAACAGGGGTAGGTGTACCACTAGAAACACAGAATCAAATCATGCAGGGACAGATAGAAAACGGACAGATTGGTAATAATGAGAAATCAAATATGGGTAAAAATGGTAAAGACCCTCAGGTCAATGGAAGCGCAACAGAAGCACCTGAATTAAACATCAAGAAAGCTAAGATATAAATAGGGTTAGCGTTACTTTAAAATATAATGGATACCAATGAATTGCTAGGTATGATGTCTAATGATGAGACTTCCTCATCAGAAGTTCATGATGCAATAAAAACCTTGCTATACCAAAAAAGTGCAGAGAAGGTGGATCAAATAACACCTACAGTCGCTGCTACTCAGTTTGGTAAACAAGAGGAACCATCTGACGCTGTTGAATCAGAACCGCAAGAAGAGGAGTAAAATGCCACAGGTATTAAGTTTAGTCTCTGACCATGGAGAAGTAAGTAGCAACAATGCTACGACTGCTGCTTCTGGTGCAAAGGCTGTGAAAAGCGGTATTTTATACATTGCATGTAGTTCTGAAAAAAAGTCAGGACACATCACTGTATGTAATACCATCGCCCAAACGGGTGTAGGATCTTTTCATGTCGAGAAAGGTGGAGACTTTTTATATCGTTACGGACATCCTGCTCACGCAAAAGCAATGTCTGTCACAAAAGCAAATCCATGTGTGATTACATTGGATAGGCAAGATACAAAATTCAGAGTTGGTGATTATATTACCATGACTGGATCAGCAGTTGGTACTTATAATAGTACCCTTGCTCACAAAGAAATTACTGCAATACAGTACCCACAGAGATCTAACGAATTCAAATGTAAGATCACTGTTGATGCTGATACATCATCTCTCGCTGACTTCACAGGAGACGCAGAGTTGACTAAGACAGTTATTTTTAGAATGGCACCCGAAACATCAGATGGGTGTACTATGCATTTGCACGAGGTAAACCTAGGATGAAACTAATTTCAGAAGAGATCGAATCAGTAGAAGTTCTGACCGAAGAAAAAAACGGGAAGAAGACTCTATACATTCAAGGTCCTTTTTTACAAGCAGAAATCGTAAATCGCAATAAAAGATGCTATCCATTGCAAACAATGGTGAACGAAGTGAAGCGTTATAACGAAGCACATGTAGGCACAGGTCGTGCTCTTGGTGAACTAGGACACCCCGATGGTCCTCAAATTAACCTTGATAGAGTATCACATAAAATTGTATCTCTTCAACAAGAAGGTAATAATTTTGTAGGTAAGGCACAGATACTTTCAACACCTATGGGTAAGATTGCTTCTTCTCTTATTGGGGAGGGAGTCAAGTTAGGAGTATCATCTAGAGGTATGGGTTCTATCATATCAAGAGATGGTGTGAGTTATGTGGGCGAAGACTTTATGCTCGCCACTGCTGCTGATATAGTGGCAGATCCCAGTGCACCAGACGCTTTTGTGGATGGTATCATGGAAGGAAAGGAATGGGTATGGGAAGGTGGTATGCTACGTGAAAAAGCATGCAAGGGCGCACAAAGAAAGATTGATACCCTAGTCGACGAAGGAATATTAGAGGCAAACAAACTTAAATTGTTCGCTAATTTCTTATCAGAACTATAAATTGATAAATAATAACAGTATTCATACGAAAATACGGAAAAGTTAACCAATGGCTGCGAAAAAACAACTACATGAAATGGAGAACCAGGTTACAAAGGGCGCAGCGAAAGCAGACCCTATGCCTAAAGCTCCATCATACGTACCTGACAACGGTGCGATAGAAGATTTAGGAGGACCTACTCCTACAAACGGAAAACCAACTGATGATTCTCATAAGTTGAAGACACCTACTGCAACATTTGCACAACAAGGTGATCCTCAAACTAAGGGAACAGCAGGTAAGGTTCAATTACCAGGACCCGGTGCTATAAAAAGCAGTGGATATGGTAAAGGTGCAAACGAAGAGACTGCATCTGAGGAAGAAGCAGTTGTTGAAACTCCCGTATCTGAGTCTGAATCACCTGAGGAAGAAGTAGCAAAAGAAATCGTAATTGACGTTGCGGATGATGTTGCTGCACTCTTAGAAGGCGAAGAACTTTCTAAAGAGTTCCAAGAAAAGACTGCTACAATCTTTGAAGCGGCTGTAAAGTCCAAGATTGAACAAGTTGCTGAACAACTTGAAGAGCAGTTCACAAAAGCATTTGATGAGGAGATTGCTTCTCACAAATCAGAACTTACAGAGCGTGTTGACTCTTACTTAGAGTACGTCGCTAATGAGTGGATCAATGAGAATGCACTCGCTGTAGAAACTGGAATAAGAGGTGAACTCTCTGATTCCTTTATGAGTGGTCTTAAGACCCTCTTTGAAGAACATTATGTTGAAATCCCTGAAGACAAATACGATGTCTTAGAAGCAATGACTTCTAAACTAGATGAAATGGAAACAAAACTAAATGAGCAGATAGAAAGTAACGTAGAATTGACTAAGCGTCTTTCAGTATCTGTGTCAGACAACATCCTTGATGAAGTAAGTGAAGGTTTGGCGTTATCTCAAAAGGATAAACTCTCCGAACTATCTAACGGTGTTGAGTTTGAAAGTGAAGAACAGTACAGAGAAAAACTATCTACACTCAAGGAGTCGTATTTCAATGCGAAACCAATTGTAGAAAACTCTGAAATCAACCCTGAGGATGCGATTCCTGAGGATCATGGATCAGCAATGAACGCATATTTGTCAGCGTTGACAAAGTTCCAATAGTCAATTTTTAAATTACACCCATAAGGTAAGCCAAATGTTTAATTCTGGACAACTCCAGAAGAAGTGGCAACCACTCTTAGAGGCAGAAGGATTAGATAAAATCCAAGACAACCACAGAAGAGCAGTTACCGCCCAACTTCTAGAAAACCAAGAAAGATTTTTAAGAGAAGAGAGAGCATTCTTGTCAGAAGCTCCTCCAACAGTAAACACTGACCCATCAGGAACTGGAGCCGCAGGTTTCAGTGGTGGTGCATCAGTTGGTGGACCTGTTGCTGGTTTCGACCCAGTTCTAATTTCATTGATCAGAAGATCAATGCCAAACCTCGTTGCATACGACCTAGCTGGCGTTCAACCAATGAACGGACCAACTGGATTGATCTTCGCAATGAGATCCAAGTACGACAACCAGAACGGTACAGAAGCATTCTTCAACGAACCAGATTCTGCATTCTCTGCTCAAGACTCCGACGCATCATTCACACAGGGTGATTACACAGGAGCAACTGACGGTGACTCAGACGTTGGTTTCGGTACAACTGCACAAGGTGGTACAAACCCATCTATCCTAAACGGTGGTGCTGGAAACGCATACAGTACT
>Ga0181380_1000816_pt1 | contig 13911 bp, 21 predicted proteins | sample 3SPOviralmetaG_FD_130116 | JGI IMG/M metagenome (GOLD analysis project Ga0181380, IMG submission 130116) | Marine viral communities from the oligotrophic San Pedro Time Series (SPOT) site, San Pedro Channel, CA, USA - 3 SPOT_SRF_2009-08-19 | ecosystem: Environmental > Aquatic > Marine > Strait... | reverse complement strand
TATGAGATTCACTTTAGTGGTTTGCCATTAATTGTCAAGACTATCGTAACAAGTTTTGAAAAGTTTTTTTTACGAATCGCTTGAGTCCCTTTATTTAAGCGGACTTTAGCGGATTATTTTTTTTTGATTTTTCTTCGATCATCAACTCCATTTTTTGAGTCATCCAATCAATGTCGTTTTTCAATCGATTAATATGGAGTTGATCAAGTCTCCCCTTATCATGCCTTTCCTGCAATTGATCGAGGTGGAGACTTGCGATATTTAGAAGAGGGATAAAGTCCTCAATCTTATTTTTAAAAAGGTTTTTTGCGATGCTCATTTTATTTTCTCCGTGGGTTGTGATCAAAATGCAGGATCGTAAAAACGATCGATCTTAACTGCTTTGTCATCTCTCAAGACCACAATCCAGAAATCTCCTTTTCCATCTGGTAAAGATTTTTGCAAAGAAAGCTCAACTCGTTCGCTTGCTATTGACTTCGGAAATCCTCGATCGATTCGATTTTGAATTACTTGCTTTCTAAATTTTTTCGCTTCTTTTGAACAATATGTTTTGATCTCTTTCATTTTATTTTCCTCCGTGGGTTGTGATTAAATTTCGTAAATGCAACGCTCCGCTTTCATTGTGTAAGATGGATATTGCTCCTTGATTTCTTTGAGGTCTTCTTGATAGTGCCTCCCCTTTAAACGAGCCTTGCAAAGTTTCATTGCTTGGCTTGCGTTATCCGCATCGACTTGGATGAAACATCCGATGATGAGATTTCCGTTTTCGTAAAAGTTGAGATTGTAGTAGTACATAATTAATTTTGTTGAGTTGTGATTGTTTCGGTTTCAAGACGACTCTCAACCCACCTCGCAGACTCGAAAATCGAGATCGAAACGAGGAGGATTGTGATGAGTTGTCTTGCTTTCATGTTTATAGATTTATCATAACTAGTTATGAAGTCAAGCTTTCTTCAATCTTTTTTCAATTTTTTTTCTTCTCTTGATTTTGCCCGTGCTTTCTGGAGTTTCGCTTGTTGCTCTGGAGTGATCTTCCGCTTGCTTTTTGCCCCTCCCTTCGCTTGTGCTTGTGCTTTGTACTCTCCGCACTTGTGGTCGATCACGATCTCATCTCGGACGGGATCAAACATCCTCTGGATTGTGTAGTTGATTGCCTCGATCATGGTTTTTGTGAATCCGAGATTCAGATTTTTTTGATCGGGAGTTGATCCCTTGCCCGTGATATCAAAATCAATTTGATAATGATATCCATCGGGAGAGGTTTCGGGATTTGCTTTTGTGATTTTATATTTTGTTTTCATTGTGCTTTTCTCCGTAGGTTATGGGGTCTCAAGCGACCCCTTTTAATTTGTGGTAGAGGTGAGAATCATCGGTCATCAACCACCCGAACTTATTCATCAATTTTCTTGATTCTCCAGACTTCGAGAAGGGGAAAGGAATGTCCATGCCTCCGTCAGAATATAAAGTAGTTTCAGAAAAATTCATATTAACGAACTGCCTTTTCATTTGCCGAGGAGTATAGAAAGAAATATTTTCGGTACTGACAAACTCCTCTCCTTTTGCTTCTGCTTTTAATTGCTCCATTGATTGATCAAATGATTGATCTGAAATAATCCGAAAGAGTCCAGAATCACTCATCGAAGAGAAGGTCGGTTCAAAGTGATGGAGAAAACTTGCTCCTTCTTTTGCCTTAAAGATGTAATAAACGAGACCATCAATCAAGACCCATTCTTTGACCTCTGAGACCTTCTTTGCGAATGCGGACTTGCCGAGATATTCTTCGGCATTCTTTAAACGCTCCTGCTCCTTGGTTGAAGCTTGAGCGAATACTTGTTCAAATTTTGTAATTCCTCTTGTGATTTGTAATTTCATTTTTATTTTCTCCGTGGGTTTGTGATTAGGAAAGAATTTTGATTTTCTTATTTACGATTGCGATGATCTCGCTTTTCAAGTGGGGAAGTTCAGTTCCGATTTTCTCTCCATTGCGAAGAAATTCGGTGACTACTGAATTCAAGATCATTTCGATTGCATCTTGCTTCTTCGATCCTTCTGCGAATCTGTGGTCGTTTTCAAGTTTGTTGAGTTGGTGTTTAATTGAGTTGATCATTTTGATTTTTTTTCGTGGGTTAATGTGTTAAATATAATTTGACTTTATCATAACTAGTTATGTTGTCAACCCCTAATCAATCTTTTTTTAAAAAAGTTTTTTTACTCGTTTTCGAATTCAAGAATCTGCTCGACTAAGTCCCTTGGAGACTCACCCCAGAAGGATTCCGATTTCCATTTGATTGCATAAGGCTCATCATCGTAGTCCATGAATCTTGCGTTGTCTTGTACAAATTTAACTATTTCGTTTTCGTTCATTTTATTTCCTCCGTGGGTTAATATTATCTTGTTTTATAAACTGCATGAATCCCTGCGATTCTTCTCTTGTCGATCTTGCGAGGGTCGGTATCAATTAAGGTCTTGCCTTCGTGATCCAAGAGCATGAGGTGAGCGGAGCGACCATATCTCACGGAGACCATATATTTCACGAAGTCTCCGTCATCAAGTTTTGCGATCTTTTTCCGTGCTTGCCCGATCGAGCAATTCTTCCCGATCTTGGAGAGACGGGAGCGACAAGCGAATCCGTTGCGGTTGAGGATCGCATTCCTGCGGTTGTCGGCAAGTGATCCCGTGTAATGGAATGAGTTCACATCGATTCCAAGTGCGGTGAGGACTGCGGTGACGCAGATGGTTTTTTGCTCTCCACTCTTGTGAGTGATGTGGTTTTGTAGTTTTACGGGTGTCATTTTATTAAGTGGGTTAATGTGTTAAATATGACTTAACTTTATCATAACTAGTTATGATGTCAACCCCTAATCCAATTTATTTTCAATCACAAAAAAACCCTCGGAGATCGCATAAATAAAGGGACTCGGAGGGATTGTTTAAATTAGCCTTAAAAAAAGTTTTATTTTTCTTTTTGTTTTTTGTGCAAATATCGAGAATATAAAATCGGAACGAAATTCCAGAGAGCAAATCCGATTCCGCAAAGGATCAGTAAGTCCCATAAATTATCGAGGGTCGATTCGATCCATCCCTTTTGATCTTTCATTGAAAGCTCGATCATCTTGGATGCTTCTCCTTTAGAAAGTGCCTCAAATGCCTCGACCTTTTCTTTGATGTCTTTGTCTGAACTCTTCTCGATGATCTGCCCGACTGCACCTCCTGCGAGTCCTCCGAGGATCGGTTGACCTCCGATCGATCCGATCCCTGCCCCGATTCCTGCTCCTGCGGTTGGTGCAAAGTTATGCCATGAGCAACCGACGCAAACAACTAGAGACCAAGCAATGAAAAAGCAAAGGATCAAGAATTGTTCGACTTTCTCCATGATTCGAGAATTCGATCAATCTTATTTTCTATTCCATCAAGTCTTTTAAATAGGGTCTCATTCTCGGAAGAGTTTTTTGCCATATTGATCTCAAGTTGGTTAATTCGTTTACCATAAGAATCGAGACGAGCGAAAATTCCTTTGACCATGAAAGCGACAACCGCAAGTAATATCGTGATAAGTCCTTGGAAAGCGTATAAAACAAATTGATCATTCATTCACTATTGACGAGTTGTCAATTTGTTCTCCTTTTTCGGATCGCATCATTTCGATCCATCTTCATCAACTCATCAACTTCCGATTCAATTGCTTTTAAATCAAGACCTTTATTTGTCTCCGAAAAGTGGTCATGGATTCCTTGAACATCTTGTTCATTCTCTTTCCACCCGATGAAATAATTCGAAATCCTCTCTTGAATTTTCAGAGAATAAACCACTCCTCTCGGACGAGTGAATCGATGATTCCACCTCAACCAAGGGAGACAAATGTTTCTTGCCCCTGCTCGTCTGGTCTTTTCATGGATATATCCCTCTTCTCCACCGAATCCAAGAAACAACGGATTGAATCCCTGCCAAGCTTTTTTCCGTTGCATAAAAAGTCCAAGTCCGTGAAGAGGGATTTCAAACGGATCGCAATTTCGATTCGCTCCTCTGGGTGAGTGTTCCCATGTTCCAAACATCTGCGACCTCCATTCGGGTTTCATATTCGTGCATCCGTTTCCCCTTAATGAGTCGTAAACCATCACTCCTCCGAAAAGGTCATTTGTCGTCGGGTTATCTTCGGCAAATTTCAAAATCCTCCCGATCGTCTGTGGCTCGATTAAAACATGGGGATCAAGGCAAAGAACCCACTCGGATTCTGCTCGCTGAAAAGCGAGATCACGGGTTGCGGTTGATCTCCATTCTTTCTCTGGGAAATACTTTGCCCCGATCTTATTTGCGTGATCTCTGGTCGCTCGACCTTCCGCACTTTCTGAATTATTGTCGATGATTAAAAATTCGAGTTGATCCATCCGCTCTTGATTCGCCATTCGGATCGCTTGCGTTGTAAAAAAAACCCCATCAAAATCATCGAAGGTCGCCATTCCGATCGTTAATTTCTTCATTCAAATATTGTCCACGCTGAACGAAACTTTTCAAACTTTGCTCGACTATTCGGGTTCGGAAAAACCCGAAGGCAAGATTGATCACCAAGGAACTCAGACGGGATGATATAAAAAATTCGATCTCCATCTCGTTCGACAATTCCGACGAGGACATCAATTTCTTTTTTGTAGTTAACTCGTTTTTTTCTTAAATTGCCTCTTCTTGTTGTGAAGGTAAAACCACTTTTCTGCGGAGTTGATGTTCCCTTAATCTGCACTCGAAACATCTTCGAAGATTTATTCGAAATTATAAAATCGAAAGGAAGATGATTCCCGTCGGGTCGAGCCACAATCAACCCTCGTCGAGTTGCTTCAAATGCAAAAAGATTTTCCCAGATCAATCCTTTTTCGGAGGTCATCGAAAATCTTCAATCGATACTTTCGGCATTGGATTAATGCCCGTTGTGACGGGTGACAAATTCACGATCTCAATTCCTAATCTTTTTGAATTCTCAATGAGTTGCTTAAACTTTCCTCTCAAGTGATCCTCGCCAAGTCGCAACGGGTCGGGAGTGCCTTGACCATAAAAAGAATCTTGCTTCATCCCATCAAAAAAATTCTCTCCCCATTTCTTGATCGATTCGTCCCCTTTCAAATATTGATTTTGTGGATTCGGTTGTCCTCCCTCTCTCCACTTCTTGACTTTTTCGGGATTGTAGTCGTGATCAAATCCGAGGAGACCAATCCTCTTCGGTTTCAATTCAGTCATTATCCAATGGAGTCCGAGAAAAAAAATTGTATAACCGACATAATGTTGCGGACTTGGTGTCTTGATTCCTAGTGAATCGCAAAATCGTTTTGATGTTTCTTTATATTCTGCATACGAAATCTCGGTCTTAAAGTTTTGTTTCTCTGGACGATTCTCACGGGGGAAGTCTCCCGAATGAATCCAGAAGTCAAATTCCTCAAAAAGTCGCCAAGCGTTATTCGCTCCGCAGATCACAAAATCTTTTTGATTTATCTGATCAATGAGCTTCGATGAGTTCCCCGATCCGCAATAAATTATATTTTTCACTCAGTCGGTGCGGACGACTTGAACGGATGACTTGTCGGAAGGTATTCAGAAATTCCGTGTTTGTGAGCAAGATAACCTTCAATTTTTTCCCTTCTTGTCATATCAGGAGTAATAAGAATTTCTTTAATATACCCGACGAATGGAGTCTGGAAAGATGATCCCGTTGTCCAAGCTTTTCCGATTGCGTCAATTTGAAGATTCTGCCAAGCGACCCCCCCTTTATTTGTCTGCGAACCATTTATGAATAATCGGCAAAGACCATTTGCTGAACGCATTTCAAAGATTTGATATCTTGTGTGCCAATAGCTGATTGAGGTATTTATTGAGTTCCCGTATGAATTATTCCAATAAAAAGCCTTCCCCGACGAATATCGATTTACCGCAAATCGAGCATTGCCTCCATGTGTGAAAAAATGTCCATCTCCCTTTGCGAGAAAATAGATACTCAATGGAACTGACTCGATTCCGCTCGTTAATTCAAAACTATCATCAGTCCCATCGAATAAAATCCCATCCGTAGAGGTCAATGTCGGTTGCTTACTCGAATTAGTTTGAACTGCGTGATTATTGTTTCCGCTCTTGTCACTCCATTGCGAGACAATATTTGAGCTTTCGATTATGGATGAAGTGTCAGTCGAGTCCAACCATAATTCTTTGCTTAAAGTGCTATCACTCGGACTCCATGTCGTCGGTGCTTGCGTAGTGGGAGCGAGAGTTGTTGTCGGTGCTTGCGTGGTGGGTGCTTGCGTGGTGGGTGCTTGCGTGGTGGGTGCTTGCGTGGTGGGTGCTTGCGTGGTGGGTGCAATATAAAGCTCAGTCCTAACTAAATATTGATTGTGGCTCGACCAAATTACTGACCCGTTAGAACGAAGATATCTTTTCCCTCCACTTGCTGAAATGTATTCGATTTCTAAAATTTCACCAACAATTGAAGTATTGCCAGAATTTGTCCATGAACTTGTGACTCTTCGTAATTCTCCCACAAAAGATGGTGAAGTGGTCGTCGGTGCGATTGTCGTCGGTGCGATCGTTGTCGTCGGTGCGATCGTCGTCGGTGCGATCGTCGTCGGTGCGGTGGTCGTTGTTGGAGTGAGAGTTGTTGTCGGCATCTCGTTCACCTTCTGAATTGAAACCGACGAGGGAGGAACGGGCATCGGGACGGGAGTTGTAATCGGAGGGAGGGTCGTCGATGGTTGATCATCAATAATAATCACCGAGACACTTTCAGGCGAAGCAGGGACGGAATCGGTCACATCTGAAATTATGCTCGAAACCACATTTTCAATTGGCAGAGGAATACCAATGAGATCAATTGAGTTTGAGGCAATTCGACTTGAGCTTCCATCTGCATTTAGAGAAGAAACCCCATAATAAAAAGTCCCTCCGTGAACTTCGTTAAACTCGATTTTGAATGTTTCGCCCGTTGAGCTTGGAGCAGAATTTTGAGTCAATAAAGTTGCATTGCTTGCAGACCATGAACCATTAAAAATAACTGAAGAAATTTCGGTTGCATTTGCGAGATTGGCAAATGGTGAACGGAAGATTTTGAATGAGGTCTCGTCCGTCGATTCATCCGTCCAACTAATATGAATTTTTGAACTCATGGAAAGGTGATGCTTAAATCTGAAAACCCTTGCGTTAATGACTCCTCACCTTCTTGAAAATGAAAAACGCTTGGATTGATTATGGCAAATAACCAAGGTTTTTGAATCATTTCATAATCGAGATTGTTTGAATCATTGTCGGCAGAGTTCGGAAAAATCCCTCCCGTGTAATTCATGGTTGTGTAAACATCACCTCCATAACCAATGACCCACGCTCCTTTCGGATCGAATGCCCCTTGTCCCATGTCGATGTTTGGTCGCCATTTAATTTCCCACACGGGATCACCACTTTCATAAGTGCTGAAATGATAAATTGTCATGTCCAACCAAGGGTCATAAGTTGAATTCCCGTTAAGTCGATACCTCATCCCACGACGCTTCAACTCGTTCGACCATTGCTCATCACTTCCCGTCTGATAATAATCTACCCCACCTCCAAAATCCCATCCTTGAGACTCTAAAGTGGGATAATAATTCATGCGGTTGCCAGACTCCAAAAATGCAGGGTAAGTGATATATACATGAGCAGGGAGAGCGTTTCTTGGAGTCGTTGTGGGAGGAAGAGTGGTCGGGAAAGGAGTAGTTGAAGTGGTCGGGATCGGACTTGTCGAGGTCGCATTCGGATCGATGGTTGTCGGTGCGAGAGTCGTCGTTCCTCCGAGAGGAATGGGTAAAATCAAAGGATCATTTATTGCTAGAAATGGACTCGACGACGGAATCGATTGTCCGTTCGAATTAAATGCGGTTACGGAATAAGCAAAATATCGAGTCTCGGTTTCAGTATAGGTAAAGCGATAAATTTCAGTCTGGTCATTTGCAGGATTTGGAATTGAGACAACTTCGGGATTTAAAGCCAGACCAAAAGCATTCAAACTTCCACCCGTTCGACTAATCGTCGCAATGTCTTTTTCGTGCGGTTGCCAGACTCCATTAAAATCTTTTTGATACCATTTTTTTGTGACATGATAACCGAGTTCGCTTTGATTGGTATCGAGAAATTGAATTTGTAATTTTTGCATAATTTTAATTATTTAGCATCCAGAGGAATTCCGTTTTCGGCATTGTTGTTTCCCCGTCCCTCGATCCGCTTGGTTGAAGTGATGTCCAATTCCCTTGACTCAAAGTCTGACCAATTGGTGTAGTTGAAAAGCCGAAGGTGACATCACAATTTGAGCTTATTGATATCACTTTTGCTTGTGATTCAAATTGAAAATAAGAACCATCATCATCAACCTCAACTCTGCGATAATTAAAAGCACCGCCCACGGAAACGGGCAATCCGCATTGATCTGGAGTCGTTGTCGGTGCTTGTGTGGTTGGTACTTCAGCACCTCGACCGATGGCATACATGAAATTCACCTCGTCCATGCATTTCGTCACCTCCCTGCTTCCCTCACTTTGATAAGTAGACCAATTCCCATGTTGTAAAGCATAAGCGTCTGGGACGACTGAATATGAAAAACATATCGAACAATCTAGATTGACCGAGATAACTTTTGCTTGTGCGGTTAACTCAAAAATCAATGCGTCGTCATCCTCTTCCCAGAAATCCCATGTGAACGAATCTCCATCAGCTAAACCATGTAAGCAATCCATACGGGGGTTGAATGGTCGACTCGTAGTCGTGGCGATCGGGATATTTAAATCAATGATCGGGGTAACAACGGGGTTGGATGGTAAAGGAATATTTGTCATGTTATAAAAAATAAAAATTCCATCGGACTTGACGCATCGGCATGGACAAAGTGAGTGAGTTGTACATAAATTCCATTCGACTGAACCCCTGCATTCCTACCACTTGATAACTTGTATTTTCGTAGAGGAAATATTGACCATAAGAAAAATTTCGACGGGGTCGAATGTATGAAGGAATTTCCTCGCCCGTCGTCGCTGAAGACTGAACTCCGAATCGATAATCTCCAATCAAGTCGGTTTCAAATGTTACCGATACCGATCCATTACTTTCGCTGATTGCATTTTCACCAGAATAATCGGTCGCCCATTGTCCATCATTATTTGCAACCTCAAATTGCGGAGTCATATTCCAAATTGAACTTCCATCGTCCCACTCTTGAACTCTCGAAACATAGCTTTGAGGTCTCATGTTCACAAGGTATGGATTCGCAGACGCTCGATCGATCGACTCAATAAAACCTTCTGACTCGACTGCATTCATACCAGAATAACCATCAAAAAAAATGGTATCATTGAGGGAAATATCTGATTGCTGATCAAGTGCCGAAACCATAAATCGAGACTCTCCGTTCGGGTTGAAATTTAAATTTATTAATTCCATTTTAAATCGGATTTCCACTAATGTCGGTTGAAAGTTCTGATCCTTGAATCGAATAATTCATATATCCATTTTCATCTCGAATATCATATGACCCATCTCCATTATCTGCCTCAATTGTGACCGATACACCCCACCAAGTTGTCGTCTGCCCGACGCTTAAACTAGAATTTTGACTTGGTGTCGTTGATGGTAAATAAGTCGTTGAGGTGGGGCAAACAATCCATCCGCTATTTTGTGCGATAGTGACGGATGAAACCATCGCATCGAGGTCAGAATCGCTGAAGTCGTTCGCTGATGAACCTTGTCCCGTTATGGTCAAACTGCATGGATCGTAATCGAGCATATAACCGAAAAAAGTCATTGTGTAATATGGCTCGCAAGTCGAATACCATCGATTTACATATTCTACTCGGTAAGCTCCTTGGTCATCGTAAAACATATCTCCGACATTATATTTTGCAGGAGGACAAGTGGTGGAGGTTATGAGTGGAAACGGAGTGGTTGAGGTCGGAGGGAAACACAAGGAATCAAAAGGAAGTGTTAAACCTATTGAATCGGAACTTGAATACGGATGATAAAACTTACTTGTGTTTTGTCCGAGTGTCGGGGCATTGAATTTTGATCTCAAAGTTCCGCTCGCATAAAATTCCAGAGGGTCTTGATCAATATCAATAGGAATTTGAATGGTCACTTTGTATCCCCACACATTCCAAAGATGATCAGCAAATTTATTTCCTTGATCCTTGTAGTAATAATTACGGAAAGTCGCTTGGCTTAAATCGAGAGTATCCTGCACATGACTGATCTGTCCACTTGGCGAGCTTTGCCAGACATGATATTCAAGTTCGTGATTTTGCATCGAGCAACCCTCGATATAATTATAATACTCCGAGACGGGTTCTCCCGAATCTCTCCAAGTTTGCAATCCAAATATCCCCCATTTGTAATATCCATCAAGGGTGAAATCGACCAAGAAATAATCATCCCTATTGGTTGATCCAATATCGCCCAGAGCATTCATGCACCCTCCATAAGCATTGACTCCAAGATTCGGAAAGTGCCTCTCTGGATGGTTCGGATTCGGATCAAAAGTTGTCGTCGGGAGTGACGGATCACGGGTCGTCGTTGGAATCGACGGATCACGGGTCGTCGTCGGTGCGATCGTGGTGGTGCAGTTCGGATGATCAACGAAGAGTTCACAATTTCCAGAATGAACAACTGCATTTTGCAGGATAAAATAAAATTTATAGTTCAACCAGACTTGATCATTTTGAGGACGGACAAGACCGAAATCATTGATCCCCTTTATGTAAAACGATGACGAGTTATCGATCGTTTGAATTTCGTGATCGGCAAAATAATCAATCCAATTAATCGAGGAAACATCTGACGGAATAACTGAAGAAGGTTCAATCACTTCAGAAGATGACCCTTCTTTTGATATAATTTTTAATTGCCCACCAATTTCGAAAAAGTCACCAAGGTCAAAACTAGGTGCAGTAATTTTAAGATCAAGAGCAGGAGCAATAAAGCTTATTCCCCCTGCTTCGCAAGCGTTGTGCATCCTCAAGGAATACGGGTGATCTTCTGGGTCAATTATTTCAGTCGGAGCAGATGATTTGAAATTGTGATTGGATGGAAGGTCTCCTTCGAGTCCCCATTTATGTGCAAGATATCCTTCGATTTTTTCTCGGTCAGTCGTTGAGGTTACCGCAATAATTTCTAAAATGTTCCCGTCCCATGTGCCAACTCCTGTGTGACTATCCCACTTCATCCCGATACGATCAATTTCAAAGGGGGCATTAGTAGAGATATTTTGTGTGAGTGAATTGACTCCGTTTACTCGCACATTGGAAGTTGTTCCATGACTTGCAAATTCTAAAATCTGTACTTTTGTTGCATCGTGGTTCGGAACATCTTTATTATCACATGAGGCGACGCCTTGCCAATACAGATTATGTAAAGGAACATCTGGATTAGATGCTAAATCATAAAATAAAATTCTTGAATCATCATCATTAGCAACAACATAACCATCACCCTTCATCACGACGAAAAGACTCATGTTGCTTTCGCTAATTTCGTCAGTCAGTAGGAATCCTTCACCCGACCCGTCAAATTCTACTCCATCACCAAGGTTAACATCGGAAGGTTGGAGAGCGTTGCTCGACTGCGTTGCATCATTTCCGTTCCCACTTTTATCTCTCCATTTTTCGACCGATGTTCCGTCCATTACGAGCGAACATTCGTCCGATGAATCGAGCCAAAGTTTTGTCGATTTCGGACTCCATAGTTCGGGGATCGGTGCGGATGTTGTAGTGGGTTGTGGAGTGGTTGCTAATGGAAGAGTCGTTGTGGGAGCAAGTGTTGTGGGAGCAAGAGTTGTCGGAGCAAGTGTTGTGGGTGCAAGTGTTGTGGGAGCAAGAGTTGTCGGAGCAAGTGTTGTGGGTGCAAGTGTTGTGGGTGCAAGAGTTGTCGGAGCGAGTGTTGTGGGTGCAAGAGTTGTCGGAGCGAGAGTTGTCGGAGCGAGAGTTGTGGGAGCAAGAGTTGTTCCAACGGGTGCAGGAATCACCACAACATTCGAAGGAGGTTTCGGAGTTGAGGATGGAGATTGAGTTGTAACGGGAGCAAGGGTGGTCGGAGCAAGGGTGGTCGGAGCGGAAGTTGTCGTCCCATGAGTAAACGGCACTCCTTCGGGCATATAATAAGTCACCCCATTTAATATATGAGAATGAAATGATCCGTTTCCTGCCGAGATCGCACAAGGAATGCTTGTATAAAGAGGATAGAAACCTTCGATTGAGAGAGGAGCGTGGCAAGTCGTTGTCGGTGCGAGAGTCGTTACCACTCCCGACCCTCCCTGCGGATTCGGATGATTTATAAAATTCGTTGCCACAATATTTCCGACCAATCCCCCTCCGATTGAGTTGCCCACATCTTACGCCCGTCGCCCAGAAATATAAACTTTCAGTCCAGACCCTGCGGAACTTGATCCGACTTGATCGACATCAATTTTGATTTCTGAATCGTCCGAAATTAATGGGTTTGAAATGGTAGGCAAAACGCTTGCAGTCTGTGAGGTGGTTTCCCCAGAGTCGATCGATATTAAATCCGTCAAAATGCTTGATCCATTTGCATTGACATCAACAATGACGGACGATCCCGAAGGTGCATTCGTCAAAGATGCTCGGACATCTTGAACCAAGAAATTAAAAGGGACTCGGAAGGTAACTTTTCCCGATCCGATTGTCACGGAATCGACCTCGTTCGTGATTGCAACGATGAAATTTTCTTTGAATATTTCCGAGCCACTCGATGCGGTAACGACTTGCCCCGTAATCTCAACGGGTGCTTGAAGAATCGTTCTGCGATTTCCAGAAAAGTCAGTTGTTTGAATTTCAAAAATGGTCGAAATACTTCCCGATCCGAGAGCAGTTTTCAAGTCGCTTGAGTCGAGGGGAATTTCAACTTGCCATCCGTTGGCAATAGAAAGTGCGGTTGATTGCTCGGCATAAATTGTCCCTCCGATTTCTCCGATCTGACAAGTCACGCTTGAAAGAGTTTGCGGAGGAATGTAATTCCCCGATCCGTCCGTCAAATAAATATTAAAAGTTCTTGTATCATCCGCAATCAAGTCGGCAAAGACTCGATTCACGGGATTGCCAAGTCCTTGAATCCTTGCGGTTGTCAAAGATGCGGAATTAATGTTGACGAAAATTTCCTCGATCATTTGAAAAGGTCAATTTCGTCAATCATAGAAAAATTGGTGACCACAATTGCTCGCCATTAATCAAAACAGAATAAGCAGTATTTGAGGGTGAATATATTTCTGCACATTCTGGAGAATCAAAAACCGCAAAAGTGAAGTCGCCTTCTGGATTCAATCGAGTTTCTGTTTTGTAAAAATCCGTAAATCTCGGATCGCATAATTGAGTCGTCTGGGGAGGTTGTGGAGTGGTCGAAGATGTGGGGAAAATTGTTGTCGATGAGGTGGTTGGAAATGGAGTCGTCGATGAGGTGGGTGGAAATGGAGTCGTCGATGATGGAAATGGAGTTGTCGATGATGGAAATGGAGTTGTCGATGATGGAAATGGAGTTGTCGATGTCGATGTGGTTGTTCCGTCGCAAGGGTCGCATGGACTACCCCGACCACACGGATCGACGCAACATTCTCCGTTCACGGGTTGGATTAAAAAATCCATTATTTCCTAATTACAAAATCGACAAATTCGGTTGATCCATTTGAGCAAATTGCGATCCTTCTTGTTTTAAAACTTGAATCCACTCTTTCCGCTTCGACCAAGACTCCCTCATCAAAAGTTAAATTCCAACCCTTCGAAATGTCTCCACCATCGATCACGAAAATTGTCGTCGTCGTTCCGTCCGTGACTCCTCCCTTGTAAAAAATATCAATCCCCGTGGATGTCTTTTCAATGTGATCTTTATCGCCCTTCTGGATCGTCATGTTTGCGATCGCAT
>Ga0181380_1000812_pt1 | contig 13942 bp, 18 predicted proteins | sample 3SPOviralmetaG_FD_130116 | JGI IMG/M metagenome (GOLD analysis project Ga0181380, IMG submission 130116) | Marine viral communities from the oligotrophic San Pedro Time Series (SPOT) site, San Pedro Channel, CA, USA - 3 SPOT_SRF_2009-08-19 | ecosystem: Environmental > Aquatic > Marine > Strait... | reverse complement strand
GTGTTGCAACTATCATTTTAATTTATACCTATTCCTCTCATCTCTTTCAAATAATCCTTTCTCTACATGCCAAGCTAAAATTCTTTTCAATTTAGATTCGCTCATTTCTACTCCATTATTTTGTAATTCGGCTAAGAAATCTTTCTTCATCTTTAATTGTCCCTCATCTAGTAGATTTGTTACTGCTGAATAATCATTTTGTTTAGTTTCTTCACCTAAATCAACCTCACTAATTTCAACAACATTTAGAGTTCCATCATCTTTACTGTAAAACTCTATATCTAAGTTCAATTGTTCAATCTCTCCAGATCTATTCTTTTCATTAACTATAGAAAAACTATCAGATTTAGGTTTTCTTTTAACTTTGTAAGCAGTGTCTACCATACCTAAAAAATCCCCAGAACCTCTAAAATTTCCATCTTTATTTGTGTGGTGCAAAAAGATTATTGAGCAACCATATTCTTCTAATAATCTTTGAAATACATGATTATATAATAAATTTACATCGTCACTACTGTTTTCCTCATAGTCTCCAAATCTATGCATAGTGTCAAAAAAAACTACTTTGATGTTATAGTATTCTATAGTTTTAAACAGCTTTTGTAAAAATTTGTCATTAGCTCTTTTATTAACTATTAAGTCCCCTTCTCTACGTAAAAAGTAAAGAGGAATATCTTTGTCCTTTATCTTTAAACCTTTGTGCATGGCCATTAATCTTTGTTTTACTATATTATCATTGTTTTCTTTGTCACAATATAAAACTGCATTTTGTTTTGTTTCATAATTTAACCAATCATGTCCAGATGCAATAGATAAAGCCATATTTACTGCTACAAAGCTTTTAAACTGTCCTGGTGGACTATATAACATAGTAATTGTTTTTGGATATATAACTTTATCAATTAGGAAGTTAGTATCTAGTTCGTAATCTTCGTAATCTTTTATTGTCCATAGTTTAAGTAATTCTTCAGATTTTTTTTCTTGAATTTGATCAAATGATTCTACTTTAAAATCTGGTGTTTCTAAAGAATATTTATCTGAAGCAACCTTTAATACTTCCTTAAAGGAATTACCTCTTAATCCTCCTCTGGTTGCTTGATGACAAGAAATAATACCTTCCTTTACTGCAATTGCTTGAGCTGGACCGCCACCTGAATTACATCTAAAGCAGTGCCACAGATTTTTAGAAGGATTAATAAAAAAATTCATACCTGTTGTTGAACCATGAACAGGATGTGAACCAATATATCCTTCAGGGGTTTTTTTCATACCTGCCGTAGAAAATATATCTGTAATTGGGATATCTTCTATTTTATGTTCTGTTTTATTATCATATGAATCTTGAACTTGAGTTAGAAAAGGTGTTAATACTTTATATAGGTCAGTGATTTTTACTTTAGCTATCTCGCTTTTATTAATAATTTTATATTTAGTGCCTGTATTAGGATGTATAGATCCCGGACCTACAACTTGTGAACCATAACTTAATATTTCTCCAAAATGTAATGGTTCTGAGTTTCTTTTTGAATTAAGAACTACTTTTTTCTTTAATTCTGCACACTTAAAGTAAAAATGCCTACCACCCGAACCTGATTCTATAGTTAAGGTGGAAGGTAAGTATTTTTCTATAATAGTAGATAATTCTTGGTCATATTCAGGGAATCTATTATTTTTGTCTTTCTGTGATGTTACTTTATCACAATCTATAACTACAATGTCACCATACCCACAAGCTACACCATAATTATTTCCTGAATTAAAATGAGAAAGAATGTCTGAATATTTATATGGGTTTTTTGACCATTCTTTATCAAAAGGAGTTTTTTGATTTTTCAATAATCTTACAAAACGAAGATCACTATTATTTGCAAATATTTCTATCATTTTAATACCTCCAAACATAGTAGTCCTGACCCGGGGCGGGTCACCGGCTCACCCCCCTCTATAGGGGGGGTGTGACCCGGTAAAATGGACCGGTCCATGACCCGGTCCGGTTCACGGTTCATTTTGACCCGGTAAGGTTTAAAAACCTGAGATTTTTTAATATATTTACACCCTTCCATATTTCTATAACCTCACATAAATTTTATTGATTTCAGAATATTTTATTTCATCTATTTCAACTAATCCTGAAAGGATCCTCTTAACTTGTTCATAATTTAATCCTGTTTTTTTTACTACATCATGATTAGTAAAACTATCATGCTCTAATTCTTTTATTAAATTTCTAACTTTTTCAAAATTGTGTATTTTGGATTTTTGCTCCATAGTATACTATTTATTTTATTTATTTATAAATATTTCGAAAGCTTTTCGAAAACATATAGAAAGGTTTTTAAAGGATTCTCTATTAATATATATTAACCATAAAAATGGTTGAATGAACATAAAAATGGAAGAAACAATACTAAACTTTGGTTCACAAGAATTACAAAACGAAATTAAAGACACGTCAAATTATGCTAAATTTGATCTGAACAAACCTGAAATTATTGAAGTACTTAACTCGCAAGTTAAACCAAGAGTTGCAAACTTTGATGGTAAGGATGTAACAAGATATGATATTAATATTAAATTGTCAGGTGAAGAAAAAACTTGGTCAGTTAGTAAAACTACCCTAAGAATCATTAGTGATAACTGGGACAAGACTAAGAAGTTTAATGTTATGAGACAAGAAAAGAGTTATTCTGTAATCCCATTAGAGGATTAGAAGAATAATTTTATAAAGTACTCTCACTATAATATTAATGGGAGTATAATTTTTATTTCTTATACTGTCCAAGTTGCCAGAATATACTCCCTCTATAGCTAATTTTAATTAACTTTATATATGATAGAGTTATGGATATATTTAAATGATACAAAATAAAAATATATTCGTAGGATTACTATTATTATTATTTTTTTCAGGTTGTACTTCTACAGCTGTCTTAATTAGCGGAGATGAACAATACTTTAGTACATCAATTGAAGAATTAAATAGTACTCATACTCAAATAGATAAAAGTTATCAAAATGGTACAGTGGCAGAAAGTATTTGTATAGCAATATCAGGTTCTATAACTGAAATTGAACAGGAGGCCTGTTAAGATGAAAAGAATATTATTAGCTATAGTTATATTTTTTTTATCTATCTCTAGCGTAAACAGTGCTTATCTGGAAAATACTAGAACTACTTTAGTAGATACTAATGAAAGAGAAATTGTTGTTGAATTACCAGAATACGATGACGGGGATTTATTATTATTTATAGTTGCTAAAGATACCACAAATGGTGGGACCTTTTCTAATAATGAGTCTGGCTGGGTAAAACTGGATGGTTCAGACCAAACACAAAGTAATCAAGTTAGAAGTGCGGTTTATTACTATGTAAATGCTCCTGCGGGACTATCTAACCCGGAGATATCATCTACTGATAGTGATACTTGGAGTTCTTTAGCTGTTAATATAAAGAATTATGATCTTTCAACTCCAAACCCTATAAATGTATTTGAACATGAAGATGGGAGTTTCGGTGGTAATGATGATATCTTTCCTCCAATTAACACGACAAAGAACAATTCCTTAGTATTGTATTTGGCTGCTACAGACAATGTTGCACAAGCTTATTTCGTAGATGAGGGAAGATTATTAAGTTATGATGACGGAGTAGGGGTTAGTACTATAGGTATGTATGATAGTAAGATACTAGCGGGGCAGACTGAAGAGAAAGTTATTTTATCTTCTGGTGGAGAACAAAACATTCTTTATGTGATCGCTGTAGACAATGATGGTGGAAATTATACCCCAGCTAAAATACAGGCAGGTTTTAATCATGATACTTTATTTAATGCCTTTCATAGAACTGAAGCTGGTTCATATCTACCTAGTGCAAGTGTAGATAATCTAACAGGTTCTATTTTCCAGTATTTAGAAGATTACGTTCCTACAATTGAAGGAGTTGGTGTTTCGAGAGTAGAGGCTATTATGGATCAAGCGGATAGTTCAACAGTACCTTATGTAAGGGCCATGAGGTTTGAAGCAGACAGAGATACGAATAATTTAGGTATGATAATGTTTTTAGATAGGACCTTAAATAATCAGTCATACGATTTTAGTAAAGATGGAAGTTATATATTTTTAACAGCTCACACTATTAACGCTAAAGTTGCATCTTTAGGAGCTAAAGTGGAAGATAGAGGTTTCGGTTTAGGAATCATGGATTCTAATAATAACTATAAAATATTTAGAGTGGGTGGAAGAAACGCAGCATTACCGTTCTCATCAGCAGACGCAGGACAGTATATAATTGATCCTAAGAGTGAATATAATATTATGCAAGAGGCAGGAACTATAGATTACTCAGACATTGATAGAGTTATAGTAGTTCAAAACGCACAACTAGCTAATAATTACTTTAGACAGTTTTCCGGTATGTTTAAAGGGTCAGAATATAATTTATTTGGAGGATCATCAGTGTTTCCTGCAGGTTTTGCAGATGTTGAGGATTATAATAAAAGAATAAACCTAAAAACTTTACTTAAAACTGGAAACATTATAAATTTAGATGTAGCTATCTTATTAGGTAAAGAATCTATTGATACATATTTTGACGCTTCAGGGGAAACTGTAATTTTTGGAGGTAACAATGACGGTAGACAATTAACTAATTTTACCTATGGTATTGTGTTTAATAACTCAATAAACGATATAGTAGACTTTTCATCATCAACAATTCTATCAGATAACCCATACAGATTAAACACAGTTAATGAATTAGGAACTATTGACTTTTCACAAAGTACTGTTACTAAGTGTTCTGTTTGTGTATTTAGATCTAATAGTAATCTATCAAAGTCATTATTTACTCCTGCAGACGGTTTTAGTTTAGAATCATATGGTGCAGATATAACAGATATAACTGTTAATGGTGAATTAAAATTATATGTAAGAGAAAATTTAAACGGCGTTACAACAGATTCTTTATACCTTAACGTGTCAGGTGAATATGTTTTTACAGATACTCAAACAACAAACCTTACTTTGAATCATACAGGTAACATGACTATTAACTTAATTAATAGTAATCAACCTACAGTAAATAACATCGGTGGTGGAGATATAACCTTTAGAAGGCCAGTATTTGTTGAAATCTTAGGATTACTTGGTAATGAAACTGTTAGAATATTTGACCAAGATAACAATGTAACTTTATTTAATCAAGTTTTAACAAACTCATCATTTAATTTAGAAGTTAATTATGTGTCAGACATCCAATTATTAGTTGATGTGCGAGAAAAAGGGAAAGTTCCACAAAGTTATGATGTAACTTTAGATAATGATGGAATTAGTTTAAGTATATCTTTAGAAGATGACTTAATATATGATCAAATGGGTATTGACGGAGATACTGTGACAGGGTTAACTATTCAAAAAGACCCTTTAAGAATACTTATGAATGTTCCTTCAGATGAAACAACATTACAAAAAATTTATACTTGGTGGAGTGCTGAAACAGCTAAACCTATTTACATGGATGTTAATCCACAAAGTTTAAGGGCTCTTACTGCTGTAGAAATAAAAAGTTTTAACGATTTAAAGTTTAGAAATGATGCAGCAGACGCTTTAACTATTACTGGAGGTAACGTGCAATATGATGGCGGTATAGCTTCAGAAATCGTAGATGCCGGTGGAAGTATTATTGTTGTATCAGCAACAGTAGTTCCTTTCATTGATCCAGGTTCAGAATCACAATGTATTACTGACATAGAAACCTTAAGTGAACAAGTAAATTTCATTAAAAATCTATTACTAATAGAGGTTTAATTATTCTTTTTTGATATATTGTGTTACAAAACATAAAAAGTCTTCTAGAAATCGTTCTAAAGTGGGTTAAATAAAAAGAATAAGTTATCTTTGAGAGTTATATTTAGCAAGTAATCCTAAAATAAATATGATTCCAAACCAAACAACGTGTTGAAAGTTAGTTATTACTTCTGAAACTATAAAGATTATTCCTAATAATAAACATAATCCGCTACTTAAATTCAAAGCGCTAATAAAATCTAATCTAAAGAAATCATTCTCACTCATAAACATTATTAAGAAAAATATAAATAAAATAATTAACATACCTAAGCCAAAATATCCTCCTGTTTGCGTGTTTGCATTATCTACAAGGTTTGCAGCTAATTGACTACTATCATTGATTAAAGTATTATTAACTTCATAAGGTTCTAAATATTGTAATGCTGTTAAGTTCATGTTTCTGTCACCTTCCCGCCACCAAATATAGCTCTAAACAATGCAAAGCCTAATATTGTAGTGATTACAAGTAATACGATATTCCTTATCCAAGCAACACTTGCTTGAGGAAGTCCAATACTTAATATAATTAGATCAGGGATCTTTATAGTTCTTGCTACTATTCCTTCTTTCTCTTGAGCTTCATTACGTCCTTCAAAAAACTCTCTAGCAAATACGTCTTCACTGTCAAATGTAGAATTACCTGATAAATTACTTTGAAACTCTGAGAAATCGTTTTCATAATTAAGTTCTTCATCTAGATTATTAGATATATTATTTATTAAAGCTACACTACTAGATTCTAGATTAGAGTTATCTATAACTTCATCCCCTACAATTTGTAACCCGTAAAAAACAAATATAATTAGCATTAAGGCTCCAAATATTTTACTTATGCTATTCATCTTCTATATGCCCCCCAAGAAATTAATATGCTCATAACTGTTACAAGAATTGCAATATTCATAGATATTACGTTTGGTAGTAAGACAAATGCTAGCCATTGACTTATAGATAAGGATGCTAAAATAGCATATATGTTTGCGAAAAAGATTCCAAATCCTATAGCTAATAATGCAAACACTGGAGCTACAAATAAAGCTAACCCTGTATTCTCTACACTACTTGAAAATGAAGCTGATCCTGCATAGATGAATGAATCTATAGGATATTCTCTACCTTCATAATAAACGAAAGCTTCAACTGATATATCTTTACTTTGATTAATTTCACTACTAATAAATAATATTCCACTGCTTGAACTTGTACAAGTTGAATTTAATAAAAAGTTACCTTGTCTTATAACTTTTAAACATGCTTTGCTTACTAATCCATCTGTGTCTACCCATTGAAACCTTACTGTAGTTAAATTAATTCCTAAAGTTTCTGTGAAATTATATCTTAAATTTTCTAAATCAGAAGTAACTTCTAAAGTAGCATCAGTTAAAGTTAAAGTTAAAGTAGATTCATCTACATTTATTATTTGAGAATTAGATGATACAATTGAACCTGCTTTCTCTGCTTGGAATTTGTATAATTTAGTATTAAGTTCTATATTTAAATTACATTTACCTCCTGCATTAGTTTCACATTGTCCCACACTAATGAAAGCATTCTCGGTTACTTTCCATTCTAATAAACTTACTACAGCACTTTCAATAAAGTTTCCTAATGTATCTTTTACTTCTATTGTAATTGTACTTGTATCGGTAGTATTTGACATGTAAACATTTAAATCTATTGCTTGTTGATCATTATATGTAAAAAATAACGTTTCAGTAGATGCAGCAGCTGAACTAGCTATCAATTGATAATCTCCTCCCTCCCTATTTATATCTTTAAATACAAAAGTACCGTTATTTGTTGATCCATTTCCTCCTGAAGGACCTATTAATTGTAATTCTACTAAATCTGATCTTAGAGATTCAGTTGCCCTATCAAATATATTTACAGTTATAGTAGTTAAAGATACATTAAATGTTTGATTTAATTGTGAACTCAAATTTAATGTGAAAGTAAAGTTTTGTTTAGGGAAAGCTGGTTTATCAAATTCTAATGAAATGTTACCTAATCCTACTTCTCTAGCATCAATACTTACATATTCACCTACACTTTCAATACCTCCAAATGTATAATCTTCAATAAAAGTTGAATCATCTAAATTAAAGAATCTAAAAAACTGGGAAGGTTGAACTTTAAAAGTTAAATTAGTCCATCTTTGCCCTGCTTCATTTACAGCTAATAAACCAAGACTATGATTACCAACAGATACATTTGAAAGTTGTAATATTTCATTTGTTGTGTTTGTACCTAAGCTAATTAAAGGTCCATCATCTAATACATAAGATAAATTTACAGGAGTATTTGTAGATAGATTTATATCAAAAGTGTCTAAAGCATATACATTCAAAGCATCATTATCAACAGGAGGAGTTACTGCACTTACACATGCACTGAAATCATACTGACAACCAACACCTGAGTTGTATAATGTTTGGTGATCTGCCAGACTTAATGTTTTATTCCAAAAACTTAATTCATCTATTCTTCCATCAAAATTTCTTCCAAATCCACTACTATAATCTCCTACAGTTAGTGAAGTTGTAGGTGATGAAAAAGTTAAAGATGCACTATAATCTACACCATTAACTATACAATGTCCAGTATTACTAGTTTGATTAAAAGTATTTGTAACAAAATACCAATTTCCAAAATTCATTGTTACTCCTGTAGTAACCATACCTGATCCTATTGAACATATAATTTCTCTTGCTGGTGTAATGTATATTCTATTCCTAGCAGTACCACTACCTCCAGTGGAATATATATAATCCTCACTAGTTGAAGGAATTATGTCAGAATTAAACCATACACTTACAGCATAATTTAATGAGGGAGTATAAGATACAGTCATATCGTCTGACCCATCATAATCATATGCTCCATTAATTTTTCCTGAAGGTGTATATGTTGCTCCATTGTTAGTCATATCATTCATAGTTCCTGTTGAATCAGATAATGTGCTATCAAAAGTATAATATCCTACATTTAGAGGATCAGCTATAAAAAGTTCAGAATAAACACTAAAAATTGATAATAAAAATACTATTCCTAAAAGGAATACTCTCTTCATGGCTCCGCCACCCCTGAACGGCTTATAAAATTTCTATCTACCACACTAAGCAATAACAGTGATAGGAACCATATAAAGTTTATGATTCCTAAATTAGATAAGTACCAATTCATTATAGGCAAAGCATTATCAACATTTGCAAACACAGTTTGTATTAAATTTTCATTAAACCAAGTTGTAAACCCTGACACATATGTAGTTATAAGTAATAATACCAAAGATCCTATGAATACATATCCGAAGAATGAAAATATTCCTTCCTTTCTAGATTCAAAAGTAGATACAATTGTTGTGCTTATTGCTAATATTAAACTAAGTAAGAAAAATAAATCATAAGGAATATATAAGTTAGTATATCTTTCTTGCAACGTATTAACAGTATCATATCCTTGAGAATCAGCTAAATTAGTAGAATTTCGTAATATATCTTTAGCTGTATCAGCTGTAATCGAAACAACATATTCTTCACCTGTATAAAATATCAAATAACTTGTGAAAATAAATGCCATTGTACTGATCGCAAATGCTATCATAATTTGTATTGCAAAAGTAAGTCCGTTTTTATTGTTAAACATCAATTTCTTTTACCTCCTATAAACTCTGCAAGTCCCTTTACATTAGAACTAGCTTTTTGAAAAGATATAGTTTTAGCTTTTCTACCATAACGAATATTTTCTTTCTTTTGTAAATGTTTTTGATAACTTTTTATTTGTAGTGCTAGAGAGTTATCAATCCATTTCTGTATAAATTTACTCATGCTTCGCCCCTCCTTTTCTTATTTAGTTTCATTTCACTTATATCTGTTACTTGAAGACCAAACATTTGCAAAACTTTTTCCCATCCAAAAACTAATAATGCCAAAGCAGCTATAACAAAGACTATACCATAAACTTGTAATAATAATGTCCACATATCTATAGCATCATAATTTCTAAATAACATTATAGTAAACAAAGGTAAAAAAAATATAGTTACTGCCATATATATTTTTGCAAAGAATTCAAAGATTATTGATGCAAAAGAAACGCTATCAATTCTTTGAATATACCAGTATAAAAAAAAAGTATATCCAATAACTAATCCAAAAATAGCTAGCTTAATATTATAATCAATTTGATAATCAAACATCTCTAAAACAAAAGCTTCACTTGTCATTATATATTACTCATAAACTTCATTATTTATAAGACTTATGTTCCAATCGTAATTTGTGTGCGTATTTTGGATTGAAGTGCACCTTTCAATAATATCTACATCTGCAATTATCCATAAAAAATCTGTAATTACAATATAAGTTAACATTAATGTGCATAAAATAAATAAAATGATAGTTATTCCGTTCTCATTCCAATAATGCTTTAAGTTCATCTCTTTCTCCCCAAACACTTACTGCCGTTAATATTGTATACATTATCACTAAAGGCCAATGAGTCCAACTAGGTAAAAAAATTGCAAATAAAAATCCTACAACTATTCCAAAAGTTACGCCTAATGACAGTAACCTATATTCTTTAGGTAAAAAATTTTTAAGTGCATCTATCATTCTGGAAGCACCCCTTGAATAATTGTTTGAGGTCTATTTAGATTCTCATCAATACTTTCTGTTATATCATTTACATTGTTAGCCGCTTCTTGAATTAATTTAGCTTGTTCAGCTGTAGCTTCTAAACATTGTCTTTGTAAAACAGCTAACTCAGAGGTTTCATAGTTAGCAAATGCTTCTTGTGCAGTATTATTTGCTTTAAATATCATATATCCTCCAGCACCCAACATTAAAAAACCTATTACTACTAATACTATACTTATCCCATCAAGTAATTTTTTGGTATTATATTTAGATTCTTTATTTCTTAATGCAAGAGAAGCACTTTTCTTTCTATTATCACTAGGTACAAATATAGTTTTTGAATCTAAATCCCATTTAAATGGTAAAAAATCACTACCTTGTCTTAAAAATGTAAAAGTTGGTTGATTATTTTGATCTAAATCTAAATATGAACTATTATGATTAAATTTAAAACTTCTTTTCTTTGCTTGAAGTTTTAATAATTCAAACTCAATATCTTTTTCATTTATATCTTCTGTGTCTCTATCTCTCTCTGCTTCTAATATTTTTTGATATTTCTTAATTAATGCATCAACTTCTGTTTCTTTATAATTTTTGAAATCATTTATTTGTTCAGGAAATATCTCAATAAACCTTTCGTCATCATTTTTAAGGTATACTACTTCATCAAGTTCGTCTTTCCACCTATATGCTTTTATTTCCTTTATAGTTCTTGCAACTCCACCTATTTTATCTTTTATGATAACTTTATATTCTGCTTTGTTAATCTTTTTACTCTCAACTTTTTGTTCTTCTGGATTTTTTATTACTTGTTCCTTTTTTTTTATTCCAAACATTTTTCAAATTCCTCATTTAATTTATTTATATGCTGTTTATGCCTATTAAATAATTGCCTTTTAGTCCATCCTAGCTGTTCTCCAGGCACTTTATTTATAATTTTGTAATAATGTACAAAAACTTGCATAAGTTCTTGCATATCGTGTTGTGTTAATTTATCTTTGTTTACTTTCATCTTCTGCCACCAACTTTAAGTATATTACTATTTCCCCAGTTTATGGACATTAATCCATCATCTTTAGCTTTTTGAGGATCTACTTCGTAAGATACTGCTGCTGCTATTTGTCTTAATGTTCTAGCACCAAAACCTAAGAATACTTGGCCCATAAATAATTGTAAAGCATGATCATAGATATTTATTATACTTTCAACGTCTTCATCTTCAATACTTGGTTCTTCATATACAGAAAATATAAAATCTTTATTCTTTTCAAGTAATAAAAATTTAACTTCATCTTCAGTAGACATGTTAGAGATCATATTTTGTTGATTAATAACAGAACGAAGTCTATTTACCATAGAATTAATAAATTCATCTCTTGCTTTAGGTCTTGTTGTATAAACCCATTTACCCTCTCTTTTTTGATAACCTTTCATAGTTTTCTCAATTTCAAGAAGTAATGCTTCAGTATTAAAAAAAGTATCAATAGTAGGTTTTTCTATTATTGATTCTGCTCCATTAGAGTTAGAATGATATTTTATATCTTCATCTTCTAATGGGTCCATATTATCATTATAATCAATATCGTCATTATAGTCAATATCATTATCTATAGAATCAGATTCCTTTCTAGACTGTCCCATTAAGTATTATTTAGAATTAGAATTTTATAAATGTTTTTATTTGTAAAAGTGAGGGTGGCTTTATGCCACACCACCACCTGAGCCCATACCTGGCATCTTTCCTCTGAAAAATATAGCCAAGAGCACAACAACAATTACAAGAGATGCAATTGTTGAGAATGGACTTAGAACAACTCCAACTAAAGTGTTGTAGCTGTCCAGTGTTGTATTAATAGTTGTGTTAGTTGCCGCCGGAACGTCAATATCACCTGATAATGCAACATCTGCCATTACACCGATTACAATCAGTGATAGAATACCTAGCGCATGAGCACTTAGTACAAGAGTTAAAATTACTACAATAACTTTAGCTCCCATAGGTAGTCCTTTGAATGTTTCTCCTACTCCCATTTTTTAAGTATATATGATAATATAAGTTTTAACAACAATATATTATTAAATAAGATATGTTTTTTATGTATATATAAAGATTATGTACATAATATATTAAAATTGTGCAAATCTTTAAATAATTAAAAAAAGTACAATATTTAATGGCGGACAACATTAGAAAAGATCAAAAACAAGACTATAATCTTGATTGGAAAAGCCATGACATGTTTTTTACTTCACTTAATCAAAAATTAGATGAAATAACTTTGGTTGGTGAACAATGTTATGGAAATTTAGATAAAATATATGAATATTTCTCTAAAATTAAGAATTTATATAATAAACATAAGGCTTATTTTCAAAAACCTGAAGAATTAATTACTAAATTATCTAAGATTGAAGAAGTTTTATTTGATGAAAATTTTATTAAAGATGTTAAAGATAAAAGAGATCAAGCTACAATGACTAGATATAAAATATTTGTACGTTTACAAACTATATTTGCTCAGATGGCCGAAGATTTTACTATACCTGAGTTAATTCCTAAACCAATTAAGAAAGAAAGAGAGCCTTGGCAAGACGAGAAGGATTATAAAAAGAAACAATTGTATAAAACTACGATGTTAATGTATGAAAACCTATAAACATGGCAGAGAATAGTAAATATAACGTTAAAGTTCAATTAACTAATAAAGACGGAGAACTTCAAGATTTTTATTTTCATCCCGGTTTATATGCTATGATTCAAACCGGATATGAATTTATGAAGAAGAAAAGACATTTTTTTGGTCTTATAACTGGAGGTGTTGGGGATGGTAAGAGTAATCTTGCAGTATCTCTTGGAGCTTTATGGGAACATTTTAATGAAAGAGATTTCTCTATAGATAATAATATAGTTTGGACAACTAAAAAGTTTATTGATAAAACTAATGATGAAACTAATCAAACTCACTGTATAATGTGGGATGAAGCAATTCAAGGTGCCAGCGGTAAGAAGATGGCTCTAACAACTGAAGGAGACATGCTTAAGATAGCAATAGTTACTAAAAGGTTTAAGAGACATTTCTATATATTGTTAGTTGATGAGATTGAAGAATATTCTTGGAAACTTATTAAGATGGCTAACTTTTGGGTTCATTTAGAAAATAGTTATGGTGAACGTGGATACTTTAAAACTTATGTAAACAAGGGAAAGATTAAATCTATTTATCAAGCATTTAAATTCTATAAGTGGGACTGGTCAAAGATAACTCTTAAGCCAGACATTAAGGGACGATTCTATCCTTATCTCCCAGAAATTATTGATGAAGATTTATATGACAAAACTAAAATGCAAGAAACTCAAGTTATTGAGGAAGAAAAGTCTGGAGGTAAAAAGATATCTATACAAGATCTTAAAAGATATAATGAGATCAAGGAGAAGAGGGCTAAGAAGATGACTTGGG
>Ga0181380_1000811_pt1 | contig 13943 bp, 23 predicted proteins | sample 3SPOviralmetaG_FD_130116 | JGI IMG/M metagenome (GOLD analysis project Ga0181380, IMG submission 130116) | Marine viral communities from the oligotrophic San Pedro Time Series (SPOT) site, San Pedro Channel, CA, USA - 3 SPOT_SRF_2009-08-19 | ecosystem: Environmental > Aquatic > Marine > Strait... | reverse complement strand
ATGTAAACTTTTTACTGAACCTACAACTCCACCTAAAATATACTTTAAAATAATATAAATGAAACCACCCATAGTGACTGAGGCCGCTACAGGTAATCCAAATTTAGTTAATATTTCAAAAAATATATCCATTACTTTTTATAACCGTAACCTTTTTTTCTATTACAGTATAATTTCTGCCAAGACCAACTAGTCAATGCAGTAGAGTAGTGATTAATCACTAGTAATATATTTTTAATAATAGTATCTATCATACCCTTTTTCTATTTTTTAAATGTGCCTTTTCAATTAGTGCTTTGTTTTGTCCGTAGTATGCTACTGCGTGACCTACTTTACACATTAATTGATTTACTGATTTACCATCACACCAGATGTCACCAAGTATTCTACCAAACTTACCTTTTTCTTCACCTTTGTACGTTCTGATTGTGATTGATTTTGCTTTCTTTAATTGATCTTGTAAAAACTTTTTAGATTTTAAACCATATTTCTTTTCTACTAAATCTCTTGTTCTACTCTCTGGAGTGTCTATACCAAATAGTCTAACTCTTTGTGCGAATAATATATTGAATCCCATATCTAATATTACATCAATAGTATCGCCATCTACAACTTTGGTTACCCTTTTTACACGATAACTAAAGTCAGTCTTATCGCCTAACTTTGCCATTTTATTTCCTATTCCATTATTAAGGCTTTAATTGAAAATGATCCGTCTATGTTTGTTTCAAGCTCTGCCTTAGATTTTAAGCATTGATACCGTACGCCTTCGCTGTACTGCCTCTCTGCTTGTCTTTTGCCTTTCAAGCACTCAGATAAACTCACCTGTATTCTGTGCTCTTTTATTTCAGAGTTGACGATCATTAATAAAGCCACTACAACTTCTATCATTTTTAGTGTCCGTTCTTAATTTCTCTATCAGCATCCTTTAATTCCTCAATATCAACCAACATCTTTTCTACATCTTTTTGTAGTCTTTCAATGTTGACTTTGTTTGTCATATTCTGTTCAAGGTTTTGTTCTATTTTCTCCACGGATTTATAAAGGTCCTCTATCAACATGAATTGCTCTCCGTCAGCTGGTAAAGCACCCATTTCACCTCGTGGCCATTTAATTCTAAACTCTGTATTCTTTGTTAAATCAGCTTCTAGTCTTTCAACATGCTGGTTTAAATCTTTCTCAGCTAGTTTAGAGTTAGTCTCTAATATTGTTATACGCTCTAACACACCAAAGTATGCCCAAACTCCCACAGCTACAGCTGCGATGATGGACAACAGATTTCTCATTGGCATTGAGATAGCAGTATTATCTGATAAATCTAATCTATTTTTGCTCATTTTCTTTCACCTCAGGTTCGTAATACTCTTTATACTTACTTAATAAGTCGTTTGTTATCTTCAATTGATTTCTTATTCTGGCAAAGTTCTTTGCTAATAGTTCAAAATCTTTATCAGTAAGACCCCATAGAACAGGATCAATACCTTGTTCTTCTAGTTTCTTAAACACTTCATCAGCGTTCTTACTAGTTATAATAATCCATCGTAGATTTTCTAATTCAAGTGGTGTAGGGGTGTTCAAATTGAGTTTTTCCCTAGGCACTTCTTTTTTAAATATCTCTAATGTTTTTACTCCTGCACAATTAGTAAGGAATATACTTAGGATTAGCAATACTAGGACATTCTGAATTGATTTCAGATTTCTTTGTAGCATTTTTCTCTGCCTCTGTTAATTTGGCACCACTAGCTATTTCTATACATCTTGTAGCCAGCGCACTTGCACCGTTTGTTATTCTTTCAATAGACTTGGTTTTAGCTATTGCTAACTTACCAACATCTCTATTCTTTTTGTTAAATCGTTTATCTAAATCTTCTAAATCTTTTTTTAATACACCTACTAACTCATTCATCTTATTGTTAGCATCTAATATATCTTGGAAGTCTTTCTTTTGATTTTCTATAAGTGCTTTTTGTTCACCTATAGCAGATTCTAATTTAACAGCATTCGCTTTTAAAATACCATTATCTCTTTGTAGTTTAAGCACATAGGCACCAGCACCTAATAATGATGTGATGATGATGCCTATTAAAAATAATCTCATTGTTTACTTTTTCCAAAATACTGCTTTAGATTTTACCCAGTCCCATTTGTCGTTTACGAACCAACCTAAAACAAATCCTATAATTATTCCTATTGTAAAAAACATAAGTTCTCCTTATTTTTTTTCTCTTTTTCTATGACCATTCCACGCAACAAAGCCACCTATTCTTAATGACCAGTATGCTAGATAATTCATAAAATAAAATCCATTTACTTCTATGTTTATATCTCTAAAGATTTGATCTGCTTTCTTTTGATCTACTAACATAAGTGAATCTTTTGAGACAGTTCTTTTCATACACGCTTATTTGTACATATAATCGTGTACTAAACCACCAACAAGTAATACACCTACTGGTGAAAAAAATGTTCTTAAAAATTTTGGTATACTTGCTCCGTCAAATTGAAAACCAGCTGGTATGATATACTCAATACCATTGTATCTATATTTCCAATCTTTTGTAATCTTCCAATTTCTTGTTGAAAGAAGCCACATAATTATACCTTTGAAAAAACCTTTTCCCTTTGTAGATATTTTAATAGGTTGTAAATGTGGTAGTTCTTCGTAATGAAATGTGCAATTACTTTTTTTTCTATCTAATAAATTAATTATTAGACCAACAATCACTAATATAATTAATAATGACCATTGCCAAAATTTTGTTGCCAAAGCTATTAATAGTTCCATATTAATCCTTCTTTTGTTTTATTTTCTTTTGTTTGATATTTTTCTTTTGAGCAACTAAACCCATAGCTCTACTATCTCTACTTCCTTGTCCTTTTGGAGGACCGTCACCTAAATCAGCTATAGGTTTGAAACTGTCTACACTACCAATAGAAAACCCACCCACTCCTACAAAGTTAGGATTTCCATACTCACCTAACTTGTACTTTTCTTTGAATGATTTTTTTGGTTGTTCTTTTACTAATTCAATATCTGTTTTACCATCTTTATTGTCAATTTTCATTTCAACTTTATCTATTGTGTCAAGTATTTGTTTTAAAATAACATTATTGTTATCGTTGTTTTCTTTGACATATCTTTTTAAAGTTCCTATGACAGTATCTTTTTTCTTTTTCTTTTTAACTCCTGGCTCGTGTGTTGGTGGCAATGCTACATTAGCACCTGTACCAACAGAGTTTGTTGGAGCATCTTCTGTAGTTTGTTTTCCTTCACTCATTTTATTAACAATATCTTCAGTAGTATGTTTTCTTAAAAACTCTTTGTATTTTTGACTAGGCATTTGTTAAATTATCTCCATTTATAGTAAAGTATTTACCAGTTTGACTATGTATAACTTCATACAAATCAATACCAAGTATTGTGTTTAATGGCTTAATACTTTTTTCAGTAACTACAATATCATTTTTGTTAGCCACTATGTTACCTACTTCATCAATTACATCATAGTTTACTTTGTAATTACCTTCTGGTAAAATATCTTGTTTAAAAACTTCTTCATTTATCGTAGGCATATCAAAGTCTTTATTTTCTTTTAGATATTTTACAAGTGTTGATTCTATTAGTGATTGATGTTGTTGAAAGGATTTGTCTTCTTTGAGCAGTAGTCCCATAGCGACAGCAAAAGAACCTACTTTACTTCCTAATCCAAATTTTTGTAATATTCTTTTTAGATTGAAAATAAATCTATGTAACATAGTATAAGAGCTACGTTCTTTTTCCGTAGTTAAGTCTTTCATCTTCTTTAAGACTTTACCCTTTTCGTCTATGATACCTGTCTTATAAGCTTCTTGTTTATTAAATGGAGTTACTAATAGTTTTATAATTCTGTAAGCTATTAATAAATCCACACTTCTACTTGCCATTATAGTTCCTCTAACATTTTTTCTACATTATCATCTGCACCCACAATATTTAATTCGTGTGGATATAGATAATTTAGATAGTTCAAAACAGATTTTAAAGCTGGCCAATATTGTGTATTTAATTTATATAACAATAATGTAACCGAAGCTTCTACACCAAATACATTTTGTAAAACTATAATATGATTAACCACAAGTCTAATATTTAAATCGCCTGTATGTTTATATTTTCTTAATAGACGTTTTAAATACTTAAATCTTTTCAAGTCATCATATAATTCCTCCTCTTTTTGTAGAGTAGGATTGTCATAGTTTTGTTGTGCAAACAACAACCAATTATCTTCAGTGATCTGTTTAAACATAATATCAAACAATAAAAAGTTATACTAATTTAGCAAAAACTTTTGATGTATTGTTTGACATTTTTTCGTGTTTAAACTCTATTTTTAAGCCACCAGATTTTTTATGACTAACTCCATCATCATTAATATCGGCACCATCTATGTCCTTACCAAATCTACCACCAAACTGTTTCACTGCTAGTGTAACTGTTCCATTATCTCCCTCTAACTTAACATCATCAAAAGATAAACCAAGTCTTCCTAGTTTTTCTTTTAATTCATTAACAGCGTGAGAAGGGTCTATATATTCACGGTCTGCAATTGCGCCAACAAAAGCATTCACACTTTTTAAAACTTCAGGATTGTCAATATTGTGTGCACCTTTGTTGCTGTCTTCAGCAGAATTTTGATCCTGCGTACCAACACCATAAGAAGCGTGACTTTCCTTTATATGTTGTTTAAATGTTTTCATTTTTTTCCTCTTCTTCTTTAGTTTTTTTTTGGTCTTTATCAGATTTTACTTCTGACGAACCTACCAAATCTTCTTCAAAGTCTTTTAAATCCTCTTCGTTTATGTAAGATTTAAACCTTTTCATCTTGTTTCTCTTTCCCTATTTTCATAAGTTTGTCACATTGTTGTATTGCGCCATAGATTGCATTTAAATTGCTTCTCATTTGACCCAAGTCTGCTTCAAACTTTTCAATTTTAGTTTTTAATGTACTAAAATCTTTTTCTAATAGTTTTTTTTCTTCTATAATTAATTTCTCATCAATAGCCATAATATCTCCTTAATAAATTAAGCGTTCACTGTTGCGCCATTACCTTCTGCAATGACATTCCATTTTGAATTTTTAAACATCAAAGTAACTGTCTCACCTTCTTTATCTAAAGTGATTGACGAATAACCTCTTCTGCTTGCTGGTGTTACTGTGATTGCACTAGTTCCTGATGTTGCTGTGTTAATGATAGTCTTAACTTGACCATCTGCACCATCTGCTACTGAAGCTGCACCTGTACCACCTGTTGCATTGATTTCTGTTATTGCTGATGTTACATCAATAATTAATGCAGTTGATCCATCTGAAGTTAATGATTGAGATGTTTGTTTCAATCCTAACCAAGACGGTATGTTGTTAAAAACATTTGCTGCTGAAATCTTTTTGTTTATTGGTGTGTTTGATGGGTCGTCCACAACGTGGAACAAATCCGCATCTGCTAATGCTGTACCTAAATCGGTCAGCGCTGTTATTTTTTTATCTGCCATTTTTATCTCCTATTAACCCTTTCGGGAATGCTACTGTAGGTATTTTCCTACATCACTTTGTTAATATATTTATTACCAAGTTATAGTGCCGTTTTCTCTACCAGTAAGATAATCGGCCATTACTACCCAATTACCATTACCATCATATGCATCACCTAAAGCTGTATCATCAGAGCATTGAATCCACTCGCCACTAGGACCTGTAGTATTTACTTCTTCTGCTCTCATATTTCTTTCTACTTCAGGATTAGAAGGTGTGTCTTGTATATCATATACTACACCTCTATGTGCATCTCTATCTGCAGCACCTTTGTATTTTATATAAGCCCATTTAGCCATTTTATTTTCCTCTTTAATGTGGCCTCCGAAGAGGCCACTAATTAATTATTATGTATTAGATGTCATACATACTAATGTTTCAACTGTTACTCGTCCATCTCTTCCTGAGCTAGACTTACCAGTTGTTTTCAAAACCCAACCTTGGTGAGCGCCTGCTGGCACTTCACTGTGTGTGTAATTAAACAACCCTATTGTTGAATTAGTAATAATTTGATCTGCTGTTGTATTACCAAACAACGTAGTTCTGTTTCCTGTTGTAGGCGCTAAACCGAATTGGCTTGCTGCCCATAATGGAGCCGACCCTGCGGCATCCGCTTTTGCCCAACTTGACATAGTATTCTCTCCCTTTGTTAATTGTTAAGGTACTCAATTTTAAATATATATGTGTATATTTATAAGATTAAAAGCCTAGTTTTTTAAGTTCTCTTATGGTAATTGACGTGCTAGTATGTACTATTCCTTTGCCTCCTCTAGCAGTAAATTGATCTGTATTTTTTCTATAATCATCAATGAGTATAGAGTTTTTATTGGCAAAGTTTTGTTTTTGTACTCTCTTTACGAGATTAATTCTATTGAAACCTAGACCTAGATTACTTCTAGCCCAATGTGATTTACCTGGTATACAATTAGGGTCGTGTGTTTCTTCAACATGCGCCGATAGTATGTGTGGATTATAACGTGATATGAATGCCCATAGTTCTCTACCACCTGGTTGCCAAGGTAGATCATACCAAAATCTCTTATTGTTTTTTATCTTATCCCACTTTTCTGTTTTACTTGCATACATCCATTGAGAGATAGGTTTGCCTGTAACTTTCTCTGCGCTTTTTTTGAAGTCACATAATACTCCATCCATATCACAATAAATTCTAGGTAACATTATTTTTCTTCTCTCTCCTCGTCTTTGTAAAAGTAATCATTACTATCACCAAACGCCCATTTACTTTCTTGTTCACAGAAAAACTCTCTTGTTGATACTTGAAAGTCTGGTCTTTTTAATTCTTTAGGTGTTAAACTTTGTTCGTACCATAACATTCTATTATTTGGTTGAGCAAAGAATTGTCCATTGTTTAGTTTACCAAAATTATGTTGTTTATGTTCACTTGGTACTTCACTAACACCAACATCAATCATATTGTTATCGCCGTGACAGGCATCTATTGTAAAAAGGTATTCGCCTTTCATTCTGTCACCACCCTTTAACATAATTTCTACATCACAGTTTTTTAATAATCTCTTACTCCATACTTGAATATTATTACTAAAGCTATCCCACAATTCAATTGTGCTCAATGGTAATTGTTCTTCTTCTTTTATATCTGTTTTCCAAACAAAAGCTGATATAGGAAATTTATCAAAACAAGCACCATACTCTGGTAAGTATGCTTCAAACATAAGAGCACGTCCTTGTACTGACTTGACGGCCAATAGAACACACTCTACAAACTCTCCGTGTCCTCTCTCAAGGTCGTGTAAGTATTCTTTTCTAACCCAACACTTTATATAAGGTATGTTTGCTACAAAATTCATTTTTATTCATTACTTATATTCAACACTTGGGTTAACATCTACAGGAGTTTTAGGTTTATTTGTCATAGTTTTTTTCTTCATTTCTTTATATTTCATTTTCTTTTCACCTTCTACTTCTTCTGCAGTATCTGTTTTAGTTCTGTCTTCGGCATCTTTTCTTTGCATCTCTCTCATTTTGAGTTTAGTTGCTTCAATATCTGCCTGCATTACAGCGATTTTAGATTGATTTTCTGGATTACCTTTATTTAATGTATTGATCTTATCATTAAGTTTAGTAATCTTATCTCTCATATTGTTTATAGTTTCTGGATCAACAGCTTCATCAACAGCTTTTTCTAAATCTTTTGCTTGTTTATTGTGAGCAGTTACAGATTTTTTAAGTTGTTTGATAATAGGTTTAACTGTTTTCTCATCATCTTTATTTAAATCTTCACTTTTAGCTTTATGTTTTTTATCAATCTTATTAAAAAAGTTTTTCTTTTCTTGGTCACTCATTGAACCTAAAGATTTACCAGATTTTTCTAATTCTTTTTTGAACATTTGCTGATAATTGTCTTCCAAACTACCAGGCTTAGTTTTTAGATATTTTGTCATCTTACTTTCCCTTTACTTTAGCAGCTAAGTCTTTATCAGCGCCTCCCCACGTTCCTGAGGATTTTGTTATAAATGAATTTACTCTAGCAAATGCCCACTGTTGTTGAGATGCACCAGGTCTATGTCCACCTTTCCATGCAGCCATTCCTCTATCGTAAACTTTTTTTAGAATACCATATGACATTCCAGATTTTTCTGACTTCTTTTTAAGACCAGCAATCATTTCTACATATAATCTTTTTTCTTCTTTCATACCTAATTTTTTCTTAACCATATTAGTTGCAGTGCCAAATCTAACAGCGTCACCTTTTTCTTTACCATATCTATCTTTAAAGTCTTTCTTTGGTAAATCGTCAGCCACTTTATGTACTTTTTTAATTTGTGATTTAGATAAATCATTCTTTAACATCTTCTTTGCTAAATCTTTATTCTTACCTTTTAGAGCGGCTTTCTTTTGAGCATCATAATACTTAATCATATCTTTAGCTCTTTGTAATCTTTTCTCTCTATCGCTCATAGCTTTTGTTTCTTTAATATTGTATAATCTTTTCGCTTGTGCTATTTTAGTTTCTAAATCTTTTAATTCTTTCTTATCTTTAATCATAATAGTACCACTCATACCACCAGTTTTAGAAATCTCTAAACCTTTTTTTGATGGATCAACAGCATTTTTAAATGCCTTGACTGATATAGCTTCGCCTAATACACTCTTAACAGTAGATAAAGATATTTTTAATCTTTTAGCTATTTGTGCAATACTTTCACCTTCTTTATTAGCAGTGAATATATCTTTAATTTTACCTTCTTCTATTTCTAATTCTTCTTTTTTAACTTTAGCACCTTTGCCGTACATATCAACAAATTTTTGTGCCTCAGCAGGTGTGTTATATTTTCCTAACTCAATAGTAGTACCATCTTTTTTAGTTATCTGTACAGTATATTTTTCTTCTATTTCGTTATCTTCTGGTACACAGTTTGGTACTTTTTTGCCACCTTTGTTTTTCATACCCACTTGCTTATAACCAGTCCAACAAGCTTCAAACATTTCTTCATCTAAATCAATATCTTCTTTGAATGGGTCTATGTCGGTAATCTTAACTTTCATATTTCTAACCATTAATTTAGATTTAGAACCACTAGATACAAAAGGTATATTTTGTTTAGCTAATAAATTTAAATTTTTATCATCTAATTTATCTAGTATGTTCATTAATTGTCTAGCTCTAGCAGCTGTAATTTTTCTACCTCTCATTGGTTCATATTCTCTTTTGAGAGTTGCTATCATTTGAGGTGACATTGTTGCTTCAATCAAATCAGATAATACATTTATTTTAGCTTGTTTGATACCTAATTTTGTAATTGGGTCCATCTTGCTAATCATATCTTTAATACCTTGAGTTAAATCAGCTTTAGTTTTACCTGACCAAACTTTTTTGATATTGGCTATTTGACTATCTGTCATTTTACCTTTTAAATCAATGTAATTAGATTCTTTTAGTTTATCGTAATTCTTTTTCCAATAATCTTTTGCCACTCTTTCATCTGACGATCTGAAAGCTTCTTTTTCATCTTTATCTAATACAACATAGTTCATCTTACCTGTATCTTTATTTCTTTGCATAGATACATAAGGTTTAATACCTTCTTGTATTTCTTCATTCATATTATCGTAAGCTAATTTTTTAGCTTGCATTTCATTAGAAACTTCATCTGATTGGTCGTAGTCGTCACCATCTTTGTCGTAGTAAACAATATATTTGCTACCTTCTCTATGATAATAACCTATCTCTTTTCCTCTAAAAATTAGATTAAAGTTTCCTTTACCATCAGGTCTTACTTGTACTTGACTAGCACTTTCTTCTATTTCTTCTTTTTTAACAGGTGGATTATATCTACCCATTTTATCAATAGTGAAACCTTTTTTCTTTAATGACGCTGCTTTGTTTTGAATATCTGCTAAACTATCACCGTCTTCAAATCCAGCGTGTTGACCATTCTTACTATATGAAATCATAAATGGCTTAATCTTTTCTGATATTTCTTCTGCAGTAAAGGTATCCAATGTTTCTTCGTTAGCAGTTAATAATGCTTTTTTAACGTCTGGATGATTGGATAAATTCTTTTGTAATTTTTCTATTTCTCTTACAGCATTAGAGTAGCTACCAGCCATTTTAGCAGCAATCTCTTTAGCTCTTTTTATAAGATTTGCTGACATTGACTCAACAACATCTTTGTAAACTTTGTGTGATGTTTCTATAAAACTCATTATTTGTACTCCCTAATTTCTAATTTTAAATCGCTGTTACCTTTCATTAATCTATGATACTTTCCTTTTTCTATATTATATACTCTTCCAATTTCTAATTCAGATGGTAACTCGTTATCCATTTGTAACTTCCATCCAATTCCTTCCATAACCATAAATTCTCTATCTTTTTTATCTCTATGCCAAACTAATTCATCTAATTTAACATTCTTTTTAAATGTTCTTGTAAATTTATTTTTATCAAAAACATCTCGTATATCAACAAACGGAAAACTCATTACCAAAAAAAGTTTCCGCCACCTGACATACCTAAACTTTTAGCATAACGAGGTAAATTACAAGCCCAATACGCTGCTTTTGTTTTGTCTTTTTGCTGATCACATCTGTGTCTAGCAGCAAAACTTTTTCTCGCCTCTGGATTTTTCAGTTTAACTGATAGTCCAGTTGTATCTCCCCAAGTGACTTTCTTAATCTTGTCGCCATCTTTGACAAATACATAAAACTTTTTAGGTCCACCTCTTTTTGGTTTATTTAAAGGTGGGTTTTTTTCTTCTTCTTCAATTGGTATATCTAAAGGTACTTTTTCTTCTTCGTATATACCAAACTCACCAATGTCACTTTCTAGTAATTGTCTATCCCAAGAGCTATGTACTTCTAAAACACCCTCATTAAATAAATCTCTTGCCTCTCTAAACAACTTATAAAATTCTTCGCTGTGTAGTCTATAAATGTTCTCAGCAAGTGGTATTTTGTTCTCTATATGATAGTGAACACTCTTACTAATTTTCTCTTTATAATCTCTAAAACTTAACATAATCTTTAAACGACAACATTTTTATCTTGTCTTCGTCAACCTTAGACTTCCAATCATCGCCGTACCTTTCCTTATATTTATCTATTGTTTCACTTGAAGTTGACCAACTATCTATATCTTCTTTGGTTATTTTTTCATCAGCAGGCCCAGGATGGGGTTTCTTATGATCTTTAGGATACCCTCTCAATTTGGCATCTACTGGTGGTGCATCTGGTTTCTCACCAGGTGTAATATCTTTTGTGTGATTGGCATAATCTGCACCAATCTCGTAAGCTTCTTTGTTTGTCATATTGACTAATTCTTTCTTTAATTCACCAAACATCTTTTTGTATTTTTGTGTGTGTTTAGATGGTTTAGTTTTGGCACCTTTATCACCTGGGGCAGATTTGTAATCGTCTTCGTCATCACTCTTTTTATATTTTTGTTTTTTAAAGAAGTCTGCACGTTTTTCTTTTTCCCCTTTTGATAGGTCCTTGTAATATTTTTTAGGTTGTGTACCTGATTTTTTACCCACTGTTTTGTCTTGTGGTGATTTATCCATTTCAGATATTTCTGATACAGCTTTAAATCCATAGTCTATGTCTAAATCGTGTTCTCTCACTGCTGCCTCTTTGTCTGCTGATATAGGAAGACAATCCCATATCCAAGATTTATGTAAGTTACTTTGATCGTCTTCTATGACTATGTAATTTGTTCCTCGTCTAACTACTTTACCTGTAACTTCTGTTTTTTTATTAAACGCTTTTTCATTTACGTTAAAAATTTGTTCTCTAATATATAAATCTCTTACTTGTTGTTGTTCAAATTCTTTTAATGTCATAACTTTTTCTCCTTGTTCTTCATAAATCTTTTCTGATTTAATCATACTAGGTAATCCCATACCTACTCTAACATTTGACATTAATCTTTCTACATCTGCTATGCCTCTATAATTACCTGGCAAACCTTTTTTGAAAGATTCTTTATCGCCTTTTGCTGCGGCATCTCTCATTTTACTTGCTGACATACCCACTGCTCCATCTGCGTCAGGGTCTCTATCACCTGCAGATACAACATCTATATCACCAAATAGATAATAACCATGCCTACTTTTTATACCATTATATTTTTTAAGTATTGTTGAAAATTCTCGTACTCTATCACTTCCAACAACCATTGTTATATTTTCATAACCTTGTTTAAATAATTTTGATGCTAAATCCATAACCATATTAGTAGGTATGATTTCAATTTTTCTACTGTATTGTGGAAACATTTGTTTCATAACTGTTAACTTATAACGTGGTTCTAATGGATTCTTTTTCTTATCCTGTGACCTACTTAAATAAATTCTATGATCGTTTGCTCTTTGAGCCAATACTTTTTGAATTAATTTTTGATGGCCAATTGTTGGTGGATTAAATCTACCAAATGTAAATGCCATTCTTTTACCTTCTCTAAATTCTTGTAGTTCTACTTCTTCTGGTAAACCAGCATCTCTAACAGCGAGACCAAATTCTCTATAACCTAATCCCATATGTTGAGCTGCTTTGTTCTTAGCATCTGTTACACCTTGTTGTAGATATTTTAAATATAATTGTAAACCTTTTTTAATTCTAGGCGCTTTAATAGTCTTTCTAATTAATGTATCAAACTTACTAGCTATTGATTCATTTTTTAAATCATCTATTTCAGCATCGGTTACTTTACCATCGTCTAATATATCTTTACATTTTTTATAAAATTTTAAGTAATGGTATTTTTCTAACATTTTGTAAATAACATTTTTAGGTAGTTTATGTTTTTGACCAAACATTCTAATTTCTTCTGGACCCATATCGTTATTAAATGCATCTTGTCTATCTTTAATAACTTTGTCACCTATGTCAATTAATGTTTTAATACTATCTTCTATTTCCTCTAATTTAGAATTAATATTATTTTGTAAATCTAATATATCATCTGGTTGTAATTCTCTTAATTCTTCATAATCTATTATATCTCTTTTTAGTTCACCTTTTACAACATCTATTTCAGATACTTTTTTTTGAAACTCTGCCGTATATTTTTCTGAATCAAATGATTGTTCTTTAGGTCTTCTTATAAATTTATTTGCTTCTACATCAAAGATAGCATCTGCCATAGCATCATTCTTATCTTTTAAATTTGGATCAGTTATAACATAATAGTTTATAGGGTGTTTTGTTCCTGGTATAAGTTTTCCGTTTATACTTCTTAAATTTTTAGCTAATGCTATTCTAGCTGACTCTCTATCTTTTTCTGGTACATCAAACAATACGTTAATGTCCAAATCTGCATCGTTTCTATATCTTTTTGTAAGTATAGAACCAATTAATGAATATTTGCTTACAGGATGGTACTTCTCAAATTCTTTAATTTGATCTTTTATCATTTTAAGAACAACAGGTTTTAATTTTGGATTTGATGTTTCTGCATCATCAAATACACCTGTTGCATATATTCTTCTAGGTATGTCTATAATACTTTCTTTTATCATCTTCTTTTAGCTGCTCTTTCTTTAGCCATCCATCTTTTGGCTATGTAACTTCTTATTGGAGTATTTAACAATCTTCTAACAATAGAACCAACTCTACTTAATGTTTGTGATATTAATTCTTGTTCACTTCTATTATTATCTACTATAAAAAAATTACTTAAACCAAAGACGTTTTGTAATTTTCCTATATTAGCTTGTACAGTTTCCCAACTTTTTTTTGTAATATATTCTGGTACAGTTCTTTCTCTCTTAGCATTTCTTTCTAATGCCACATCTAAACTTGTATTAACAAATACCATATAACAATCATAACCTAAAGCTTTGAAATTATTATATTGACTTTGTATAAGTTGTAAATTTCTAGCTGTACCAT
>Ga0181380_1000808_pt1 | contig 13985 bp, 15 predicted proteins | sample 3SPOviralmetaG_FD_130116 | JGI IMG/M metagenome (GOLD analysis project Ga0181380, IMG submission 130116) | Marine viral communities from the oligotrophic San Pedro Time Series (SPOT) site, San Pedro Channel, CA, USA - 3 SPOT_SRF_2009-08-19 | ecosystem: Environmental > Aquatic > Marine > Strait... | reverse complement strand
AATCTCCTCCTCGTCTTTTTGATCTACGTCTGCGTCGTCTACGTAGTGTCTTTTTTTTAGTGCGTTTTTTCTGTTTCTTATATCTTCTTGGCATATATACTAAACTTAGAATTTATTTAACCAACAAGCCATTTTATGCGAATTAATAAAATTTCTCTCCGCCTGGCTAAAATCAAAATAATCATAAATAGTTGTTTCTGTTATTTCTTCAGGAAAATCTGGAATCTTAGTAATATCGGGAAAAAAACTAAATACTTGTTTATCTAAAAAGCTTTGTCTATATCTAGCTGCATCTGTCAAAGTTAGCCATAATCTAGTACAAAAAAACGCATGTAATTTTTCAAATTCCGCATCCTTTTTACCTATAATAACATAATTGTCTCTACCTGAGCAACCATATTCCCCCTGTTTATCGTAATAAGAATAACCATACATTTTATGAGGTAATACAATTTTGGGTTTATCATAAAATGGACATGGTATGTTAGAATAGTCTATAATTAAAACGGTTTTTTGTGTTTTTTTATCTATATGACAAGTTTTTATGTTTTTATAAACTAATTCTGGAGAGATATTTTCAGAAACAGTTAAATCATCGTGTCTTTCGGGTCGTAAATTTGTTTTAATAGCGTCTAAAAATCCATATTTTCTTACATGTTTTTGCATTTTTTCTATAATACTAGCAGCCGATAATGGTATAGAAAATCCCTTTTCCTTATAATTTGGGTTAAAACTAATATATTTGTTTATGGTATCGTCGTATAACTTTATTTTTTCTATCTTTTTACCTGTTTTCATAGCTAAAAAATAGCTAGAAGGAACCTGAGCATTCCCGTGAAATTCTTGATTTGTTACTATTTTTGACATGGTATGTAATCGTTTTAACTTATTATGAATCATAAATTGATAAGATGGATGAGTATTTTTCATCCAAATAGAAGGAGTGATAAACAACACATGGCCTTTATTTTTAACTAATTCAAAAGCTTTTTTAATAAAAGATTGCCATACACTTGTATAGTTACATTGATTTTTAAAAAGATAATTATTATATGGAGGATTGCCTATCACAAAATCAAATTTATGAGTAGGTTCATATTTTAAAAAATCACCATGATTTATATTTTTCTCTCCAAATAAATTTTGTAAATCTAAAATAAATTCATCATTTAATTCCACTATAAAAATCATGTTGTTTATTATATGATTGTGTCGCTCATCATGATCCTTAATTTGTTTTAAATGTTTAAAAAGTTTTTTATAAAGAACCATGGCAAAATAGCCTCTTCCAGCACACGGGTCTAACCATTTTAAGGAAGGATCTTTAAAATATTGCACAGGAATTAAGTTTAACATTTTTTTAACTATTTTAAAATCTGTATGGACTTCGCCGAATGTTTGTTTATTGTTGTCTTTAATAGTAAAATCTTGTTTAAAAACAGAAAAATCTAAGGTTTTTATAGACATTATTGTTTAATCTTGATATTTTTAAAATTAAGATTAAACTAATTATTTAATTTCGATAAAATTAAGTTTAATTTTTCGTCTATTTTCCTTTGTTGTTTCATAAGTTTATCTACGTTTTTAGATATATGATTTCGTTCTAATGATTCGATAATATCTTTTATAAAAATATGTATGTTTAACTTTCTTTCTCTTGTTAATCCATTCATTTCAAAAATTTTATTTTTTAATAATAAAGCTTGTTTTTGTATTGAATTAAAACTATATGGGTATTGAATGTCTATTATATTTTCTAATTCATTTATGGAATAATGATGTATGTTAAGATCAAAATTTAAATCAGTCATGTGTACTATATGTCTTCATTTTTTAACAAACGATTTAATGTTTCAATCGTCCAAAATTGTATAGCTACTGCCGGAGCTGTTTTTAAATATGTTGCGCCTAAACCTCTATAAAATCCACGAATCCCCTCCATCTTGTAAATCTTTTTTGTAGCATCTATTATACCATTATACCTAGGAACTGTAGTATCAAATCCTTGTAATTGTAAGCGTCTTCTAATTAAATCTGATGGATAAGTTATGGATATGGAAAACAAACCTGCTAAAGCACCGCCTACTAGTTTTGAATCAAAATAAGTATCGTGGATTATATCATTAATATAGTAATAAGAAGCATATTGAATGCCGCTAAAAGAACCAAATCCCATTAAACTTAACTTAGATCCTTGGTATAACTGTTTCATGGGTAGTCGTTTTAGAGCATCGGTAATCCCAGTGTATTTATTTTTGTTTGTTTGGAGAGATAAATAAGTTCTAGTTGTTTCTAAAGGGTATGTTAAAAATATAGACACTCCGCCTGCCAAGCAACCTGATACAAAATTAACGACATTTTTATTGTCAAAAATCTTTTTATTGTATTTTTTGGTTTGTCTAAATACACCATAATTAATGGCGAGCTGTGGAAAAACGCGGGCGCAATTCGTTCCGTTTCCTTTCCAAAAAAAACGAAAACCTTCTTTATTATATACATCTCTCATTGTGGCATTTGGTATAAAATAATTTTGTTTTTGTATTCTATTTAATTCAATAGGAGCTACTGCGCTTCTAGATACAATACCTCCTATACCTCCAATTAAACTGTCTAATAGCATATAAATTTAATTGATATTTTGTATTTAATTAAATTTATAATTTTATTTACAAAAACATAGTAGATGGATTTCTAAGCCATTCATGATAGCAATCCTCATTACAAAACGAAAAAAGACGATGTTTTGCTTTGGCTTTTTTATTAACTTCTTCTTTTTCCAAAAATCTATAACATCCTGAACATGTATCAGGAACTTCTGTTTTTGTTACTACATTAGTGGAGGGAGGTTTATCTTCTTTATCTCTAGACATTATACACCATTGTAGGAGAGCTTCCATTATATAATTAATATCTATTTAAAATTAAATCTTTTTTTATAAGTATTATGTCTGAAAAACAATTAACTACAGAAACGCAGATGAAAAATTTTATAAAAAAATATAATTATCTAGTCGTATTTCCAGATAAAAAAGTTGAATTATTTAAATCATTACGCAATATTCAACAATCTATTAGTGTTGATTCTTCTACTATATCAAAAAAATTAAGTAATAATGAACATATATTTATAGCAAAAGGGACAGGTTATGTTTTTTTTATTGATAAGATTGATTGTAATTAACGTCGTCGTCTTCGTCTTCGTCTTCGTCTAGTTTTATTTCTTCTGCTTTTTCTCTTTCTACGTGTTCTTCTTCCTCCTCTTCTTCCTCTTCCTCTTCCTCTTCCTCTTCCCCTTCCTCTTCCCCTTCCTGTTCCTCTTCTGGTATTATTATTATTATTTCCACTGTTTCTATTATTATTGTTTCTTCTAGTATTATTATTATTATTATTATTATTATTATTATTTCCACTGTTTCTATTATTATTGTTTCTTCTAGTATTATTATTATTATTATTATTATTATTATTTCCACTGTTTCTATTATTATTGTTTCCACTATTGCCTTGGTTTCCTCTGTTACCCACAAATGTCTCTCTCCACAACATTTGTAAGGCTCTCCCTAGTCTATATATAATTTCATAAAAAGAGTTAGTGTTATCATTGTTCGGCAGACTTAGGGCTTTCGCTATTTCGTTGGTAAAATTGTCGAGTCTTTGGATATTTTGAATTGGCTGATTTTTTTCATCAACTAGGGCACTTCCGTTTCGGTCTTCTATAGAGTAATGTAAAATACCATTGGCGTTGTATTGTTTAATATGTATAAAATATAAATTATTATTCAATGTAAATTCTATTTTAACATGACCTTTTTTTTTTGGATAGAAATGAAAATGAGCTTTTAATCCGTGAAAACCAATACTTTCTAATGCGACTGTTCCGAGGCCAAACGTTATATTAACGATTCCATTTCTAGGCGGAGCTTTATTTATAGTGATTGTTTGACCACTTCCACGTCCATAGGACCTAGTAAGGTTGTTTATAGATGTGTTAGAAAGATAATTAGTGAGTCTCTCTTTCTCTGCGTTATTCAAACCACTGTGCACGAACTGTTTTTTTGCATCTTTATTAAGCCGTGCGGCCGAAGCCTGTGCATTTGCCGTTTGGCTACCATCCTTCTTCTTTTCTCTGGCTCTTTGCCCTTGCTCTATCCGTAATTTACTTCTTCTCTCCTTTAATCTCTCCTTTAATGCGGTTTCTCCCTCTTTAGTTTCAAAAGGTCCGTCAAGTTTTGTTTTGATTTCCTCAATCTCCAGCCTTATTTCTTCATCCGTCATTCGGTCAGGCTCCATTACTCCTTCTGCTGTTGTGGTTGTTGTTGTAGTGGATGTTGTTGACATATTATATAATATTTACATAAAAAAATATATTTTATAAAATAATATACCGTTAATTAATATTAAAGCTAAAAAGAATTATCCTCCAAATACATTTCATGTCCTATTGATTCAGATTTTGGAAGACCCACTGTTGCTGCTTCTAAATTTTTAGAGATAGTAATGTTTTCTAGATTGCCGCAATCTTGAAATTGTTTATTTTTTTCATCCATAAGCATAATAGCCATAGCGGCATAATTATGTAAATCAATAAGTGTATCACGAATAGATTCTGTTTCAACCATACTAACGCCTGAATTAGTGATAGAGGTGAGTCTATTTATTTTATCTCCCATTCTTACAATAACTCCAACTGGACCATAATTGGCAAAAGAATCACCATAATCTCTATTTTTTCTAGTAAAAAGTTCTAGTCCTTCTTTTTGGACGCGTTCCATCTGTTCAATTCGATTCATCTTTATTACCAATAATATAAAGATAAATTTAATTCAATTTACTTTTATCATTCTTTAATACTTTTAAAAGAATGTGAGAAGTTTTTATAATTTTCTCATAAGCTTGTTCGGTGCTTTCAAGTGTTTTTGTCATCTTTTCCAATGTTTTGTTTTTTTTTTCTAAACTAGCTTCTAAAGCTTTTTTCTCTTTTTGTAATTGATTCATTTTTTGGACAAATTGTGCTAGAGTTGCTTCTTCTTTTTTAATTTTTTTAACTAGTTTTTTTTTCTTTTCCTTTAATTCACTTAAATTTGATATAAATTCGCTATTAAAGCTATTTAACGCGGCTTTTTGTTCATGAGTTTTATCTTGTCCCATATATATTAATTAAAGATAAATGTAAATACAGAAAAAATAAATATAAGATTAACAACCATTACATACAGCTTGCATATTATGTCCGCGTTTACGAGCTAAATAACGTTCATAACTACCGTGTTTTACATCAACTCCTGTTTGACGAGGTTGGCTTACTAAACGTCCTCGCCAACCTGATTTTTTACTTGTAATAATAGGAATCGATTTTACATGATCACCAGGACCGCCTGTATTACTGTAAGAACTATTAGGTGGAACAGGGTTTAAATTAGAGGGTAATGTGTCAGCATTTACCGTCATAAGCGATTTTTTCCATAAAGTAAAACAAGACGCTGATGTGCGCGCCTGTTTAAAGTTCATCAAACCATTATAAGCTGTCTTCTGACTATTACCCATAGGAGTAGATGCTCCAAACATAGGCTTATTTATAGTAACGCCCGGTTCGCCAGAACCGGGACAGGAAGGGCAATCGCCCGGTCCCTGAACGCAATCTCCTACACTACTAAGACTCATATACACTATTGTAATATTAAAAATACTTATTTTAAATTTAATAAATTGATTTCAATATTTATCTCTTGAATAATAATAAGAATGGTAAAATGTCAACATTGTGGCAAAAACTATGCTAAAAATGGAAAACACTATTTATATCATTTAACCACATGTAAAGCAGATAAATCAGAAATAAAAGACGAAGTTATACCATCTCAGCGTGAGATGTGGCATATTATAAAAAAACTATTAAAACAAAACAATGACCAGCAAAGAAAGATAGAGGAACTAGAGCGTAGAGTTCAAAAAGATATAAGGAAAGTTAATATGGTCGAATGGTTAAATACTAGCCAGGCAGAAAATATTAACTTAGAAACGTGGCTAAAAAAGTTAAAGATTACAATAGATGATTTACATTACATTTTCAATGCGGATTTCATAAGAGGATTGGAGCTTATCATTACAAAAAATATAATAGAAGGGGAAATACCTTTTCGAGCTTTTAGTCATAAAATCAAACAATTATATATTTATGATAAGTCGAAATGGAAAAAGGGTTCAATATCAGATCTTAAACAAATATTAGGAAAAATACAATTGGAAATATTAAAAGTAAATCGGGAATATGAAAAAACATTAGATGACGATAAAATTTATGGAACAAATAATCAAACTTACCTAACAAATAATAATAAAATCATGATAGTTGATTCTAAAAAAAAGAAACAATGTGAAAAATTTATAGAAAAAGTATTAATTGATTCTATAAAACAAAATCTAAGTGATTTGGAAAAGTTTAAATTTTGTCTGTAATTACAATAATATAAAACCGCAATAAATATAAATAAATATTACTATAAAGTACAATATAATGAATAAAACGTTGTATTGTATTCGTCACGGATTTGCCTTACATAACTATATATATCAGTTTATTGGGACAAAAGCTTATACTGATTTTAGAGACACGCCTTTATTGGATAAAGGTATTGAACAAGCAAAAACACTAGGAGAAAATTGGAATAAAATAAATGATGTAGAACTCGTTGTTGTATCGCCATGTAGAAGAACATTAGAAACCGCACGATCTATTTTTCAAAATAAACATGTAAATATTATCGCAAAAGATTTTTTAATTGAATTTCCATTTGGCGGAGATGACATATGTAATAAGCGCCGTAGCAAAAAAGAATTAAAACATTTTTACCCTAATGTAGATTTCAGTGAAATTTCAGAAAATGTTGATTGGTCAGCCTATAATGAAACCGTAGATGAGTTAAATATTAGAATATATGAAATGTTACGATGGTTATGTAAGCGAAAAGAAAAAACTATCGCAATAGTTAGTCATAGTTCTTATATTGGTCAGTTTAAAGATAAAAAAATAGGTGATGAGGATAATGAATTACAGCATTGTCATCCTTATCATATAGAATTAATATATGATGAAAATAAAAAATTTATTAGTTTCACTGAAGTTAAATCATCTGATAAAATAAAACAACAAATTAGATAAGATATTGTTCAGTAAATTGTTCTTTTGTTACTAAAGGAACATTTAAGTTTCTAGCTTTATCGGCCTTACCTGTATCATCATCTAATGAACTTACTATAACAGCAAATGTTTTTTTACTAACACTAGATCCAAATTTTGCACCCAGTATTTCTAGATTTTTTTGAAACTCTTTATCTCTAAATCCAGTGATGACGAGTTTTTTTTGATATAGCGTATGTGATGTATCATATTTTGTTTCTCCAGTTTCTTGTAGTTTAGATTCTAACTGTATTGTTTTGATAAACCGCATAAATTCCGGTATGTAAGGAACAAACATTTCAGCGGTTTTTTGTTTGAATCCATCTAGTTGTGAAATCATCGCTATTTTTTCTTCACTAGTTTGACTGCTCGTAAGAATATTAGGATAGTTTTCCATTATAATTTTGATGCGTTTGGTTCCTAGTCCGCGACCAAATATGTTGGATGCTCCCATGAGATCTTCTAGTTTTACTGTCTGCAACATATCTTGAATAGCACCACGAACCTTATTAGCCATCTTTTCCTTAAATCCTTCCACTGTAAGGAAATCCTCTACTGTCATCACAAGAATCTTAGGAATCGTATCGAATCCTGCGTCCATGACTCGCTTAATATTTCCGCGACCTAGACCCTTTACATCTAGTTTCACGAAAAATGCCTCAATCAACTTCAGCATAACAATTTCATTTTCACTAGCGTTTTCCAAAACAAAATCTTTTCGAGTTTTATTCCATTTGTATTTAAATTCTGCGGAAGGCATTTTAATTTTCTTAGCCGGTTTTGTAACCTTTTCGACCTTAGGAATCACATCACCGCTTCTAATGATTTGGACTGTAGCGCCTATGCCTATCTTGTTTTTAATAACAAACTCCGCATTATGGAGCGTAGCATATTGAATAACTGCGCCTCCCAATGTTACAGGTTGAACCTGAACTTTTGGTTTCAAATAACCATCCTTACTAGGAGACCAAATAACATTTACTACTTTTGATTCAACGACCTGATCTCCTAAAACCATTTTAAATGCGAAAGCATGTGTTGGGTTTTTGCTAGTTCTAGGGTATGTATGATTGTCGGCTACAATAATACCATCAATATCATAGTCATAATTTTCACGCCAATCCACCAAATAGCGAGACAATGTATTTTTTGAAAATTTCTTAAAACGCTTATTTATAACTGTCACTGTCTTTTGCTTTTCTAGAAACTTAAATTGTTGCGATGGAGTCAATTGGGGAGTAATAACCTCATAGGCTACAAAATCAATGTCGTTCCAACGCTCAGGAAATGACTCTTTTGCATTTGCTGTTCCGGCAATCATGTTTCTAACATTGGCAAATTTATCAGACCAATTCTTTTCAAATACATCTTTTTTCATTAAAAGTTCGCCTCTCATTTCAATACCTTTTTTAGTTGGTAGATTCAAATAAGGTATAGCATGACTTATATCTTGTCCTACTCTACCATTACCTCTTGTAAATAGTGTTGGTTTGTCTCCCATAGTGCTATATCCGGCACTAACACCATCTACCTTGGCACTAATCACAAAGGGACCCTTATATTGTTTAAGCCATGTTGTAATTTGCTGTTCCTTTTTAAACTTATCCATGGACCACATTTCAAATGGAAGAGCCATTTTCTTTTTTTCAACGAGCACACTGCACATTGTATGACCTTCTTTTATAGCAGCATTTTCAGGGTATTTTTCTTCAATATATTCTTTAAGAATGTCATATTCGTCATCCTCCATAATGGGTTTGCTGTTACAATAGTAAAATTTGTTTGACAAGCGAATCATAGCACTTAACTGTGTTTCCCTGAGATTTTCCAAAACAGGTTGCCCCTCTGCGACAAAAGACTTAATAAGCTGTCTAGCAGTGGGTTCCTTTTTTTTCTTTTTTAGGGTCCTTTTTTTTGGTGCCTTTTTTCCGGCCTTTATTGTTTTTTCTTTTGTTTCAACAACAACAGCATTGCCATCCTGCCTTTCTGTAGGACCTCGAAATTCCATACCTAGAAAGTCAAATACAGATTTTTCTGTAGGAAAATATTGTGTAAGCTTGGTCGTTTTTTTACCATCTACCATATTATGGAAGCCATGCTCATTCATGGAATAGCCTAAGTCTAGGGCTCTTCTCCTCATAACAGTATTGAAAGCCTTACTTCCTGTGAAATACAATAAAGCAAAAGCAAACTCTTTTTTTGGTGAAAACATAAAATCAATTCTTCGGGCTTTGGCTCTTTTGGTAAGCCTAGACACACCAAGGCTTTTAACATTTCCTCTAGACAAAACTTCTACTAAAAGTTTTTTTTCGATTAAAGCATCAATAAACTTAACAAATACTTGATCATCATTATCCGGATCACTGATAATTATATCAATATCACCTGAATCACTAGCTCCTCTACGATAAGAACCAACGATTTGTAGCGAACTATTGCTATTCTTAACTTTATTGAATTCACGTTGAAGAATCTTGTCATATTTATCAATTTCACCCCTAGGTATTCTTTCTAAGACATCTTCATAGTATTTCAAACCCTTCTTTTGAACATCGTTGAGTAGCTCATCTTGTCTATCTCGCAATTCCTGAATGGTAGTTACGCTATGCTTCTTAACAAGTTCTTGTGCCTTTTTTGGACCTATACCATAGACATCTGTAAACATAAGAACTGGATCGTTTTTGGCTTTTTCTAGAACCTTAAGCGTGCCTGTATCTTTAAATTCTTTCATCTTAGCTAAGATAGTCTTACCTATGCCTTTTTTACCTTTTAGCTGGTCTATGCTAGTGATAGGTTCTTCAATAAGCATGATTGTTTCTTTTGCTTTTGAGTAAGCCCTAGCTCTAAAATGCTCGCCTTTTTGTTTCATAAGTTTTTCTAGTTTGTCAAGGACGGATATAAACTGTTGGTTGTACATATTTGAGGTGTGTTTGGTTGTATTTATGTTTCTTTTTTTTAATGTTAATTTACGATCAATTTTCCTAATCATCCGCTTTTTTAATTTTTTTACGGTTTTACTTTTAGGGTGCGTTTTTAGTGTCTTTTTTTTAGTTCTCTTTTTTGTTTCTTTTTTTTTACAATAGCCATATCTACGTAAGGTTCTCCTGGGAAGTGTAATTTCCGTAGCACATATATCACCTTTTTTAGTAGGTAAACATGCCTCATGTTGTTTCCATTTATAAGTAAAAGGAAAAATACATTTTCCTGGCTTTATTTTTTTATGACGTTCTATTTTATTTTTATTATTTCTAGCGGTTCCAAACATAGTGTACATTCTTAATATACATTATGTTGTTATTTTTCATTGAAATATTTATCTAAAAATTCTTTATTATAAAGTTGATCTAAATATTTAACCTTTTTTTTTATAGCCTCGCGTTCTTTTTTACCTTTATTTTTACGGTTTTTCAAGTCATTACTAAATTTAGGTTCAGGTAATTCTGGTGTTTTAATTTTATCCATTTTATAAATAAATAATATAAAATAAATATAAGATAGTATGCAGTTAATAATATCGGAAGGAAATACGAAAACCACATTTAACGGAAAAGTATTAGATGATCAACAATATAAGGCAGTATATGATGGTAATAAAGGAAGAATGTTATTAAGAGATAAGAATAAAGCCGCTTATATTGAAGTTGATAATGATGATTTAGCAAACATTTTAGACAAAAGACAAAAAGGAGATGTAGAATCTAAGTTAAAAAAGATGTTGAAAAATCAAGACCCTCAAATAGTAAGCTTTAAAACTCCTAAAAAAAAATCATCTAATATTCTGGATGCTCCTAAGAAAAAAAAGAAAACAAGACGTAGAAGACGTTATAAGCGTAAAACACCTTCTAGACGTAAGACACCTTCTAGACGTAAGACACCTTCTAGACGTAAGACAAAAAAGAGACGCTCGCCTAGTAAAAAAAAGACAATAAAAGAAATGTTGACTCCTGAATTTATGAAAACAATAATTTAAATTTTATCTTTTCTTTAATATTGCTTTCAATATTATAGAATCTTGTTCAAATAATGTTTTATTTCTCTTAGCTTCTAAATATTCTTTTGCTGAATTTTTATCCATCATGTTGAGATATTTTTTCGAGGCATACATAAGTTTAAATATGGTATTATCATAACCAAATGATTCTATATTTACGCAACTCATTTTCTTTACAAATTTAATAAAAGCTACTATTAATTCTTTATGATCTCTGAATGTAAATGTTAAAATACAATGGTTTCTATGTATTTGTCTATTTTCCCCTACAAATTCGTACATAGAATAATAGTCTAATACTTTACATTCTTCAGCTTTTTTATATAATTCTGATTTCACATTACTAATATTTTGAGTTTTTCGTAAGTTTACTGATAATTCCATTAAATATCCCATTTGATATAGTAAAATATTTTAAAATATTTGTAACTCCCTACAATGTTGTAGGGGGTTACAATATATATTATATATATAATAAATTTTTTGTTTTAATATTAAAAATATAAAATGGATAATATATATAATGTCAAATTCTCATAATTGGAAAAAATTAGGTGCAAATTCTGGAAATATGTACACACATAGAAATATAAAAACAAATAAATTAGATTATAAAACAGGTAAATGGAGTGATATTAATGACACAACTGGGAAAAAAATCGGTATATCTTATTCAGTTGAAAATTCAGTTACAAATGAAAATATGATAGTAGGTATAGGTACAAAACAACCATTTAGTAGATTATCATTAGGTTCAAATGTAAATGATGGTAAGTCAGATGGAACATCTGGTCAATTAGCATCTATCGCCGTTCATGAGAATTCTGACGGTACAGACTTTCATGGTATGAGTTATGTAACTGACCTATCTTCTTCTGTTCAATTAGGAGACGCAAAAACAAATGCTTTAGCTCTTTATTCAAATACGCCCGATGAAAATTTAAATACTGAAAATGCAAGAATTTATATTACAGACGAAGGAGGCGCTACGGTAGGAGGAAAACCCAGGCTTGCATTCGATTCATGGAATGGCGAACCTGTAACTTTAGATAATAGTGGTATTCCTGTTAAAATAGACTGTAGAGGTAGTATGAATGTTTCAGGCTTTATTTCTTTTATGGATTATAATAATAGTGATTTAGATAAAAGAGATAATCCAGCAAATGCTAGTGCTAATATCCATGATCCCAATGCTTTCAGAAATATACCTGTGGGTTCTATTTGGACAGGATTTACTGAAGGTGCTGCGGGTGTAGCTATGTATATTCAAGATATTGATGGTAAAAGGGAAATAGTAGGATCTGGTTCAGGCGGAGGAGGAGGAGGATTAAGTGATATTTCTGGTATTTTATGGGACGGTAGTCAAAATGAAACAGGTGATAGTTGGGTAGGTAAATCTGGTTATAATGTTACTGTTACTCCTAGTAGTGATATAACTATTATAGGGAGTACTAATCTACGGCCCACTGTTTTACCGCCTAATGCTTTAACAGTAACTCAGGGTAATCTTTCAGTTGTAGGTTCTACAAATTATCCAAGACAAGTGTTAAATAGTTTATCTCCTGAAAGATTTGATCTTCCTGTGGAAGATAATAATGGTGGAATTATTTGGGCCGAAAGACAAATTGCTATAGGAAAAAAAGCTTCATTAGTTATAGAACCAACAAGTTTGTTAGATATAACAGGGCAAATAAAAAATATACCAGCTGTTTCAGTAAATTCAAATAATATAAATTCCGCTACAAATAGTATTTTAATAAGCAATAATAGTGGTAATGTTGGAAGTACTACAGGAATTTATAACGATGTTTCTAATTGTTTAATTATTGGAAATAATGACATCTTCTCTGGAGATAAATCTATTATTGTTGGAGAAAGCAATATCACAGGTTTAAATGGGGCATGTGATATTAACTGTGCTAAACAAGTTTTAGTGATAGGAGAAACTAATAATTTAAAAAATGAAGTAAATACGTTAGTTGTAGGTAAAACTAATTTAATAGATTCATCGGGAAATAATACAGATGATAATGGAAACCTTATTTTTGGAGATAATAATATTTATAAATCAAAAACCGATACAGGAGAAAATAATTTTATATTAGGATCTCAGAATTATTTAATAGATTCTGAATATTCTATTATTTCTGGAAATAATAATGACGTAAGTGGTAAAAACAATTATGTGTTGGGATTAAATAATAAGTTAGGAAGTGGAATAGAATTAACAGGAGAAACAACGACAAATATTGCTAATAAATCGTATGTTTCTGGAAGTAATAACATAGTAAAAATAAATAATAAAACAATCACAAATACCTTTATTTATGGTAATAGAAATGAGTATGATGCTACAGATGCTACTTTTGTAGATGACGACGAATCTACAACTATGATTTTTGGTAATCGTGCTAAAATCAATTGGACAACAGACGTATCAAACCAAAGATTTATCTTTTCAACACAAGAAAAATATGTAGCAAATGGTTCTACTACAAATGGACATGTATTTACTATTGATAAATTAGGAAATACAGTAATAGAAGGAGATTTAACAGTAAGAGGAAATAAAAGTATTACAGATTTATGTGGCAATGATGCTAGTTTCAATAATGTTTATATATTACAAGATTTATGTGGCAATGATGCTAGTTTCAATAATGTCTATATATTACATGACTTATCTGGCAATGATGCTAGTTTTAACAGTTTAAGAATATTAAAAGACTTATCTGGTAATGATGCTAGTTTTAACAGTTTAAGAATATTAAAAGACTTATCTGGCAATGATGCTAGTTTTAACAGTTTAAGAATATT
>Ga0181380_1000807_pt1 | contig 14000 bp, 15 predicted proteins | sample 3SPOviralmetaG_FD_130116 | JGI IMG/M metagenome (GOLD analysis project Ga0181380, IMG submission 130116) | Marine viral communities from the oligotrophic San Pedro Time Series (SPOT) site, San Pedro Channel, CA, USA - 3 SPOT_SRF_2009-08-19 | ecosystem: Environmental > Aquatic > Marine > Strait... | reverse complement strand
TTTGGTTATCGCAACGATTTTGCTTGGCAAAAATATGTTCTTAAAAAATTAGTTACAGATCTTAACAACCTAGGCGAAAACAAATATTCTATTGGTGATATTACTTGGCAAGTTGGTTCTCTTCATGTTTATGAAAGACACTTCAAATTTATTCAATCAGCAATTGATTACAACAAAAAATTAGAAGATGCACGAGTACTCGCTGAAAAAGTAATGGGATAAATTATGATTAATATTAAATTTAATGCCAGCGATTTAGACTACAAATATTACATTGAAAGAGCAAAAAAAGAAACTGAAGAAATCTTTTCTAAAGAAAGTACTCGACGAAATAGAGGTTTTGTTGAGATACTACAAACAACATTATATGGTCATGCACCAGAAGTTTACTTAATTGAAAAATGTGGTTTTACTGATGATGAGCGTAAGTATAAAGATGTGATTCATCCAAATGGAAGCCATGTTGAAGTGAAGGTTACTGAAGGAGATTACTATGTTCCTTATGTTTTAAAAAGAGCAAACGCTGCAGCCAAAGAATCATGGAGGGATTATCCTAAGATTCTATATGTTTTTATTGGTGATAAAATGACAGGTGATTACACTTTTCATGGATCATATCATTGGGATAAAAATATTAAAAAATTTGTTTTACAAAAAGAACTAAATATTGTATAATAAAGTTTATGGAAACCGACAAAGAATCAATAAAAGTCCTTAACGAATGCGCGGAAGTTCAAATTAAAAAATCTCGTGATTATCAGAATCCTAGCTCTCGTATAAAACAATCAGATTATTACCCAAGAGGTGTAATGTCAATTATGGAATTGATCAACACTAAAACAATTCGTCTTTGGTCTGTAATTGAAGCAATGGAAAACGACCCATCATATAAGCCAAACTTTGAGTCGATCGAAGATTCTCTTAAAGATTTAATAAACTACGCTTCATTTGCGGTTGCTTATTCCCGCGGAAAAATTGAAGGACAAAGGTCTAATCGCGATTTTTTAAATCGTGAAATTAAATAAACCACAATATGAAAATTTTACATATATTAGGTAGAGGCATCGAAGGTTGTGGTGTAACTCGCTTTACTTTAGAAATGAAAGATTGGGCTTTAGCTCAAGGGTGGGATTATAAAATTTATGCAAGTAAAGATAAAACATGGTCTCGTGCTAAATCACATGACTTAGATGAAAACGTAATTTGTCAAAAGTTTGGCAATAAAGCGGGAAGAGGAGATAGCGCTCACGGTGTTGATAATATTATTGAAGACGCAAAGAATGCTGATATGGTAATTATTGGTTCTCTTCCTTCGAAAGGACATCCAGACGATTGTGTTGAAAACTTTAGTAGACTTATTAATACTGTTGATACTAAAGTTGTTATGATTCAACATGATCATAAGATGATGTCGATACGTCGTAATGCAGTACTCAATGAAACAATTAAGAGAGCTGATGTTATATTTTCGTATTCAACAAGAAGTCCTTTTATAAATTATTGTAAAGAGGTTGGAACAAACGCCGCATTGTACAATTTTTGCAATGGGATTGATATTTCAACAATTAAAAAAGAATATTGGAAACCTATCGAAGAACAAGATGAAAACCATTTAAAGTGGATCGGCCGTAGTGCGTATTGGAAAGGGTTTGACGTTCTTTTTGATTTATACGAAAATTATGCAAAAGACAATGGCCTTCTTTTTACGTTAGAAGGAATGGAACGCTCAATTCAATTTGTTGATATACGTAAAAAATACGATTTTCAACATCCGGACAGCGATTTTACGGTTGATCTAAAACACAACACTAAACCATATGTATTTTCAGCGTACAAATATACCGAAATGTTAGAAAGGTTATCTAAATGCGGGTTTGGTTTTCAATTGACGTATCTTCAACCTGAATATATTCAAAACTTTATTGAATTTACACACCTTGAAATTGTTGCATCGGGTTGTGTTCCCATATTTAGAAAATCTTATGGCGATCACTGTTATCATCTACAAACAGGTAATGCGATGACAGTTGATAAAGACAATGGTACGATTTGGCTTGGAGAAGTTGGTTCCGACCACACAAAAAACATGCAGCTAATTAATCAATTAAGAAAAGATCCAGTGATGCGAGACGAATGGAGACATAAGGCATATGAGTATTACTATTCACACAATTCTCCTGATTCATCATTCAATGATTTTTATGATAAGATAAGTAATTCTGATAAGCACTCTAATCAACACTCAGATCTTTCTAACTTTTTTGGATAAAAATGAAAAACAAATATAATTACGCATCTTGTGTTCCACTTATAGGTGGTGAAACAATTGCAATGGAAAACGCATTCGGAAAAAGACCTGAATATATATTATCGTATTCGCCTTTTCAAGACAATGATTCACAGCTTTTAAAACATTACAATAATGAAGTTCCGTATTATTTGATTGATGAAGGTGATGAAAAGAAAAGCTACGTAGATGTTGTAAATGCTGTATGTCCATGTGCTGGTTTATCTTCTCTTAGTCCATCAGCTTCAACAGACAATAAAGCAAATGATTGGATGGTTGAATCTGCAAAATACGTTTTAGGTAAAGTTAAACCTAAAGTATTTTGGGGAGAAAACGCCCCTCGTCTTGCTTCAAAAATGGGTGGCCCTATTGTAAAAAAACTAAGAGGTGTAGCAAAAGAAAATGGTTATACTTTACTTTTGTATAAAACAAAATCGAAATTGCACGGTTTGAGCCAAACTAGGGATAGATCATTTTACTTCTTTTGGAAAGGAAATAGAATTCCATATATGCATTTTCATCACCGCCCACACGAAAAAATTGAAGACACTATTATAAACGCTTTTGTGTCTGATGATGATCCTATGAACCAATTGACAAATAGTGGTACACCATCAGAGAATCCTTTTTATCGATACGTTTTAGAAGAAATTGAAGGTGGTATTACACATAGACAATTTTTTGATAAAATAGAAAAAACTATTAATCCTATGGATTATATAGAAAATCATGGTATAGAATATGATAAAGTTGCTGTGTGGATGGAAGACAATGGTTATCCTAAAAAAGCAGAAAGATGCTTGCAGGTCCATAAAAAACTAAAAGCTGGAGGAAATGTTATGCGTAAATTGACTGAAATACCAAAGGATTATATCGGTGCATTTGTAGGTCATATGCCAACATGTCTTACACACCCGCACGAAGATAGATATCTTACAATTCGTGAGTGTTTAGCAATTATGAAAATGCCAAAAGATTTTCAGCTTCAAGGAGGAAAAAGAAATCTTAATATGATTTGTCAAAATGTTCCTGTTAGTACAGCTACAGACATGGCATTAAATATTAAAGATTGGCTTAATGGAAAATTAGATAGTCGTGAAGCTAATTTTGCTATTGCTGATAATAAAAAACAAACAATAGAATTTGAAGAAACGGTCCAAACGATTGAATCTTTCATTTAGTGTTGTACAAACGAATAAATTTATAGTATAATATCTACAAGTTAAAGAACGAATATGTCATTATTAGAAAAACTTAAAAAAACATCCCGCTCAGCGGGAGTAGCAATTCTTTCAGAATCAAAACTTTTTTCTGAAAAAGAACTAACAACAACACCAGTGCCAATGATTAATGTTGCGCTTTCTGGATCGATCGAGGGAGGCCTTGCATCAGGCCTTACAGTTTTAGCTGGTCCGTCAAAGCATTTTAAAACTTCATTCGCCCTTTTAATGGCAGCTGCTTATTTAAAAAAACACGATGATGCAGTTCTTATGTTTTATGATTCAGAGTTTGGATCTCCACAATCATACTTTGAATCTTTTGGTATTGACACTTCTCGTGTACTTCATACACCTGTTACTAACATTGAAGAACTCAAGTTTGATATTGTTCATCAGTTAAATGAGATTGATCGCAAAGACAAAGTTGTCGTTGTAATTGACTCTGTTGGAAATATTGCTTCTAAAAAAGAAGTTGAGGATGCTGAGAACATGAAATCAGTTGCTGATATGACACGAGCAAAAGCTCTTAAAGGTCTGTTTAGAATGATCACACCAACATTAACTCTTAAAGATATCCCTCTCCTTGCTATTAACCATACTTATATGGAACAAGGTATGTTTCCGAAAGCGGTTGTTTCAGGCGGAACTGGTGTAATGTATTCTGCTGATAATGTTTGGATTATTGGCCGCCGACAAGAAAAAGACGGCACCGAAGTTAAAGGGTATCACTTTGTTATAAACGTTGAAAAGTCGCGCTTTGTTAAAGAAAAATCTAAAATTCCTATTTCAGTTTCTTGGGAAGGTGGCATCCAAAAATGGTCTGGTTTGCTTGACGTAGCTCTAAAAAGCGGGCATGTTGTTAAACCTAAGAATGGTTGGTACCAAGCAAAAAATCCAGCTAATGACGAAGAGCTATCAGGAAACGTTCGTGCTAAGCAAACTTTAGAAAAGGCTTTCTGGGAACCAATTTTTAAAAATACTGACTTTGCACAAGTTATTGAAAAGATGTTTAAAATTGGTACAGTAGAAATGGTAACAGAGGAGGTTGAAGATGCCAGCGAATAAATTAAATGTTGACCGATATATTCAATTTGTTGAAAAAGGTGACAGTGAACTTTACGCATTAAAGGTTGTACAAGGTCCTTATACTGGTGTAATATACACTTATGGTAAAGTTGAAATCAAAGGTACAGTTGATCAACCAGTTGTAAAATTTGACTTTACAATTAATGAAGTTCCTAAGGGAAAAAAGAAAACTAAATTAGAAAAATCTAAGGCGTTTAAAAATTTTATGGGTGATATACTTATCACTTTAATCGAAGAAAAAGTTAATGACGAATCTACAGAAGCTGATACTCAAGAATCTGACGAATGATGAAGAATTTTGTCGGCAGACCCTACCACACCTCAAGCCTGAATACTTTGAAAACGAGCATCGGCCTGTATACGAACTAATACTCCAATTTCTAGGTAATTACAACAAACTACCTACCTCATCTGCATTAGATGTTGAGTTTCAAAAGTCTGATTTTATAAATAAGTCAAACAAGAATGAGATTCATAATTTAATTCTTGATTTATGTAATCATGAGAAGATTGACAGAGAATGGCTACTGAACTCTACCGAGGAATGGTGCAAAAATAGAGCAGTCTATCTTGCTATCATCAAATCTATAAGCATCATCGATGGAAAGGAAAAACAACTAACAGATGGTGCAATCCCCGGAATACTATCCAAGGCGCTTCAAGTGTCTTTTGATACAAATGTCGGCCACGACTATTTTGAAAATTCAACCCAACGATACGATTTCTATCATGCTCAAGAAGATAAAATACCGTTTGACTTATCGCTCCTTAACACCATTACAAAAGGTGGTGTTTCGAATAAAACTCTCAACATCATATTGGCAGGTACGGGTGTGGGAAAAAGTTTGGCAATGTGTCACTTTGCTAGTGCCAATCTCGCCGCTGGACTCAACGTACTATACGTTACTCTCGAAATGGCAGAAGAAAGGATTGCTGAGCGCATCGATGCAAATTTACTTGATGTCCCGATTGATCAACTTGAGACGTTGCCTCAACAACTTTTTGATACCAAAGTTAACAAACTCAAGGAGAAGTCTAGAGGCAAACTTATTGTAAAAGAATATCCTACAGCTACAGCACACGTTGGTCATTTTCGAGCTTTATTTGATGAGCTCAGGCTTAAGAAAAACTTTAAGCCTGACGTAGTTTATGTTGATTATCTTAACATCATGGGATCATCGCGAATCAAAGGTCTTGGTGGATCTGTTAACACATACTCTCTCATTAAAGCAATTGCTGAAGAACTTAGAGGTTTAGCTGTTGAACATGATGTTCCAATTTGGTCAGCTACTCAAGTTACTCGTTCAGGTTTTGGTAATACCGATGTTGAGTTGACAGATACTTCTGAATCCTTTGGTCTTCCTGCAACTGCAGATTTAATGCTTGCTCTTATTTCAACTGAACAATTGGAAGGTATGAATCAGTTAATGGTCAAACAACTAAAGAATCGTTACAATGATCCAACTCAAAATAAAAGGTTTGTTGTTGGTATTGATCGAGCTAAAATGCGTTTATTTGACGTAGAAGATTCGGCTCAGACATTATCTAGTGATGAAATTACAACACCTGCAGCACCATGCGGAAATAGCGACTTTTCGGCCTTTAAGATCTAAATATGTTCAAATGAACACCAAAATAGCTGTATTTTCTGTAAAAAAAGTATGTACATTAGCTGGTTTTTATGGTAGAATCTATCTAGATAGTAATGGTTAAAGTATCTGGATCCGGAAAAAACAAAAGGGCCGAGGTAAAATCTCTAATTGAGTTTTGTACAAACAAGCTCATGCCGAGACTTAAAAACAAATTAACAATTGATGTAACACTAATTGCTAACCTTACAGAAAAGGAAGGCCTTGCTGGAGATTGTATATGGAATGATGATTCTTGTAATCGTCCCAGGGAGTTTATAATACGTGTTGATTCTACACAAGATCGTGATGATATGATGGAAACTGTTGCTCACGAAATGGTTCACGTAAAACAGTATGCCCGAGGAGAGCTTAAAGATTTTTCTGCTACAGATGCAGTTTGCAAATGGCAAGGAAAAGATATTGATCTTTCAAAATTAAACTACTATGATCATCCGTGGGAAATCGAAGCTCACGGCCGTGAAAAAGGATTGTACATCCAATGGGTTTCTTCAGAGATTTAGTATTAATCATATCGTCAAGTGTATAAATATTATAAATAGAAATACTATTTAATTTATGGGACATCATGTTAACATTTAAAGATTACAAAATTTTATCAGATACTATGACAGAAGCAACAGTGAGTGCTTCTAAATATGGAGAAGGATCATTCTTCATTCTAAAGACTCAAAAGATTGATGCCTTTAACAAAAAACTCGCTGGAAAAATTAACTTGCCATCTTCGCCAGTTTTTAGTAAATTAGATCCCAATAAAGTTCCTTCTGATGCTATCATATTTGGTAATCCTAAGGACGAATTAAGAGCTGCATTTAATATTTTAGACGGTCCAGATGGAAAATCATATGGTGCCGTTGCATGGCATGAAAAAGCAGTTGATAACTATTTTAACAATTTAAAAATAGGATCAGACATAAACTGGGGAAGAGACACACCAACATTAGAAACAGTTCAATGTATTGGTGTTTTTTATAAATCAGTGGAAGCCGATGCTGAAGATAGAACCCGCGTAATTAAAAACGTAAAGGATATTCTCAACAACGGCCAAGATTGGGATACTAAAGGGAAGTCAGGCCTTCTTTCAAAACTTGACACAATGACTTCCAAGAATTTTAATGAATTGATTGGACTAATCGCTGGCATGAGTGATTTTATGAGTCTTATTGATTTTAAACCAAACATTATTCATGGAAGAATTAATGACTATTATTCAGCTGAAGAAGAAAACGAAAACGTTGCAATAACAGGCGTTAAAGCAAACACCGCAGATATGATTATTTCTTCTGCTGATGCTAATAAAACGATTGAGGCAATGAAAAGTGACTCATTCACATTTGATAAAAACGGATTAATTACTGGAAAAAATAGTAAGATTAAGCTTATACAAGTATCTTTGAAAAAATCAGCTAATAAAGCACAACTTGGTAAAGTTACAGCGTACATTATTCAGAAATATGGTTTACCTTCTTACGACGATTACTTTACTGATATTGTTAACGAATCAATTATTCTTGATGAAGGTGTTATAGATTTTATTAAAACTGCTTATACCAAAGTAAAGGATGTTTTCTCAAAGGTTTCTGCAGCAGTTACTAATTTCTTTAGTGATATTATGAATAACCTTAAAAAGGTTAATTCTAAAGAAAAGAAAAAAGTTTTTTCGCGTTACCAAAAGCTTTTTAATTTAGGAAAAAAGGATATGTTTATCCTTGAAAGTTATGCTGAAAATCCAAACGTTATTCTTGAAAAAAAGGCTGAACAAACTTTGAACAGCAAGCTTGAAAACATTAAGATATCTAACGCAAATAAACTCGTTAAAGAAGTTAGAAATAAAAAGAGCGAAATTATTAATTTGTATAATACTAAAGATTATCTTATACATAAAGCCGGGAGTAAGATTAAGAACTTTACTGACAAAAGCGAATTAAACATCGATGTTATTTCAAAACTTCTTTCTAATTCGTATTCACTGGCGTCTGTACAATCTATTATTGGTACAGCAAAAACAGACGAAATTATGTCTGCAGTGATTGACATGCATAAAGAAGTATTTTTCGGTAAAACATCTCTTCCTTTATATAAAGTGTATGGAAAGTCAGGAGGTAAGTCATGGGAATATTTGGGTTCAGCAGACGAATATGTTGAAAAGAAAAAGGAAAAACTTAAAGACGTCCAATTTCCTATTTCAGGTATTAGGATGAATACACAAGATAATAAATATTTAAATATCGATCTATATGTTGTAAGTGACGTTGTGGACAATCAAATTTTTTACACAGCATTTCGCACTGGAACTAATGCATCAGGTAGATTCTCCTTTAACTTTGAAGGAACTAAAAAGATATCACATGAACAATTTATTAAATTTTTAAAATGAACCAAAACGTACTAGAAGCACTTGATTTTCATTACGAAAATAGCATTCCATTAGCTAATAATATTTTTAGACCTCATTCTGAAAATTATTACAAACTTTTTAGTTATGCACGTATTCTTAAAGAGTCTTTAAATTTAACTGATTTTGATGAATATTTGTTATCTACAGACATTGGAGATTTTGGAATTTATGAAGGAAATGAAGTTCCCTTAGATCACCCATTCATCAATGAGGCAGAATACAAAGGTAATGAGGTTGATTTAAATCAGCCTAAGCGAGGAGGAAGTAAGAAGTTTTATGTTTATGTTAAGAATGATAAAGGCAATGTTATAAAGGTTGAGTTTGGTGATACATCAGGTCTTGATGTAAATTTTGACGATGATGGTGCAAGGAAATCTTTTGCGGCCCGTCACAAATGTCATCTTAAAAAAGATAAAACGAAAGCAGGTTATTGGTCGTGTAATCTCCCACGATACGCAGCTGAATTAGGTCTTAAAAACGGAGGTAATTTTTTCTGGTAATGAGTAAACCATATATAGACACACAAGAAGGTAATACGAATATTCGTATATTTGAAACTGGGGTAGATACAACAGAACTAGTTTGGCACCGAGATAGAGAGAGTCGGCGAGTTACTGTTTTAGAAGGCGAAGGCTGGTCATTTCAAATGGATAATAATATTCCAAAAAAATTAGTCGTAGGCGACACGATTGATATTCCTAAAATGGAATACCACCGCATATACGAATCAGGATCTACAAATCTTAAAATTTCAATCGAAAAATTGCCTATGAAATCATTTAAAGATTATATTTTCGAGGCCTCCCGCGCTGGTAAAAACACTCATATGACACATATCGAAGATCGTGTTATTTATGGTGGAGTTAAAGGAGCAAGAGAAGCGATTCTTGCTCTTCGTTCTTTAAGAGATATGTTAGCAGGTAAAGTTAGTTCTTCAACTGATGTTACTGAAAAGTGGGATGGTGCACCGGCTGTATTTGCCGGAACTGATCCATCAGATGGAAAGTTTTTTGTAGCAAAAAAAGGAATTTTTAATAAAGATCCAAAGGTTTATAAGTCAGAGACCGATGTGAGAAACGATACATCTGGCGACTTAGCAGACAAATTAGTAGTAGCATTCAATGAACTTAAAAATCTTGGCATTAAAGACGTTATTCAGGGAGATCTCATGTTTACAAAGGGAGACCTCGAATCTGAAACTATCGACGGTGAGAAGTATATTACATTTCAGCCTAACACCCTCGTGTATGCAGTTCCTTCCGGCTCTGATTTAGCAAAGACAATTACAAAAGCTAATTTAGGAATTGTGTGGCATACAACTTACAAGGGCGATAGTTTTGAATCTATGACTGCATCTTATGGTGTAGACATTTCCTCTCTTAAAAAGAAATCAAGTGTTTGGCAAAAAGATGCTGGACTTGGATTTAAAAATCTTTCTGGTACCGCAACATTAACTAAAGCAGATACTGATGAAGTTACTGCACAACTTTCAAAGGCTGGCAAAATCTTCCAAAAGATTAAGTCAACAACTCTTAACGAGTTAGAAAATAATCCAGAACTTGCTACTAAACTTGAGACATTCAATAACACACTCGTAAGAAAGCGTGAGCGCATTAAAAGTACTGCAAAACATGTAAATGATCTTATTGCTTGGTTTGATAAAAAACATAAGGCCGAGTACAAAAAGCGCAAAAGTGATAAAGGCAAACTAGATATAGCACTGAAGAATGAAAACGAAATGAAATTCTTTTCTAAGGAAAATAGAAAGAACCTTGATATGATGTATCAACTAATGAATGCAATTATTGATGCTAAGTTAATCATTATAAATAAACTAGATAAGTTAAAAGAAATTGACACATTCATTAGAACAAAAAAAGGTTTTAAAGTAACAGGCTCAGAAGGATTTGTTGCGATTGACTATAATACTAATGGAGCTGTTAAACTAGTTGACCGATTAGAATTTTCTACAAATAATTTTTCACCAGATGTTATAAAAGGATGGGAACGATGAAAAAAATAAACGATATTAAAGGCTTTAAACAGTTTAATGAAGAACGTGTAAAGGCAATAGTTTTTGCGTTTGGAAGATTTAATCCTCCTACTGTTGGACATGGTAAGCTTATTACCAAAGTAGCAGCAGCAGCTATTGGAAATCAGTATCGTATATATGCTTCGCAATCAAATGATTCTAAGAAGAATCCTCTTAAGTATAAAGAGAAAATTCGTGTTATGCGTAAAATGTTTCCAAAACACGGAAGAAACATTATTGAAGATAAGAACGCAAAAACCGCATTGCATATTGCTTCTATTTTACATGATCAAGGCTTTACTAAGATGACCATGGTTGTTGGCTCTGACCGTATAAAAGAATTTCAAAAACTTCTTAAGAATTATAATGCTGTAAAAGGCCGCCACGGATTTTATGATTTTAAGGATGGTATAGAAGTTATATCAGCAGGCGAAAGAGACCCAGACGCAGAAGGTGTTGAAGGAATGAGTGCTTCTAAAATGCGGGCTGCAGCAATTGATGGTGACTTTAAATCATTTAGTCAGGGATTACCAAAGGAATACGGAGAAGACATGACACTATTTAATCTAATTCGAAAGAGAATGGGATTAAAAGAAAAGGTTAGTTTTCGTAAACATGTTCAATTACCAAGTCTTTCAGAAAAAAGAGAGCAATATATTTCAGGCGAAATATTTAATGTCGGAGACTCTGCTGTTACTGAGTCTAATGATGAAATCATAATTAAAGAAAGAAAGTCAAATTACGTTATTGATTCAAAAAACAAAAAACATTTTGTTGAAAAAATCAATCCTTCTTATAAAAAAGATTTATCAAAATCGACTACAGCAAAACGCCAAGCTCAGTTTAATAAACAAGCTAAAATGGATGATGATGATCCTAAAGCTTATAAGAAAGCCCCAGGAGATGCTCGGGCAAGACAAAGGTTTCTAAGCACACGAAAGCATACCATAAAAAATTTGGTAAAAAAGAAGGTTTAGATCAAGGAACAGACGAGTTAGTTAAAGCTTACAAAAAGCTTACACCACTTGAAGAAAAACAAATTGCCGGACTTAAGAAAAAAGCGGAAGAATCTGGCATGCCATATGGTATATTAAAAAAGGTATTTGACCGCGGGATGGCTGCATGGAAAACAGGCCACCGTCCAGGAGCAACTCCTCATCAATGGGCGTATGCACGTGTCAATTCTTTCGTTACAAAAAGTAAAGGCACATGGGGCGGAGCGGATAAAGATTTAGCAGCAAAGGTTCGGAAAGAATCTATAGACGAAGGAGAAGGCAAATATAAAGGAGAAACTTGGGAAGATGGTTTTAAACGTCGTGTAGTAAAGACAACAAAGGACGAACATAAGGCAGATGGTTATAAATGGAGAATTAAGGGAAAGGAACGAGAAGAAATTTCGATTAAGCTTTATAAAGAAAAGCCTGATTTTAAAGAATTTGAGAAACAAATGAAACGTGTCGCTGGACACGAATTTGGCGGTTAAAGGTATTAGATATTATAAATAGTAAAATAATTATATGAATCAAGAGGACAATAAACGCTTAGATCGTATTGAAGAAAAAATTGATAAGATGACTGAAGCTGTTATTGCTTTAGCTCGTGCTGAAGAAAAAATTGTTAGTCTTGACGAAACAACCCGAATGATTCTTAACAAAATGGTTGATCAAGATAAACGTTTACGAACACTTGAAGCAACACAATCAGATACTCAATCGACGATTAAAACCGTAAGAGCTGTTGCTTTTACAACAATATCTGCGTTAATTACTAGTGCTGTTGCAGGAATAATTTGGTTATTATCGGGAGGAAAATGATATGATAAGCTTTAAACAATTTTCGCTGGAAAAGCCGCTAAATCCTGCACAAAGAATAGCAAGAAGCCGTGTAATGAAAAGGTTAATGCCAAAAATTCAAATGAAAAGAAAGTTGGCAATGAAGAAAAAAGCTTCTTTTGATCAGTTGAAATCAAGATCCGTTAAAAAGGCTACAGACATTGTTAGAAAAAAATTAGCTAAAGGTGACTATTCTTCAATGACATATTCTCAGAAAATTCAAATTGACAAAAAACTCGAAAAGAAAAAAGGACTAATAAAAAAACTTTCTAAAAAACTTATTCCAGCTATAAAACAAGCAGAAGCTGATAGAATTCAAAAAGCTAAAGAAAACCCATAACAATATAAATAGAATCATGTACCAAGACGATTTAACGAAAAAAATTGCCAACGCGGCAAGAGAAGTACTTGAAAATAAAAAAGTAAAAGAAACTGAGGTTCAGCCTTCAGACAAAGACTTTGTCGATCTCCATTCGATTGATAAAGGAAAGCGTCGTGGCTCAACTCCTCTTACAGAAAAAGATATCGACGAAGCAAATGAATTTACCAAAGCTGCTGCAAAAGCTGCAGTTGCTGGTGATGACGAATTTGAATTTGACGGTAAGAAATTCCCTACTGAAATGGATGTTGAAGTAGCCAAGAAAATCCTTGGCGAATCAGTTGAACTTGATGAAGCTACCATGAGCTCAGGTGTAAAAATGGCAGCTGAACGCATTTATGCTTTAGAGAATCAACTAAAAGTCGGATCAGCGGTGAATAAGGGTGTTAACAAAGCGCTTGGAGGAAAGTACGATGGTGACTTTAAGGATATGGCGAAAGCTATCGATAAAGTCATTTCTGTTTGGGAAGAAATTGAGTTTCAGTACGGCCAGAGTGAGTCAACTAATCTTGACGAATCAGCCGATCTTGATGAAGCATTTATTGACGTTGACACTGCCGATCCAAAATCAATCGAATTTGCAAAGCTTCTTAAAAAGTACCGTGTTAAAGCGAAAATTATAACAATGAAAGGTCCTGGTGGTGGAATGCCACTGGTTAAGCTTTCCGGTAAAAAGAAAGACCTCGAAGGTATTTTGAAAGATCCTATGGGTTGGCAGGATGACGGATTTCTTGCAGGCTTTATTGAGGAATCGGCCGATCCTGGAAAAGCTATCGACGAAGCTATAAAAGGACTTTCTGAAGAACAAATTGATGAGCTTATTGGTGGATTGCTTAAAAAAGGAGCTTCCGCTTTAGGTAAGGCTGTAAAAAGTCGTGTTACTAAATCTGGAAGACAGGATCGTGCTGACAAAAAACACAAGTTGGCAGTACGAGGAAAAAAGCTTGAAATAAAGCAGAAAATTAATAAAGCTTTAGATAAAAAGAGTAAAGCTCAAAAGAAACTTAGAGATACCGAAAAGAACACTGATGCTTACAAAGCTCTTGAGAAATCAATCGATGGTCACACAGAACGTGTTAAGGAACTTCATCAAAAAATGAAAGATATTGCTGAAAGC
>Ga0181380_1000805_pt1 | contig 14005 bp, 18 predicted proteins | sample 3SPOviralmetaG_FD_130116 | JGI IMG/M metagenome (GOLD analysis project Ga0181380, IMG submission 130116) | Marine viral communities from the oligotrophic San Pedro Time Series (SPOT) site, San Pedro Channel, CA, USA - 3 SPOT_SRF_2009-08-19 | ecosystem: Environmental > Aquatic > Marine > Strait... | reverse complement strand
TTTTTTAAGATTACCTTTTTCGTCATAACCCATAAATTTCTTATGACTATACATATCTAAAATTTCCCTTTTAGTTAGAAATAAAGTTCTATCTTCTAAAAGTTTAATATAGCAATTACTATTAATAATTTTAAAATGTGTTTCTTCAAATTCTTCTTTCATGATTTCAAATTCAGCAGAATTATTTAAATCTATTTCTTCTAACATTTCTAATTGTTTTCTTTTGTCTTCAATTCTTCTATATTTATTCTTGATTTTATTAAATTCAGTTTTATTAAATTTACTATATTCAAATATAGTTCCAATATTTAAAGTATTACAATTAATAGTTTTATTATAATACCAATCATTAAATACTTCTACACAATCAAACTTTAAACTTTTTTTAGAAAAAGTGAATGCTAAATCATATTGATTATATTTTTTCAATATAGAAATAATTTTAATCCAATCATCATAATTATCACTATATTTTTTAGGGATATTATTAACAATTTCCTTTAGTTCATCTAAATTTTGAATTTGATTTTCAAAGGGGATAGTATTTGATGTTAAATCTTTAATAATATTATTAGTGCCTTGACTTATAAAATCAAAAGGATATTCTTTAAAATAATTTTTGATTTGATTTTCATCAATCTTAAATAAATCATCACCAAAAACTTTTTTATCAACTTTTTCCCATATTTGTTGTTTTATAAAATCACCTTCAATATGATTTAAAGTTTTATTATGACTACTCATACCATAAGTATATTTAGCACAAATATAGAAATGAAAACCTTTGTTATTACCAAGTGTATAATATGTATTTTTTAAATCAGGATATAATTTATATACTTCTTCAATTGTAATATCTTCATCAATATCTATGATTAAAATTCCAGTATCTTTGATTTTAATTTCATAACAAATATAATATTCTGATATATCTTTTTGTGTAATTCCATATATTAATTGTTGTATTTTACTATCATCTAAATCAGTAATTCCATGATTTCTTCCAACAACTTCTTTTTTATTATTTTTGTTTAATATACCTACAACTACTATACAATAATCAAGATCATAGTAATCAATTAATTCTTTGATATTTGTGATTTTCATATTATTATTATTATATTTTTTTTCTTCCATATTTAATTATATTTATAAACTTATTTCTAAATAATTTACATATATAATTAAATTAAACTTTTTAAAGTTTGTTTATTTAAGTAGTAATTCAATTTTTTTTCTATTAACTTTTTCTGTTATATTATCTCTATAAATAGTATTTAAATATTTTTGAATAGTAAGTAAATCCTCTAATCTTTCTTCCAATTCAATTTGTTTATTACTTTTATTCATTCTAGGACCACCTACATTTGGCGTATCATCTAGGTCTTTTTTTGTTTTCAAAATCATTTTACCTACATTTTTTAATAATTTTTCTTTTTTTGCTTTATCTACAATTCCTGAATTATCTTGACTAACTGGTGATTTTGGTGCTGGTGATTTTTTAACTGGTGTTTTTTTTACTGGTATTGTTCTAACTGGTGATTTTTTTACTGGAACTGATTTTGTTGAATTAGGTTTAATTTTTAATTTAACTATTAAATCAACTAAATCACTTTTTTTTAATGTGGAATATGGGGGACAATTTGATTTTTTATATTTTCTAATAACATTTTTTAAATCAGCATTTGTCATTTTTTTTAAATCACTAATATTCATTATATATAATTAAGATTAGATAATAATGATTTAAACTTTTAATTAATATAATAATTTATATGGGTAATCAAATAGTAGCAGAAAATATAAATCAAGAAGAATTATATAATCAATATTTACAAGAAAAGAAAATTAAATTAACAAAATTAATAAGTGTTTTATCACGATTTGATAGAAGTAATCAATATTGGTATAAATTAAATCAAGAACAGCGAAATTATTTGATTTATAATTGGACTAGAAAAGTTTGTAAAAAAGAAAGTGATTTTTGTAAAGGTAGAAAAATTAACATAATCAATAATTGGATTAATAATTTTATTAATGAAAAAAAATATGATTTATAAATATATATGTCTAAAAGAGAAATCACTAAAGAAGAAGAAAAAAAAATACTGAAAGTAATCAAAGAAAATGAAAAACTTAAAAAAGAAAATGAAAAACTTAAAAAAGAATTAAAACAAGTTCAGGGTTATTTTGATGATGCAAGTGATGAAATAGATGATTTAAAATTTGATAAAGAAAAATTAGAAAATGAATTTGAAGAAAAAGAAGAAGAATTAAGGCAAGTTGTGAATGATTATGGTGATTTAGAAATAGAAAAAGAAAGATTAGAAGAAGAAATAGTAGAATTAAGGGATGAAATAAATGAATGGATTGGTGAAAGAGATGATTTAAGATCAACAGAAGAAGAATGGGGAAGATCGTTGGGTGAAATAGAAGATTTAAAAGAAGAAATTGAAAGATTAAAAAAGGAATTAGATGATTTAAAATCACAAAATACATTTAATGAAGAATTATCACAAAATATAAGAAATATGCCTAGAATACAATATCCATATAGTAAATATGATCCAGTAAAATTTCCTTCATCAACAATTAATAAAAAAAATAGATTAAGTAAAATAGATTTAATGTTAAAAGATACAGATGAAACTGCTGATTTAATAAATCAATTAAATCAAGAAATAGAAAATATACAAGAAGAAACAGATGATTTTCAACTTTAAATTGCTTTTGAAAAAGCAAAGGCAAAACTAATTTTTTTGATATTACTTTTTTTTAATATTTGGTATTTTATATTTTTTTACTATATCTTTATCAATTTTTCTGGAAGGACCACCAACTAAAACACTTGCTACCCTTGATTTCCCCCAACTAAAAGGGTTTTGATTAGGTCTTGATCCTGAACTATAATATGCTGCTTTACCTTTTTCTAAAACTTCTTCTAAACCTTTTTTTAGTTCTTTTTGTCTTTTATCAGTTCTAGTTAATTTATCAGCAATTTTATTTAAATTTAAAGGTAATTTTAAAATACTTTTGACTTGATTAACATATCCACTACTTTTAGATTTAAAAGATTTTAATTTATCCCTTTGTGTAAATTTACCTTTTTTGTAATCACTCACACTTTTATCTAATTGTTTTTTTTGTTTTACTTTATCTTTTTTTGATAAAGTATCAGGAATATAATTTTTAGAATAATTCATATATATATACTTTTTAAAAAAAGTAAAATCAAAAAGTTTTGATTATAATTATTTTCCTATTTTTTTTAAAACTATATTATGACTTTGTGTAAAAGTTTTACCCATTCTCATTAACTTTCGCATTTCGTCCATATGTTTTTTAGTATGGTGTTTAGCGTGTGCTTTAAGTTTTTCAACTATATTCATTTTTTTTGTTGTTTTCATATTATACCTTTTAATAATAAAAAAATCATTTGATTAAAGTAATTTATTTTTTTTTTGGTTTCACCACCGCTGGTTTTTTTTTTCTTGGAAGTTTTGAAGGTGGTTTCCCATAAGCACCTTTTACTGCTAAAAATGGCTTTGTTGTGTTCGCTCCCCGCCTAGCAATTCTTCCCCCTGCCTTTACAAGATTTGCTATTTTTTCCCTAAAAGACATATTTATTTTTGACCCACTCACATCCTTACTCACACCTTTAGGGTTTGCTTTAGTTCTTTTTATTCCTTCTATTTTTTTTCTTGGTGGTTTTCCCATTAATCTTCTAATTATATCTTCGTTTGGGTCTTTTCTTCTCATTTATATAATAATAAAAATAAAAAAAAATTTTAATTAAAGTATTTTAAATCATAAATTAATTGGCATCTAATATAAAACTTTTAATTTTTTGTTTTAATAATTGAAATTGTTTATCCCTACATTCATTCATATAATTTTGTGTAAAATGATTTAAAAATGTGCCTCGTGATTTACATCGTATTTGAATTGGTCTTCCAGAACCTTTACCCTTTCTAACTTCAATTAATTTTTTTCTTCTATATTCATTAATTTCCCTTCTTGATAGTTTAATACCTTTTAGCATTTTAGTTTCTTCCCTTATCATTTTGTCTTATTAAAAAAATATTCAAAATCAATTTTTTCAAAAATTTATTAATTTTTAAAAACCTGCTAATCTTGCTTTATCCCTCCATGACATTTTATTTTCTTTTGGTTGTGATCTAATTGGTGTAGTATTTTTATTATTTCTTGTATTATTTCTAGTCTGTGGTTTTGATTTAGGTTTTGATTTATTTTTATTGATTAATTCTACTTTTTCTTCTTCTTCTTCTTCTTCTTCTTCTTCTTCTTCATCTTCATCATCTTCATCATCTTCATCATCTTCAGAAACATATACAACTTTTTTTTTTGGTTTTGTTTTTGTCTGTGTTTTTGTTTTTGGTTTTTTTACTATAATTTCTTCTTCTTCTTCTTCACTTTCTGTATCGGGTTGATTTAACCATTCATTTAAATCAACACTATCATCATCACTATCTTCTTCAGGTTCTAATTCAGGTTCAGTTTTTTTTTGTGTTTTTTTAGATGGTGGAGGTATAACTTCAACTTCAATATTTTTATTTTTTTTATTTACAGTTTCCATCGGATTTATACCTGTGGAACTTTTAGGAAAATCATTAGTAGGTTTTTTAGATTTTTGTGGTATAATTTCTTGTGGTTCTTGTGGTTCTTGATCTTGATTTTTTTTAATTAAGTTCATGCTTTCTTCAGCTATTTTTTTAGATGCTTCTTCTTTTTCTAATTTTTTTTTAGCTAAATTATCAGCACGGACTTTCCTAGCTTTATCAAATGCTTCTTTTTGTTTATCACTTCTGATTTTTTTTGGTTTTTCTATTGGATTATCACTCATTATATTTATATATTATATTATTTTTAGATTTATACTTTAAATACTTTTTAAAAAAAGTAATATCAAAAAAATTAGTTTTGCCTTTGCTTTTTCAAAAGCAATTTAAAATTTAATTTCAGTTTTAATATTTTTAAATGTAGGTTTCATTTTTTCGTATTTTTCGGTATTTTTCTTTAATATTTTCTTATCAGCATTTATTTTATTAAATTCTTTTTGATTAATTGGCTTACCACAAATATTTCTACAATATGTATATAATTGTAAAGGTGGTAAAGTATTAAATGGGGGTGTTCTTAAAAGTAATTCATACATTTCATAATAATTTTTATCTTTGATTAAAGTTTGAGATATAAATTTCATATTAGTATCACCTATATTAAAATTAAGTCTAGGTAATAAATCAAGATATTCATCATAATCTAGTTGATTTGATTTTTCTGTTTTATTTATTTTTTCTAATTCTTCAATTTGATTATAAAGTATTCTATCTTTTAAACTATTACCTAATTGAAAACTTTTAGTAATTGGTGGATCTATAAAATTAAATACTTCATGATATTCCCTATTATGAATATTTGAAATTGTATCTTCCATTCTATATATATTTATGACTATTTTATTTTTATATTTATTACTTTACTTTTTAAAAAAAAGTAATATCAAAAATGTTTTGCCTTTGCTTTTTCAAAAGCATTTTAATAAAATGCTTCAATTCTTAAATTTAATATCCAAACATTACTTATGTTAGTCATATCAATACCATTATTATCTATATCCCTGACTTCTATTTTTAACATATCGGGAATATTTGTAATTTGTATTGGGGCAGTAGAACCTTGATAAGATAAGGCAAAATCTGTGGTTCTTCCCGAAGCAATAGCATTAGCAACTACACTACATAAAACAGTATTACTACCTCCCACATATGAATTAAAAGAATTATATTCAGTAAAATTACTATGTAATCTATAAACTTCTTTGGTTAAACCTTTTGTGTTTATAGCGAAATTATCAATATATAAAACTAATTTTTTATAATTATTTCTTTTTACTGGTAATCTTATATCATATTCAAATACACCAGTTTCGTCATTACTTCTTGTATTACTTTCACTATCTAAACATAATCTAATTATATCTTTATCACATTCACAAAGTCCCATTATATAATAATAATTATATTTTAATTTTATATTTAACTTTTTAGAAAATACTTTTTAAAAAAAAGTAATATCAAAAAGATTAGTAATATCAAAAATTGTTTGATTTAAACTTTTTAAAGTTTATTTATTATATTACAATAATTATGACTTCTCAAAGAAATTTAACTGGTTTGAATTTAGGTGCTTCACGAAATTTAACTGGATTTACACCAAATTTAATTACTATTACAGCAGAAGAACCTATAATAGCAAATACTACATTAAATAATACAAATATTACTATTGATATATCACCACTAGATACAGCAACATTAGCATTAAGTGATAATATTTTCGTTCAACAAGGTTCAGTATTGAAAAAAACTACTTTTACAGATATTAAAAGTTTAATTGATACTAATACACAATATGACGGAACAGCACCAATAGTATTGACTGGAACAACATTTAGTTATGATATATCTTCATTAGGGGATGCAACATTAGCATTAACTGATAATATTTTCGTTCAACAAAGTTCAACATTAAAAAAAACTACTTTAACAGCTATAAAAACTTTAATAGATACTAATACACAATATACAGCAAGAAGTCCAATACTTTTAGGTTCAAGCACCCTAAATGAGTTTAGTTTATCAACATTATCTGGATATGGGACAGCGGGGCAACTTATAGTCAGCACAAGTAGTAGTGGAACAGGTAGTGGAACTTCATTAGCATATTCTAATGTTTGTAAATTAAGCAATATAAAAACTACAAATGCTAATCTTTTAGAAGAAAATAGATTTTTTGAATATACTACAGCAAGTGATTTAATTACAATTGGAAATAATACTGATACGATTACATTTTTTAGTAAATCTGCGACAGGTTCGCCGTTTAGTATAAATATGCCTGCTGTTTCTGCTACTTCTACTATTTTAACAGATACAACATTAACTGCTACAGGGGCAATTCTATTAGCAAGTAATAATATATCACTAAATCCAAGTGGATTTTTTCTAGCCGAAACATTTGATACTAATGATAAAATTTTAATGTTAGACGCAGACGGCACTACTTTTGAAAAAATAACTAAAGCAAATTTTATTAGTGAATTGACTGCTGACTTACCTTTTCTTACAGAAGCTACTGCCGTAAATAATTTTGGGACTGCTTCGCAAACAGGAACAAGAACATTGGGATTATTAACACAGAATACAGATATTAAAGGTGCTTTTATTAACAATATAGGCACAACAATAGCATTTCAAGTTGGGGCAACTGTTTTAGGACAATTTAATTCTTCTAATTTAACATTAAATACAGGAACACTTTTAAGATTAGGTAATAGTTCGGTATTAACAAATAGTATGAGTGATGTTTGGACTGATTGTAATATACAAACTGATAAAGATATTAATTTATATTCGGTAGGTCAAAATTTTACTGGAAGTTTAAACAGGATCGGTTTTATTGCTGGAGCTAGTCAAGAACTTACTGGAACTTTAGGTTATTCGGGATCAAGCATAACAAAAGCCAATGGGGGCACACCTGATCGAGCAGGAACAGGAACAATAGGAAGTATGTTTATGAATGCTACGGGTTCAAGTGCTAATATTTCATTTTGTATTACAACTATACCAACAGATATAACAAGCAAAGTAAATAAGTTTATTATAGACGCTGTTGATACATATACTATGAACCCTATAATATTAGATAGTCCAACAACTAATCAAACTTTTATTGATACAGGCACAAATAAGGATTTTATATTAAAATGTAGTGGAACAGAATTTTTAGTATGCGACGCAAGTGATAGAAGGCATATACAAATTGGAAGGGGTGCTTTTAATTTTGCTAGTTATGATTTTCAAACAGCATTAACTATAAGAAATAATGCTGACGATAGTGGAAGTAGTGATTTTTACCAAGATGCACGAATGAGATTACATAGTGTGGTAAATTCTACTTCACCAGTAATTGAACTTGTTATTGATAATGGGACTAATAGCGGGACATTAAAGGCTTCTTATGTTTTTGTTGATAGCAATGGGGCATTATTTTTTAATACAGGAATTAACAATACAGCAAATACAGGAAAACAAACGGTTATCAACGGACAGGCATTAAGAACAACACAAAATGTATATTTTACAGATATTCAGGCATCGGGAAGTTATGGGGTATATTTTATAATAGGTCAAGATCCATTCCTTACAAGTGGGGGAAAAGGTTGGAAAGTTGATATAGGTGGAACAGGTGATTTACACTTTAAATTTAATAGTGGTGATTTAACTAATATAACACAAATCAAAGGATATATTAATCAGGCAGTAAATAGCGGACAAATGAACTTTACAGGACAGCATAGGTGTATTCCCAAAGAAGAAGAATTATATGAGAATGTTAATGATTATATAGGATATGTAGTAGAAAGCACAGGTGAATACAATAGTATATTTACAGAAGAATATGAAGAAGATTTTGAATTAATTACAACCATTAATGATAATTTTGACCCTGAAACTAATATAACTACAAAAGGATATATTAAAAAAGAAATTATAAAAGATAAAAGACAAAATCAAATAATTAAAAATGATGCAACTATTAATGAAGCCCAACCTATAGTAAGATTAACTACAAGTGCTAAAAGTAAAAAAGTATATGGTGTTATATCCGCAAAAGAAGACGGAAATAATAGAATTTTTCAAGTAGGGGTTTTCGCAAGTGATTTAGGTGAAAGAAAAGATAATAGACTTTTTATAAACGGATTAGGCGAAGGAGGCATTAAGGTTTGTAATCAAAACGGTAATATAGAAAATGGCGATTTATTATGTAGTAGTGATATTGCTGGAATTGCTATGCGACAAGACGACGATATAATAAGAAGTTATACAATTGGAAAAGCGACACAGGATTATAATTTTATAGATAGTAATGAAAAAAAATTAATTGGTTGTGTATATTACTGTGGATAAAAAATATTATAATAAAATATGGATATTAATACAATTTTAATAATAGGAAATTTGATATTAAGTGGTATGACTATAATTCAAAGGTCAAGGTGTAGCGACATAGAAATTAGTGATTGTATAAAAATACATAGAAAAGTTCCTAATGAAAGTGAAATGAATGAAGTTGTTGCTAGACCAGTTAATAATCTTTAATTAAATTTTAATTGTTAATAATTCAAAATTAAAATATTATACATATTATTAAAATGAACCCCGAACAAGTCAAATTTTCTAGTAGTGCTGTAGAAGCGACAGCTGCCGAAAGTGAATTAGTTATTTTCCGATCGGAATTAACAAGTTATAACCCTTCCTCTAATAAATTTGTAAGAATTAATTTACCAGTTGCTGATAAATCATGGATTGATTGGAGTGATAGTGTTTTATCTTTAAAATTCACTAATCGTTCTTTTGACGGCACTAGTGCTTCCACAAGTGAAAGTGCTGTTAAAACTCAGCTTTCTAATCTAATCAAATCTATCACAATTTTAAATTCTCAAGGCGAACAGGTAGAATATATCAATAACTATAATTTAATTTCTAATATAATTGACGATTATACTATGGGAACAAATCATAAACAAGGAGTAGAACAGATTTTAGCTGGAGGATCTGCTGATGGTGATCCAGATGGAGCAAGTGAAGTAGCAGGTGCTGATGGGACAAGTGAAGATAACGGTGCTTCTTTAGTATTAGTTGATAGACTTATGACTGGATTTACCAGCGGTCAATACCTTCTACCTTTAGGATATCTCATAGGTCAAGCACCAGCAATTCTTATTGAATTAGAAGACGCAGCTACTGCTTTAAAAATTAATACCGTTGCTAATACTAACGCAGCTTATGCTGTAAGTGAAGTTCAAATTAGAGCTAAACAGATAAGATTTAATTCTGCTTTCAACGCTAATTTTGAAGCTACAATGGCTTCTGCTGGTGAAGTAGGTGTAAATTATATAACTGAAAGTTTCCTTCATAATCAGGCTGCATTAAATTCAGGTGTATCAGGTCAGCAGACAGTTCCATTTTCTGTTAATCCAAGAAGTGCTAAATATATTCTTGCTGTTATGAGATTAGAAGCTAATGTTGCTAATAAAGATAAATTTTCTTTAGGTTGTCGTTCTTCAGCAGCGATCGGGGAATATTCCTTTGAAATTTCGGGAAAAATGTATCCTACCCAACCAATCCAGTTAAGCGATGCTAACTATGCACAGGGATATGCGAATTTACTTGATTGTTTCGGTCAAATTGGAAATCTTAATCATAATACACTAATTACCAAAGGAACTGCCAGAACACTTTTCTATTCTAATACACAGGGAACAGACCAAAAATTCGTTGCTGGTTTAGTGTTAGAAGATTTTAATAGTGCTACTAACCCTTCTACCTACTCGGGGGCAAACCTTTCCACCGTAGGTCAAATGTCTTTCCGTCCAAAAATAGATACTTCACTATCAGGTCCTTATCGTGTAGATTTTATTACTTCAATTGATATGTCCCTCCATTTCACTATGGATGGTCGTATGTATTCTGTGCGATAGATTAATTAATTAAAAAAAAATATATTTATAATATATATATATGAATAGTGGATTAGACGCAGACAATATTAGACCTTCAGCATTAGACTTACAGAGTAGAAATACAACGGCATTAGGTAGTTATAAAAACTATATAACTCAACCTAACACAGATTTAGGAAAAGCTAAAAATGGTGAAATTACTTTAATGCCTAATTATCAATACAAAAGAAGATTTCAATAAATTATATATTTTAAATAATATATGAAAACATATACTTTAGAAAAATCAAAAATTAAAAATAAAAAATTTAAAATTTCAAATGGAAAAACTATAAATTTTGGTGATACTAGATATTCAGATTTCACAATAAATAAAAACCCTAATAGGAAAAAATTATATTTAGCACGACATAAAAAAAGGGAAAATTGGAATAAGTCAGGAATTAACACCGCTGGATTTTGGAGTAAGCATTTACTTTGGAATAAAAAAACTTTAAACAAAAGTATAAAAGATATAGAAGATAGATTTAGAATTAATATAATCAAAAAGTAAATTAATATAAATTTTTTTTTATGTAATAATAATATATGAGTTTTATTTCTAATATAGGAAAAAGTATTGTAAAAGGTGGTGCTGTAAAACAAGTTCTTAAAAGTGCTGTTAAAGGTATAAAAGGTGGTGGTGGAAAAGCATTAAAAGGTTTAAAAAGCCAATTACCAAAAATGGTTCGTGGTATTAAATCAGGTTCAGCACAAACAAAGGCATTACCAACTGCTGTTCGTGAAGCAGTCGCAATTGGTAAAGCATTACCAAAAGGATTTGGAACAAGTAATACAGCAAGGGTTATGTTAAATAAAGTTTCACAGAATTTAGCAAAAGCTTCTAAAGGTGCTTTAAATAAAGACGCAGCTGAAAGATTAGCAAAAAAATTAGCAAAAAATTTAGCAGATAAAAAAAAAGCAAAAGTATTAAAAGATATTTTAAAAAATAGTAGGGCTGCTGAAACTTGGGGTCAGTATATAGCGAGGAACGCTAAACTGGGTGCTGGATTAGCACGAAGTGTTGCACAAGGTGGGGCAGAAAATATAGCAATAGATAAAAGTATAAATTTAGTTGGAAAGGCTTTAGGTGGATTAGGGGCTGGTGCTGGGGCAGTTGGTGCTGGTGTTTTAATTGAGAAAAGTAAAAAAAAATAAATATATTATAATATATATACAATGAATATTTTGAGAAGTATTAAAAAAGGTATAAAAAAATTATCACCACCAAAAGATATTAAAGGATTAAAAAAACAAACTCCACTTTTAAAACGAGGATTAAAAATGTTATTACCACAGACCCCAGCAGGTATGGGTGCTTCCGTTTTATTAGGTTAAGTAAGAAATAAATAACGAAACTTACTTAAATACATAAGATTTCATATTTTTTTTTATATAAATAGGTAAAATAAATCTAAATATGACTGGATTAGTAATAAAAAATATTTTTTATTCTTAAATTAGGCATTTTTCTAGATTTTTATGTATTTAAGTAAGTATTTTTACATAATCTTACATATTTACATATTTTTTTTATATTATTTTTTACATATAGATCATGATTTATATTTTGAAATACTTTTAATTAAATTATTTTTTATATATAATAAATATAATGGGAATATTTGGTAAAATTGATAGAGGATTTAAAAGTATTGGAAAATCAATTAAAAAAGAAACTAAAAAAGCAGAAAAGAAATTAAACAAAGCTGGATTTAATAAGAACTTTGGTAGGGACTTTCAAAAGGGTTTTGCTATGACGGGGAGGGCATTACAAGAACCCGAAAAGTTTATAGCGAAGAATGACCCAATCGGTAAGAAAATGGGCGGTGCTAGTTTTCTATCACCTATACAATTAGCAACAGGTATAATTACCGCACCAATATCTTCTATTGGTTATTTTGAAGAATTAGCTGGTGATCCTAAATTACAAAAAAAATTAAGACAAGGAGATATGGATACAGTCATAAATACAAGTTTAGCACCATTAGGATTAATTCCTATGAGTTTAGGTTCAAGTGCCGAAAAATCTGTAGCGAAAGGTGTAGCAGAAGGAGGTTTAAAATCTACTACTAAACAAGTAGGAAAAAGACTTGGAACTTCAGCAATTAAAAAAACTGGTAAGGCAGGATTAAAACAAACTATTAAAGGTGTTGCTTATGATGCCGTTATACCTCGTGTAATAAAAAGTTCTAAATCAGTTGCTAAATCAAGTGCTAAAGGAATTACTAAAGGTGCTTTTAATCCTGCTACTATGGCTGGATTTAAACCAATCAAAGATATTCCTAAACAACCTTTCGTCAAAAAAGGTTTATCAAAAGCAGCAAGATTAAAACAGGCAAAATCAGCATTAAAACAAAGTGGTAAATTAGGTGTATCTATCAAACAATTATTTTAAATTTATAATAAAATATATTTTATAATTATATAATACATGGTTGAGAAAAAAGAAAAGAAAACGACTAAACAAAAAAAAAAGAAAGTTGATAAAAAAAAAGTTGATAAAAAGAAAATCAAAAAAGTATTAAAAAAAAAACAAAAGAAAATGGCTAAAAAAGATTTTAAAAAATTAGTTAAACAAGTTAAATCAAAATTAGAAGAAAATACACCTGATAATATTTTACCAAAACCAACTAAAACAGTTAAATCAAAATTAGAAGAAAGAACTAAAGGCGGACAAGCATTACAAAATGTGTTAAGTAAAACACGACAATCTATTCCACAAATACCAATATTTAATCCACAAGTAGCAGCCAAAGATATTAAAGAAAGATTACAAACTGATACAAAAAAAGAATTTGCTAAACCAATCAAAGATTTTAAAAATATGAAAAAGAAATATGAAGAAGTTTTAATGAAATATAATAATGGTGAATTATCAGCAACAGATTTATTTGAATTATATGGTGAAACTAAACAATTTGCTAATACTGCTAATGAATATATACCAAGTAGAACGGAAATCTCAAATGCTTATAAAACTTTAAAATCTAAATTAACTTATTTTAGAAACTTTATTAATTCTAATAGACCGTCAGGACAAAATCCTTTACAAGAAACTATTATTGCTACTGTTAGACAAAGAGGACCTCAACCACCACCACCCACACCTACACCAAGTAGTAATAATTCACCACCACCACCACCCGATAATTCACCTGACCCAGCACCAACCCAATCACAACCTACACCTATTCCAACACCAAATCCTACTTTATCAAATATGTTTGACGCTATGACTTCACCAGCAGCTGTAGCAACAACATTAGGGGCAGGTGCTGTTTTATTAAATAGAATGAATATTATGAGAAATCAAAGACAATTAAATAGATTACAAGGTGAAAATATTTTAAATCGTGGTAGAAATTTAGCAGAAGCTGGATTAGGTCAAGCAATAGGCAATCAACTTCAACAAGC
>Ga0181380_1000802_pt1 | contig 14012 bp, 19 predicted proteins | sample 3SPOviralmetaG_FD_130116 | JGI IMG/M metagenome (GOLD analysis project Ga0181380, IMG submission 130116) | Marine viral communities from the oligotrophic San Pedro Time Series (SPOT) site, San Pedro Channel, CA, USA - 3 SPOT_SRF_2009-08-19 | ecosystem: Environmental > Aquatic > Marine > Strait... | reverse complement strand
TCTTAAAAAGAAGAGTTGTATACTTTTTTTGTATCTACAAAGTGATTCTACAAAGTTTGTAACAATATTTTGTAAATACAAATTGTTTTTTTGTAGTTTGTAACATTTTTTTGTAAATACAAATAATTATTACAAATATTTTAACTTAAAGAAATAATATGTATTTATTTATAAACCATGTTGTCAGTTAAAGACAAACGAATTATTGAATTTTATAAGACGCATTCGTATATTGATTTTGAACAAGCAAATCTTTTATTAGTTGAAATGCTTGAGAGATTACTTCAAAAGAATGATGATAATAGAGATGATATTTTATTAAAATCTTTAAACAAATTAGAAACTGGATTTAGTTCTTTATATAATAATCTCTCTGAAGTTAAAGATAATGTAAAACAATCATCATTGTCTATTGTAAATCTACAAACAGCAGTATCAACTTTACCAACTAATATGACAGATAATTTATCAAATAAATTTTCATCTCTTAGAGAGACACAAGTAAAAGAACTTGAGAGAATATTTGATTTACATAAACATAATAGTAATGAACATATTGATAAAAAACTAAAAATTGAACTTATAGATCAAATCAAATCGCTTTTAGATACAAATATGAATAAAAAATTAGAAACTTCTCTCAATGATTTTGAGAGAACATTAAAAAAAGAATGGCAAGACACTATTAAACAATTAGAGAGAACCGATTCACCTAAACATATAATTGATAATTTTAATAGTAGTCTTCAAAATAAATGTGATTCTCTACAAAATTTTATTTTAACTTGTCATCAACAGACTAAAGATACAAGCACATCACATACAGAAACATTAAACTTAGTTAGAGATCATTTTGATAGACAAAAAAATTCAACACATAAAGGAGCTGATAGTGAAGATAAAGTACTCGATGGATTATATGCAACATTTCCAGATTGTCAAGTAACAAAAACAACAGGTATTGCTAAAGCTGGGGATTTTTTAATTGAAAGAAGTAATAATACATCCATTATGATTGAAAATAAAGATTATAAAAATAATGTTCCAAAAGATGAAATAGAAAAATTTATAAGAGATATTGAACATCAAGGATGTAATGGAATTTTAGTATCTCAACAAAGTGGAATTGCTAGAAAAAAGAATTTTCAAATAGATATTCATAATAGAAATATTATAGTATTTATTCATGTCTTAAATTATGATTTTGATAAAATTAGATTAGCAACGGAAACAATTGATCATCTCTCTAAAGTTTTAAATAGTTATTCTGATAATACAAATGAATTAAAACTTTCTTCAGAAACATTAAAAGAAATAAATAAAGAATATTTAGCTTTTATTACACAAAAAACCGGACTTTCTGATTCATTAAAAAAACATAATAAGGATATGACCAAATTAATAAGTGAATTACAATTTCCTGAATTGTCTAATATGCTATCTCAACATTTTTCATCAACCGAAGAAACCATCTTTAAATGTGAATATTGTAAAATAAAAGTATTTAAAAATTCTAAAGCTCTTGCAAAACACATACAAACATGTAAACCAAAACATGATAAATGTATTTCTATAAATACTGCGATTGATGATAATGATTCTGATAATTAAATTCTCTCAAAATACTTTTTTCAAAATTAAAAAAATATAAATTTAATTTTGAAATTTAATTATAAACTTCTAATTTTGCTAGTGTTTCTTGTAATTCCTCTTCTATTCTTTGTTTGCGTTCTCTCAAAAAATTTATTTGTTGTTGTAATTCTCTCTTTTTTTTATCACGCCAATCAATTAATAAATCCATTCCCAATACCATTACATCAAAATGATATTTCCACTGATATTGTCTACACATAGGACATTTAAATGTATCTTTATCATTCATTTGACCAATTATTTGCATTTCACATTTATGACAAATTATACATTGACAATTTTTTGTTTCACATTCATGACTTATACCTATATCTAGGTCTGAACGCACTACATAACCATTTGAATTCTTAATCATATTTTCATATTCTTCTGTAAATTTTTCATAACATATACTACAACTAGTCATTATAATATTTATAAAATTATTTTTAAATGTTTTTTTGTTATATTTCTCTCAAAATTTAATTTAAAATTATTTCTTACCATTTTACATAATAAAAATTATTATTTTTAGTAAAAATATTTAACAAAATTTATATAGATTATTTTTATACTTTGAAAATATTTATTATGTAATAAGATAACAAATATTTTATAAATTTATATTTATGATGTCACTAATTTCGGTTAGAATTTATTTCAGACTTGAGATAAGTTATTAAAAATATATATTTATTTCAGATATTTTGAGAGATTATTGAACGAAGTTTAATATTCTCTCAACTATTTTTAAATTTTTTTTGTTTTAATTATATTTATGTATTAATCTAAATAAAATTAAAGAAACTATTCTATCGCGTGATGGACGATTTTCCCGCTCTTCTTTTTTGTTTATTTTCTTCCATTTTATTTTTAGAGAGAAACTGTAACTTCATTAGTGTATAAATTATGTTTATTATAAGTTTTTGGACCCACTGATGTATGTAGATCATTATAAGTTTCTACTCCAGATTTGCCATTAGAATCAGAAAACTCAAACCTATCTATACTAAAATGATGATCACCATGATCTGTACATGTAAATGAAATATCATGATTATTTATTGCATATCCCATAAAAGGTTTATATAGATAATTTAAATATAAAGTAAGCATATTATCTTTTCTTGCCTTTGCAGCATTATTATTTTTAATAATAGGATTGCTTATTATTTCTGATACAGAATTGTTTTTATTTATAATGTTATATGAACAGTCTTTAGGATAATTTATTGACAGCTTTATTATTTGCAACTCTCTTTCTGAATCTGTATCTTCCCCCATGAGTGTAGAAAAATATAATTCTCCTATAAATGGTCTATTAATCTTATAATTATTACTGGGATCAAAAACTAATCCTGTTGTTGCTTTTTTGTTTCCAAATACATGCTCATTGCCCGGACATATTATTTCATTACAATTTTCTGTATTTGTATGATTAAACAAATTATATCCTAATTTAGAATTCCATGTAAGTTGTTGTTCTTCTTCTAATTGTTGTAGTTCTTTTTGTAATTGTTGTGATTCTAATTGTTGTGTTTCTTCTAATTGTTGTGATTCTTCTAATTGTTGTGGTTCTTCTAATTGTTGTGATTCTTCTAATTGTTGTGATTCTAATTGTTGTGATTCTTCTAATTGTTGTGATTCTAATTGTTGTGGTTCTTCTAATTGTTGTGATTCTAATTGTTGTGGTTCTTCTAATTGTTGTGATTCTAATTGTTGTGGTTCTAATTGTTGTGGTTCTTCTAATTGTTGTGGTTCTTCTAATTGTTGTGATTCTAATTGTTGTGGTTCTAATTGTTGTGGTTCTTCTAATTGTTGTGGTTCTTCTAATTGTTTTCGTAGTACTGCTTGTGTTTGTGGTAGTTCTTGTAAAGGCAATACAGATGATGATTGTGGTGTTAATGATGAATTTGATGGTGCTGAATATATTAAATTTTCTATTTTGTTAACATCAAGTGATTTACTAATCTCATAATCCAAATTATCACACTTTAAATTATAAGGTACTGGAATTAATAAATTTTTATTTGATTTACATTTATCATCATTGTTAGTATTATATAATACAAATGATTCTCTTATATTATAAAAAAATAGTAATAATAATGATATTATTAATCCAATTATAATAAATAATTTATATATATACTTCATTATATAATAGTGACAATAAAAAAATACATCAATTAATTACAATATATGTTTTTTAATTATTTTTTAAGATATTTTACACTTTCTCTGAAAATTTTATAATTTTTAAATCAATTTTTTATAATAATTAGTATATAATTATTAATTAAAAATATAATTTTAAATAAAATATGTGTATTTCAAGAATAATACATTATTTTTTATTTGAAAAAAAATATACTTATGAAAAAGTTACTCAAACTGTTAATGAAACAAATGAGCAATATATTCAAACTAATAATAACAATTTAAATAATCAAGAAACTCAAACTGAAAATAATGAAATTATTTTTAATGATGAATGGTATAATTTAATATGGAATAATAATATTAATTCTTAAATATTATAGTTTATTGATCATAAAATTTTTTTACTTTTGGATTTGCCATTATTTTAGTATAATCAAAACTTGTCAAAAATAAACCTTCTAATGATTTTACACGCGAAAGTGCCACATAAGTTTGACCATATTCAAATATATTTTTTCCAATATCCATTATTGCACCATCTAATGTTACTCCTTGTGCTTTATGAATTGTTATTGCCCAAGCATAAATTAATGGAATTTGAGATACACAAACATTTTTATTAGTTTCAGAATTCCAATTATAATAACCTATTAACATAGGCTCACTTATATTATTAAATTTCACTAATGGCAAACCATTTTCAAAACCTACTATAATTCCTTGACTTCCATTTGCTATTTGATTTATACTATCTAAATCTATATTTGCAATACACATTACATAAGTTCCTATTTTTAATTCTAATGTTTGTTCAGCCATAATATTATTTGCCAAAAATTCATAATCATGCTTTAAAGAACTATTTGATGCTATTAATAAATCATTTAAACTATCTTCTATTACATTTTTTTTAGAACTATTTTTTAAATATTTTATATTGTAAATATGTTTTTCAGCATCTTTTGGCAACTCACTATAAGATTTTGCATTAATAAAATCTGAATCTCTTTTAAATGGATTAATAATTGTTAATACCTTATTTTTTCTTATTTCTTCTAAATCTTCTTTTTTAAAAATTCGCGATTCTAATAAAGCTTTTGTTGAATGACTAATTCTACCTTGTCTTACATATTTTAAAATCTTCAAAAAATCCTCCTCTTCTTGCCTAAAAATACTTGTTAAAACTATTTGATTTTCTTTTACAAATAGTTTATTCCATAATTCATGCTCAAAACAAAACATAGATGCTTCTTTTTCCTCATCATTGGATTTAACTGGAGGTAATTGATAAAAATCTCCTGAAAATATTACTTGTAAACCACCAAAAGGTATATCTGGTTTCCTATATACTCTTCTTGCAATAGCATCTAAAATAAGTAACAATTTTAATGACATCATACTAACTTCATCAATAATTAAACATTTTAAATTATACCAATTTTTCAATTTATATCTTTTTTTAGTAAAAAGCTCTTCCAAAATACTTTCAATAGGTTTATTTGCTAATCCAAATCCAGCAAATCGATGAAGTGTAGTTGCTTTACAATTTAATAAAATACTTGCACAACCCGTTAAAGCACAAACTTGAATTTTATTATTATTTTCTATTGCATCTTGTACAATAGTTTTTATTAAAAATGATTTACCTGATCCTCCTGGACCAGTTAAAAATACATTTTCACCATTTTTATATTTTTCAAAGACTAAGCTTTGTAGAGCATTTAAAGTCATAATATTATTTATTTAGTTATAATAAATAATAAAATTATTTTTAAGTATTTCAATTTTATAATAAAATAATATTATAAATATGTCTTATGTGTATTTTATAGAATCTACACATGGATCTACTTATATTGGTGCAACAGTAAATTTAGAAAGACGTATAAGACAACATAATAAAGAAATTAAAGGCGGTGCAACAGCAACATCTAATAAAGTTTTAAATGGTGAAATCTGGTCTTATGTATGTTACGTTGAAAATTTTCCAAGCTATAATGAAGCTTTAAAATTTGAATGGCGTTGGAAACAAATATCGAGAATATTACAAAAAAAGAATCCAAAACAAAATCCTAGAGAAAAAAGATTAGAAGCTTTAAAAATGTTATTAGAATTAGATAAACCAACATCAAAAGCTATATTATATAATGATTATGAAAATAAACCAAATGTGGTTTATAATAATTAAAAAAATAATTTAAAATAATTTAAAATAACTTAAAATAATTTAAAATAATTTAAAATAATTTAAAATAACTTAAAATAATTTAAAATAATAAACAAATTTAAGTATAATAAAAATAATGAATATTGTTAGTGAATATAGTTATATTTCAGGTGTATATATTTTTTTAGCAGGATGTCTTATGTTTACATGGGATTCTTTATCAACAATAAAAAAAAATAAAAAATATATTTCTGGATGTCTATTATTTGATGTTGGTTGTGTTTTTTTTGCAATTGATGCACATATTAATTAAATTTTGTATTTATAAAATTGATTAATTATTATTTTGTTTATAATAATTAATGAAAACTTTTGAATTTGAAAATATAAAATTTTTATTAGGACAAAATGCACAAGAAAATTGGAACATTTTAGAAAAAGCTGAAAAAATCAATTCTGATTATATATGGTTTCATTTGAATAGCTTTCCTTCATCTTATGTTATTATGTATTCTACATTAAATGAATTAAATGATAATAGTTTAAATAATTATTTGAATTATGGTGCACAATTATGTAAAAATAATAGTAAATATAAAAATTATAATGACTTAAAAATATGTTATACTACTTTAAAAAATTTAAGTAAAACAAATAAAATAGGTGAAGTATTAATAAAAGGAAAAAGAAATATTATTAAATTATAAATATGCTTAATAAAATATATAAATTTAATTATCAATGTTATTTATACTATTTAAATTATAGAATAAACAAGATAAAAAATATAGATGACATTACATTTATTATTAAAAATATAGGTTTTTTTTATAATCATGCTACAAGTGATGTTATTATAAATATATTAACTGATTGTTTTAAAAAATATCCTTTAAAAGAAGAAAAAATGAGATCTATATCCATTTTACAACAAAATTATCAATTAACTAATGGAATTGAAGATTATTGTTGTTTTATTTTATGGCTTTCTATTATATATTCTGTTAATAATAATTATTCATTGATTTTATAAAAAAAGTGAAAAAATGCATATTTATTTTTGTTATCATAAATGGTAATAAAAAATATTTGTTAAAAAATGCATGTTATTTTTTAAAAAAATGATTTATCAATTTTTTTGAATTTGGACATTTTAAAAATGTCCATTTTTAATATATATAACCCTTTATAAAAATTGAAAAATGAAAATTGGTGATTTTCACTTTTTAAACCATACATGCTGCAAAAATACATTTTTTGTTTTAAAAAAAGAAAAATATTTTTTATAAAAAATAATTTAGGAACTTTTTTTGTTGTATTTATATACAACAAATGACAACAAAAAAAGTTCCTAATAATCAAAATTTTTTTAATTGTGAAATTTGTAACTATAATACAAGTAGAAAAAGTCAATATGATAGACATTTAATGACAGCTAAACATAAAAATAATGAAAAATACAACCATTTCGAACTAAAAAGTTCCGATTTTTCAAATAACGTTTGTAATTTTGTATGTGAATGTGGGAAAATGTATCCATATAGGAGTTCATTATATAATCATAAAAAAAAATGTATATTTATTAAAAATAGTGAAGCTGATAATAAAAGTGATTTAATTTTGCCTGTTACTATTAAAGATACAAACAATAATGAAGATTTAAAAAGTTTGGTATGTAAATTAATAAATGAAAATAATGAAATTAAAAATAATATAATGAAAGAAAATAGTGAATTAAGAGCACAAGTAAATGAATTAATTCCAAAAGTAGGTAATAATACTATAAATAATAATCAAAAACTAAATATTAATATATTTTTAAATGAGCAATGCAAAGATGCATTAAATATGAATGAATTTATAAAATCCATTGAAATTAGTTTAGAACAATTAGATTATACAAAAAAGAATGGATTAGCATTAGGTCTTAGTAATGCAATACTAGAAAATATGAATAAACTAAGTTTATATGAACGACCGATGCATTGTACTGATATTAAAAGAGAAACATTGTATATTAAAGAAGAAGATAAATGGACAAAAGATGAAAATAAAGAAAAAATAAAAAATGCTATAAAAAAGGCATCAGGAAAGAATTATAATGCATTACAAGAATGGAAATCTAACAATCCGGATTTTATAGATAATAATTTAAAACAAGAAGATTTTAGTAATATGGTTTCAACCATTGGAAAATTAAGTCAAGAAATTGATAATAGAATTATTAAAAGTTTGTGTAAAGAAACATATATTAAAACTAATAAATTATAAACATAAATATAAAATATTATAATTAATTATAATATTTTATGACATTTTTAATTAATATACCAAGACCATTAACAATTATTGCTATGAATAAATTAGCAGAAGTAGATTATAATGTTGCAACAAAAGTTAGTGAAGGTGTAGCAGAAACAGTAAAATGGGCATATATTCATGATCAACCATGGATAGCACAAGGATCCATAGAAATTTTACAAATGTTAGATAATTTTGGAAGTATGCTTATTGCAATAGTTGTTTGGATTGTACATAATACTTTATAAAAACTTAAATACTTAATTTTAAGATAATATATTTAAAGTTATATTAATTTATGAAATTTATTGTTCCTTATTTATATAAAGTTAGTTGTGCTAGTTGTGGAGGATTATCTACTCTTCCAATAGATATATTACAAACAAAAATATTAACAAATAGTTCAATTAATATTAATTTTAATGAATTAAAATATATGTTTGCAATGTGTAATGTTTTTGCATTTCAAAATATTGTTTATACTAATTCCAATTTTATATTAAATAAATCATTACGTGGAATATTTGCAGGTTTTATTATAACACCAAGTGTTATTTATTTAAAAATACAAAAATATTATAATCGTTTAAATATTTTACCAAAATATAAATATTTTATTTTTTTTACATTTTTGAGAGAAATATTATTTTATAGTATTCTTTATAGCTTGTATATTTCTAATTTAAAATATAATAAATTTTTAGCACCATTAATAGCTAATTTTTTAGTATTTCCATTAAAAGTATTAAATGTAAAATATAGTTATAAAAAATTTAATATTAAAAGTAATAATATTAAATATTCAGCACTAATTGAAATTTTAAAATCTTCAATTGGAGATAGCATTGCATTATTTTTAATATATAAAAATTAAACTTTATGAATTATTTCACCTTTTACTGGTTTTGCATTTTGTATTAAAACATAATCATTTTTTGGTTTTTTAATACTACATAATAATCCAGTAAGACAGCTCATAGTAAATAAAATTAATAAATAATTACATTGTATATTTGATATTATAGCTTTATACATTTGTTCATTTATTATTACATAATTTTCTATATTTTCTAAATAAATAGTATTTAAAATATCACTATTATAATTAGTATCCATTTATATATATTATAAGAAAATTCTTTATATTTTTTTAAAATATAAAGAATAGATACAAATAAAAAAATTAAACAAATATATCTTATTTACCATATGTGCTCTTTAATATTAAGCGTATAAGCCTGATGGTGGTTTCGAACCACCGACCTTCGCATTACAAGTGCGACGCTCTACCACTGAGCTAATCAGGCAAATGGAGATGGGCGGCTTCGATCCGCCTACCTCTCGCATGCAAAGCGAGCGATCTACCAATTGATCTACATCCCCAAAAAAACGACACCGACGAGATTCGAACTCGCGATCCCATAGGGAAATGGATTAGCAGTCCATCGCCTTAACCGCTCGGCCACGGTGTCTTTAAAAAAAACGACATCGACGAGATTCGAACTCGTGCTCCCAAAGGGAACTAGATTTCAAGTCTAGCGCAATAACCACTCTGCCACGATGTCTAAATGATTATAATAATCATTAATATAATACTTTATAATTATTTAAGTTAATTTTAAAATAAAATATATTTAAAATTAATTTATTAAAATTATTGAATATAAGAAAAATAGCAAAATATAGAGGAAACATTAAATCAAAGACTATGAGATTTGTAAAGAATGGTTAAAAAATAGAACATACGAAATAGACAATGGATTAAAAATATTAATTTAATTAATATTAATTAAATTATTATATATAATTTACACTTAATGTTAAAACAAATAATAATAAACTACAAATTTCAGCTTGATTATATATAGTATTTATTTCTTGATATTTTTTTATATAATAATAAGCAAAATTAGGTTGGTACATCATTGCAATTATTGTTCCCAATATACGTGGAAATAATTTTGGATTTAATATTGGTATAATTACACTAGCAAATTCACTTATAGCAATTGCTTGAATTGGATGATCAGGATATAATAAGGAGGCCGCTATTGCGCGATTTGTTCTAATAAGCGGTGTTAAATACATATTACATATATATAAAAAAATTATTTATATTGATTTAATAGTTAACTATTAACTATTAACTATTAACTATTAACTATTAACTATTAACTATTAACTATTAAATATTTTTTAAAATATTGTAAATTATAAAACACATATGTTACCATCTTCATCGCTATAACATAGTTTTTTCAATTTATAATTTTTTTGTTTCAATGCAAAATCTATTGTTTTAATACAACAACTACATGGTTTTGCATTCATTAATTTGTCTCCATTATTATTTGTTCTAAAAACTATCAAATTAATATGGGCTATTTTTTCAGATTTTTTAAGGCGATTTACACAATCTACTTCCGCATGAATATTATCTTTATTTTCTTTTGATGCTTTATTATTTAGATTATATTGATTATGGCCAAACGCATAAAACACACTGATGATTTTTCTTAGGTGAGAACGCGACACACCCAATCTTTGCTTTTCCATTACAATTATTCTCAATTTGAGAACGCAAAGATACATAAGTATTCAAAATATTTTGCAAAACCATTATTCAGTTTAAATGTATTTATTATATTAAGTATTTTTATAATTTTATTAATCAATTTTTATTTGTATATATTAGTAATGAAAATCCAGATATAATTTATATAAAACAAGAAAAAGTTGAAGAAATAAAATCACAAAATCCCGAGTTTTTTAATAACTATTTATTAAAAATAAATGAATCCAGTCGATAAAAAAAAGACACACATATAAAGAATCGGAACCCAAAAGAAGATCAACTTGTTTACAAACAGTTAAAATTAAGACACCAGTAAAGATACAAAATCAAAAGAAATTTGCAAAAACAAAAAAAAACAAAAAAAAATTTAAAAAAATTTAAAAAAATTTAAAAATCCATTTAGAGGTAGATAATTTATAAATATATATTTTGCTACAGCAATAACATTATTGCACAACACTTATAAAGTCAATAGAATGGGTGTTAAATAAAAATTGATTTATATAAAACAAATTTTATTTATATGAAACAAGTTCTATTGACATTGATTATATCAACTTTATTTTTGAAAATTATGTGTCCTAAAACAGAAGATACAACTGATGATACAACCAATGATACAAGTGATGTACAAGATAATCTCACCATTAATGGTATGTTGCTACTAGAAAATAAAGCGCTGTGCAATGATGTAAATTATACGCTTTTCCGAACAGATGATTGTGACCATCCCGAACGTTACAAGTTTAAATATATCCATAGCATGAAACGTAAGGCGATCCATAAAACAAAAAGTGATAAAAAGAAAAAAAGAATGACAACGACTGACTAAATATATGTATAAATAAGGTTAATTAAAAAAAACTATGATTTATTTTAATAAAATTTTATAATAAACAATTAACTAAATCATGATATATTTGTAAAATATGAGACCCAGTTGAGTCGCCTATTTGTGTCATTTTTATTAAAAATAGTGCTAATTTTTTTTTATTTTCTAAATCTAGAAAATTATTATTTAATACATAATTAATTAATACATCATTGGTATGTAATACAAAATGTGATATTACATCCATTTTTGGAAAAACTCCTGAAATTTGTTTAACAATAATTTCTCCTTGATTATCATCTAAAAATTTTGTAAATTTTTCTAAATAAATTGGACACATATCATATTTCATAACTATGTTTTTTTGTTTATTATTATTTACAGTTTTTATATTATTGCAATTATTAAGACCAAAAGAATTAATTTGTAATGTAAATAATAATAATAATAAATTTCTTATGTTAAAATGTACCATATATTATTGGTATATTTTAATTAATATGTTTAATTTAAAATATATACTATTTATTTATTAAATAATACATTATCTAATATTTTGATTATTATTAAGATCACTAATAACGACTCTTTGTTTAGTAACACCATTAATTGTTTCTTGGATCGTTTCAATTCTTTTACCATTTTGTATTGATATTGAAGATGAACGCATTACACAATTACTTCTAATATTTCCAGGCATAACTATTGATATATTTGAGTGATTATTTGATAAATTAATATTTTGAAAAGTTCCAATATTCATATCTCTAAAAATTTGATTAAAAATTTCATGTGGATCTACAAATCCTCTTGCACTATGTATATTATTAAAATTATTTTGTTTATATTTATCTTTATTAGTTAAAATTTCATATGCTTCTGCTATTATTTTAAAATTTTTTTCAGCTTCAACTTTTTCTTCACTTGATTTATTTGCTTGTTTGTCTGGATGATATTTTATTGCTAATCTTTTATATGCTTTTTTAATTTCTTCATCAGATGCATTATCTTGTAATCCTAATTTTTCATAATAGTTTTTAAACATTATTATATTTAATATATAATATTATTTTATGTATTTTTTATATTTTGTTTAATTGTTTTTTTTAATTTTATTATATATAAAAACTATAATGTCGAGAGAAAACAATAATGAAAATGCTAATAATGAAAATGCGAATAATGAAAATGCTAATAATGAAAATGCTAATAATGAAAATGCGAATAATGAAAATGCTAATAATGAAAATGCTAATTCTAAATCACTAACTTCACAATTTACTGTATATAATTTGGTAACAGGAAAGATTTTTACTAGTAATGCATGTAATAGATTAACTGATATTGTTTTAATTACTTTTTCAATTAGTGGAGTAGGTTTTGGTTTAATTGCATGGTTTATAATTGATAATATAACAGCAATAGGATATATATTAAGTGGAATATTTTCAGGATTATCATTAGTTAGTTTAAGAAGAATGAGATTAAGAGCGGCTCTTCAAAATTCTGTAAATGTTTTAAAAGAAGAAAATATTGAATTAAAAGAAAATAATGAAGAATTACAAGAAAATATTGATGAATTAGAAGAAAATATAGATAGTCTAGAAACTATACAAAAAAATTTAAGTAGTGATCTAACTGTTTTAAAAGAAACTATTGGAGTTTTTGGAGAAAATTCTGACGAAATTATTGAAAATCTTAAAATGATTTATAATAATTTAAAATCACAAAATGAAATACATTCAACTATTAATAAAAACACAATTTATTTACATATATTACATATTATAAAACATTATGATAAACAGACTCAATTTTATTTAACAACTACTGATTTAGAAAAAGCAAAAACTACATTATTAAATGCATTTCCTAATTTGGATTATGAAGAATTAAAAAGTAAAATTGTAAATAACAAAATATTAGCATCAAATATAGTAGAAAGCATAAAATTATAATTGTTTTTAAAATTGATTTTAAAATTTATTTTTAATAAATATTAAAATCATTAAATTTATAAAATGTTAAATTATTTAATTGATTTTGTTTTATATTCACATATACGTTTCATTAATTATAAAAATATATTAGAATTACTTCCGGCAGATAATAGGCGTATATGTGAATATTATTATAATGAAGAAAATGATCTACTAAAAACCATTAAACAATTTTGTATAAATAGTAAAAATAAAAAATTTATTATTTCACTTTCTGGTGGAGTAGATTCGATGGTGTTAATTAGTATTATTCATTATTTAGGTTATCAAGTTATTGGTGCACATATTAATTATAATAATCGTGACGAAACTTTATTAGAACAAGAGTTTCTTACTTATTGT
>Ga0181380_1000801_pt1 | contig 14012 bp, 24 predicted proteins | sample 3SPOviralmetaG_FD_130116 | JGI IMG/M metagenome (GOLD analysis project Ga0181380, IMG submission 130116) | Marine viral communities from the oligotrophic San Pedro Time Series (SPOT) site, San Pedro Channel, CA, USA - 3 SPOT_SRF_2009-08-19 | ecosystem: Environmental > Aquatic > Marine > Strait... | reverse complement strand
ATGATGGACTGGATTGAAAATGAAGTAACTGAATGGGCTCAAGGTATCGTCTTTGAACACTATGGTGTCGAAGAAGTAACTGAATTGTCCCGTGATCAAATAGAAGAGGTTGCCTCTGAAGCAGACAGACTAGATGAAGACTATGGAGATTTCATCTCTCTAGGCTTCTTCAACGTTGTTCGTTGGTGGGAATCTGAAACTGAGGACTATGTTTTATGAGAATGTTACATAACAATGTGCTTGTAACAGAAGCAAAGCAGGAATCAAAATCTGCTGGTGGTATTATTTTAACAAAAGATATCGATAAGGCTGTAAAGCCTGCTGTCGTATTAGGCGCAAGTGTTGCAGTAGCTACTGCTCATCCAGAACTAAGTATTGGTACTGAAGTCTATCTAGATTGGAAAGAATCAATGCCTATTACAGTGAATGGTGAGAAAGCCGCTATCGTACACATCAATAACATTAAGGCAATCTTGTGACAATGCCAATCGAAAGAAACTGGGCTATAAAGAATACTAGACAGTTTTTAGTAGATTTAATGGATCCAAAGAAGACTCCAAGAGTGCCAAGTGTTGTTCGTAAAGAAGCATATCGATGTCTGAAACACTATCCTGGTGATTATCACATGGAAGAAGCGCAACGACTAGCGCCTAGCGTATTTGGGAGATTAGATGAAAGATAGTAAAATCATAAGTATACTAAGAGGCTATGAACACTGGGTTGGCAAAGACCCGTGGAAAGACATGGCAGATAGATTCGAAGAATTGGTCAAGAAGGAAAAATCTGATGAGAGTTCGAATAGGACCGTATCGGAAGAACCGAGCTGAGAAAGTTGAGATAGAGCCTTTTGATACTTGGAGTATGGATTCTACTCTGGCTCTAATAGTACATCCAATGCTGGTGCAACTCAAAGACACCACACATGGCGCACCAAATGTTGATGACGAAGATGTGCCTGAAAAATTACGCTCTACAAATGCCCCGCCAAAAGAAAATCATTATGACACTGATACTTACTGGTTCGATAGATGGGACTGGGCTTTAGATGAGATGATATGGGCTTTTCATCAAAAGGTTAAAGATGATTGGCAAGACGAATACTACGGTCCGTATATCGAGAAGAAAAATGAGTTAGGCGAGTTTGAGTGGTTTGATAGTGAAGGAATGAAAGCGCATCAAAAAAGAATGTCTAATGGATTTAGACTATTTGGTAAATATTATGAGAACCTGTGGGACTAGATTTATAAGTATAAGCATGAAAGGAAAGCTTATGAAATATTTAATAGCACTAGCCTTAGTAGTTCTCTGTACAGTACCCGCAGAAGCAACAGATGAAACAGTAGAACTAATGCCCTTTGACTTTACAGGTCAATGTTTACCTCTAAGAGATATGGCAGAATATCTAGGAAGCACTTACGGACAAGTGCCCTTTATGCAGGGTAACAGTTGGATAGAAGTAGATGAAAGACCTATAGCGGGAGGACTGTTGATAGCAGTCAATCCTGTATCAGGCACCTGGTCTCAGGTGTTTATAGCTCCTGGCGAGATTGCTTGTATCTTGTCTTACGGAGTAAATTTACAAGTAAATGGAGCATATACCAAACCTAATGGCAACTCTAATCGAAAGCCTTAAGAAGGGCGTAGTAACGATTGATTTTACAAAAATTAACACTGGAGAGAGGCGTGTAATGCCTTGTACGCTAAATAACAGTAACATAACTATTAAAAACATAGCACCAGATAGCGACTCGATTGTAGTCTGGGCTTTAGATAAAGAAGATTTTAGGGATGTGATAGTGTCAACGATTAATGAATGGTATGTAGGATATCCTAAAGCATGATTGGATTATTAGGAATTCTTGCAGTTTTCTTATGCCCTATGATATTTGGTGGCATTACATTTTATTATTCGCACAAGACTACGCATCCTGTGACTATGGAGACTTGGGAGAAAGTGAATCGTAATGAGTAAGTGGCACGGAGGTAAGGGGTCTAAACAAAGACCTACTGACCAGACAAAGTTCAACGATAACTGGGACAGAATATTTAGCGGGAAGAAAGTCGAACATGGAAGTTCAACCAGTGAACGCCCCACTGACGGGCGAACTGATATCAAAGCAGGAGAGTCTGTCAAGAGCAGAACATGAGATAAAGAGGACCGTCAAGCGAGCCCAGCATTTGGTTGACGGTAGTCTTAAAATAACTACAACAGATTATTTTATGACAGTATATAACGCCGCTGGGAAACAAAGTATCGTGTACTCTACGGGACAGTACGTAGATATCATGATATGATTAGGAGATAAAAATGGGAATGAAATTAGCGGGAGTTATGGCATTGCTTACATTTGTTATGGCAGGTGCATTCTATTGGTACTATAATGATACCCAAGAGCGTATGGCAATACTGAATGAGAATAATGCAAAATTAGAAGTCGCAGTGCAGACAAGCGAGGCGGCAGTCGAACAACTACAAGTGGATTTTCAAAGAGCAAGCGAAGAACTCAATAAAGTAAATACTGAGTTTGCTGATATCCGCAGACAAAATAGAACACTCAGCGATAAATTGGGTAGACATGATTTAGGCAATCTGGCAGAAAATAAGCCAGGTCTAGTAGAGAGAATTATAACTGGAGCATCTAAGAAAGCAGGTAGATGTTTCGAACTACTGTCTGGTGCTGAACTAACAGATAAAGAAAAGGAGGCAAAAAATGGCAAATCATTCAATAGCGAATGTCCTTGGCTTTTTGATCGTTACGTCACTACTGATTAGTGGATGTACATCTATGCCTCAGAAGATTGAGGTATCAGCAAAGCCAGTAGAAAAACCAAAATTAGTTTTACCGAGTGCAGATGAACTTAATCTCAGAGAGATTGAATGGCATATCATTACTCCCGAGAACTGGGAAGAGCAACTTGCAAAACTTAAATCAAGTGGGCGATCAATCGCATTTTTTGCTATTACGGATAAAGGGTACCAAGACTTAGGACTAAACTTTTCTGATCTACGTGCATATGTACAGCAACAAGATGCTATTATAGCCGCATATCAGGGATACTACAAGGCATCAGAAGATGCGCTAGATGACGCTAACGGACAAATTGAAAGTGCTAAAGATCAGGTAGAAGATCAACAGCCTGAAGACGAAAGAACTCTTTGGGAGAAAATAAGAGGCAATTAACTTGAAAGAAGCTGATAGGGTAGAAGTTGATTATGTTGTTACCTATGAGCAAAGAAGTTTTTCAAAAGACATGCTACTAGTATGTTCGATTGGACTAAACGTTGGATTTTTATACGGGATAGTATTTTTACTGTGAGGCAAAACATATGTCAAGATGGTGGAAAATTTGGAAATACGCATTAGGTTCGTTTAATGATGAGGACACCAAGCCCGTGGAAGATCAAATCACAATCATTAGAACCATAGTACTGCTACTCAACGCAGTAACCTGTTGCTTTATCATAGCATCAAACATAAAAAACTTATTTTAGTACTTGACATATAATACCATTCCTTGTATACTATACAAAATGTAGAAAGGAATGATATGCGTGAAGGATATTATGATTACATGCTTAGACGAAATCGTGAAGAGGACAATAAGATGAGTATTAAAGATAAGTACGTTGTGGTTGACACAGTAGCGACATATAGAATGCGTTACGTAGTCTCTATGGAAGAACTTCAAGAAGAAAATCCCGCTTATCCTGTAGACGCAGAGTGGGCTTGTGACTCCGTTACGTGTGAAGAAGTTGAGGAGTTTTCTCAGAAGTATTTGGGTGAACAGATTATTGACCACTATGTGGTTGATGAAAATGCCATCATAGATACATTTGATAGAGATAACGACTATCTTAAAGAATGGACACGTGAGCAAAAACTTGAACACATTCGATGTTCCCTTATACATAATAAAGATAATGGAGACATCTATGATTAAAATATACGGCTCATCAAATTGTATTTGGTGTTTAAAAGCAAAGCAACTATGTGAGAGCATGGACCTAGAACACGACTATATCTTAGTCGATGACATAGGGTTCGATGAGTTCTCTAAGAAATTCCCTAATATGAGAACTGTCCCGCAGATAATGTGGGGAGAAGAACATGTTGGTGGATACCAGGAGTTCGCTGTGAAAGTGAATGAATTTATAACTAAAGAAAGTGAGGAAAGTGATAATGACTAAATCAGAAATCTTGGAAAGCCTGAAAGCGGGTAAAGTTAATCTTGAGTTCATCAAGGCTGACGGTACCCTGCGTAAAATGATCGCCACTTTAAGTGACGATTTTATCGTGTATGAAAATGCACCAAGTAACTCAAAGAAGCAAAGCGATTTCGCACTGCCTGTTTGGGATACTGAAGCCAATGGATGGCGCTCATTTAGATGGGACAGCCTTAAGTTGGTAGATGGAGTAGATATTCCTGCGGGAAGTTTGCTCGATGCCGCCTAATCTGCTTAACAAGAATTGTTCGGGTTCGATAATTGACCTGATTAAGAGAGATGTCAACCCGACAATTCTACCGCAGATTAATTTCAATTCAGTCGAAGAAGAGTATATTAATATTTTAATACCTCATCTTTCGCCTGATCAAGTTGATGTTAGTGACTTAGAAGGATATGATGCTATCGTATTCTTCAGTCACTGGCAACAGCAAATGTACAACCTGTTTCTCGAAGTTCCATATTCAAGTGGAATTGTAATGAAGAATGCTATCGATCCTATGCCTCTAGTTGAGAAGCCCAGAAAGAGTGTCGGATTACTTTATGTTGGCGACATAGACAAAGGACTCGATATAGTCTTATCAGCATTTAAAAGACTAACTAAGCGAAAGTATACTGATAGCAAACTAGTGGTTTGCTCTAAGCCTGTAGCAGGTAAAGACGCTGATACCATTATACAAGAAATGAATTCTAATCCAAGAGTTAAGTGGTACAAGAGTGTTGATGAAGAACTGCTAAATGGATTATATAATCAAAGCCACATATTTTTATACCCTACTAACTACCCAGAGGTGTCTTACACGCCTTTAATCAAAGCAATGTCTTCTGGATGTATGTGTATACATTCGTCATATGGATCTTTGCCCGAAACTGCACTCGATTTGACTTCTATGTATGGATACCATGAAGACAAAATGCAACATACTATAAACTTTACACGTGAATTGGATAATGCTCTCAGCATATATAATCATAAAGGGCTTAGGAGATCGATGATACAGACACTCAACGCCCATAAGAAAATAGTCGATAACGTATACAATTGGAAAAATCGATCTTACCAGTGGAATGAACTACTACTTAATTTTATCGCCCAAAATAATGGTTGACAAAAAAATCATGGTGTGTTAATATACGTTATAACTTGATGGAGTAGCACATGGCTAAAGCAAAGACAAAAACTAGATTACCACGCAGAGGCAAAACTCAGCGTTCAATAGAAGAAGGTCATATCGGATACGAGACTACTGAGTGGTCTGATGTTTCCGCTGACGTTTATCAAAAGAAAATTACAGAGACTATGCGTCACTACGGATACTTCTATGAGAAGAAAGCGTATCAGTCTTGGATGCTGGCATGGATCAAAGAGCATATGCCAGAAAGTATCGAAGACTTTAAGGCTGCCGAGTCTTGGAGATGTACGTCAACAATGTCCAGCTTATGTAAGATGGAACTTAATGGATGCATTCTACCTGAGTCTAGTAAAGAGTTTCAACTAAAGCACGTTGAAGAGTTGCTAGAAACTGGTAAAGTAAATCGTGAGGCAAACATTGAGTTAGATGCCAATGATGAGCCAGTAAAAGCTCCAAAGCGCAAGACTCCTCAAGAACTGCTTGCAGAGAAGACATCTGAATTTATTGGAGAGATCGAAGGATGCGTTGATGAGTTCACGACAGGTGAACTTGATCCTAAATGGTCTATCTATAATGAGATGAAGAGGGTCAACACTGCGGCTCAGACTGCTAGAGATACCATCAAGTTCTATGAGCCTGTCAAAGAAGAGATGCGTGAGTTGATCGAAGATAAGACTGAAGACCTTATAGAGGGTTACAGTCACATGACTACTCGACAGCAAAAAGCCTTCTACAAATTCATATCTGATATCATCTCGGATTGCGAGAAGTATATTATCAGTAAGAAAGCAACTCGTAAGCCTCGAACTAAGAAGCCTACTCCTGCGAGTAAGCAAGTGGCAAAAGTCTTATACCTTAAAGAATCTTCTGAGTATAAGATTGCGAGTGTACCGCCCGAACAGATTGTTGGTGCTCAAGCCATGTACCTCTTCAATACGAAGAACCGTGTTATGAAGTATCTGATCTCTGATCGAAGAGATGGCTTTACTGTCAAGGGTAGTACAATTCATGGCTATGATGTAGAAGCTTCATTCAAGAAGATGCTGAGAAAGCCAGAAGCGATGATTGAGACTATTGGTAAGGCTACCAAATCAAAAGCGATGAAAGAGTTCAAAGCCTTAAAGACCAAAGAGTCCGCAACTGATGGACGTATCAATAGAGATACTGTCATTTTAAAGATAATCAAATGACAAATGTTATCGACTTTGAAAAATTCAAACAGCAGAGGTCAGATGAAATGTCTGACCTTAAGGACAACGTAACCGAACTCAACAAGAAGATCGCTATGAGATTTTCAATCGATGTTGCCCATGACGTGGTATCAGCGATGTCAGAACTAGGATTTGATGTCACTGAAAACTACGAGACTGTACTAGACATCATGGTATTGATTGAAACTATAAGGGCATTAATACACAGATCAATAGGAGAAGACTATCACTTTCAAGCTGTATCAGAGAGAGTGTTTGCTGATTCTGAAATGGATTGTGAGACTGCCCTCTTTGAATTCTTAGATGAAATGTCAGACGAAATAGATCCTTCTTAAAATTTACTTGACAAACCAAATAGTTTGTGTTATATTAGTAATATCAATAATTCAAACTAGGAGAAAATTATGATACTGGTTGATCTAAACCAAGTTATGATTTCCAACATGATGATGCAGATGGGAAATCACCAGAATGCTCAGGTTGATGAGAATATGCTTAGACATATGATTCTCAATTCGCTGAGATTTAATAGACAGAAGTTTCACCGTGAATTTGGTGAACTTGTAATTTGTGCTGATGACAAGAATTACTGGAGACGGCAAGTATACGCATACTACAAAGCAAATCGTAGGAAAGCACGTACTGAGTCAGAACTAGACTGGAATGCAATCTTTCAGGCACTCAATAAGATTCGTGACGAACTAAAAGAGTTCTTCCCTTATAGAGTAATTCAGATTGAAACTGCTGAAGCAGATGATATCATTGGTACGATTGTTCACAGAGAAGGCGAAGTGTTAAACACTGGCAGTAATCCCATTCTTGTTTTATCAGGAGATAAAGATTACATTCAGTTACACAAGTACGCTAATGTGAAGCAATATGATCCAACACGTAAACGCTGGATCTCAAACTCTAATCCAGAAAAGTATCTACATGAACACATTATCAAAGGAGACGCAGGTGACGGTGTACCCAACATCTTATCTCCAGATAATACTTTTGTTATGAATATCAGGCAGAGACCAGTCACTAAGAAAAGATTGCTCGAATGGACTGATATAAATAATATGGATGATGAAGTAAAACGCAACTACTTGAGGAACAAAGCTGTGATCGATTTGGAAGAAGTTCCAGATAGAATCAAAGATCAAATTCTCGAAGAGTACTTGGCAGAAAATCCAAAAGATAGAAGCCAGTTGCTGAACTACTTCATTAAAAATAAACTAAGAAACTTAATGGAAAGCATATCGGAGTTTTAATAATATGACTACACTATCATTGGCAGAAATTACTGCCGGAGTTTGCGAGTTGAAAGATACATCTGAACAAGTCGCATATTTACAAAAAAATAACAGTAAGGAGTTGCGAAACATCCTTATCTTAATGTACGACAAGAAATGGAGTTTTTCGATTCCATCGTCTGCACCACCATATACACCATCGGTTGTAACTGAATCGCATGGCATGCTATATCGTGAGGCAAGAAAGTTGGCATACTTTGTCACTGAAATGAAAGAAGGAGAAAACCTTTCTCAAGTTAAGAAAGAGTCCTTGTTCATTCAGATGCTGGAAACGGTAGACAAGGCTGATGCAAAGCTACTCGTTCAAATGCTAGAGAAGAGACCATTTCCTGAGTTGACTGCTGACACAATCAACGAAGCTTTTGGCGAAATCATTAGCGAACCTGTGGATATGCCGCCTGCGAAAAAGAAGCGTGGACGTCCACCAAAGAAAAAAGTAGAAGAGTAATTCACCCATAAAGTCACCAGAGTACAAGTGAGACATCACCAATGGCTAAAGGTAAAAAGTTCCGTGAATGGATCGAAGAGGAGTCCTTAAAGGACGAAGACATGCGCTTTCGAAAGAAGGACTCCAAACGATACGACAAACGCAGAGCGAGTATTCAAAAGGCAAGACGCCAGAAGAATAAGCAGAAAGAAACTTTTTTCAATTAATTTAAAATAACCGCTTGACAAAGGCATAAAAGTATGCTATATTAACTATAGAAATGAGGTTATAATATGAAAAAAGATGAAAAAATAATACTGGTCGACTGTGATGGAGTCTTGGTCGACTGGCTACATAGTTTTGCTATGTGGATGGAACAACATGGATACAAGCAATTAGCTAGTCCAGATGAATGCTATGACATTCACACTACTTACGGAATCAGTAAAGAGAAGGCAAAAGAACTCGTTAGGTACTTTAATCAAAGTGCTACTATGTGTTGCTTACCTCCTCTAAGGGATTCAGTCAAGTATGTTAAGAAGATCCATGAAGACCTGGGGTACGTGTTTCACTGTATCACTAGTCTTAGTCTTGATCAACACGCAGGTCAGTTAAGAAAACTAAATCTTGAAAATCTGTTTGGCAAGACTGCTTTTGATAAGCTAGTATGCTTAGACACTGGTGCTGATAAAGATGATGCACTGTTGCCATACTTAGACACTGGGTGTATGTGGGTTGAGGATAAGCCTGAAAACGCAGAACTTGGTGCTAACATGGGTCTCAACTCTATTCTGATGACTCATGCCTTTAGTAAAGACTACTCTCATGAAGATGTAACTAAAGTAGACAACTGGAAAGAAATTTACGAAATGTTGGTCTGAGAGAGCATTCAGAGTATAAATATCCATTAGATGGGTACACTATGAAGACAGCCTTTTGCTGTCTTTTCTTTTAATAATTTTGGAGTATTTAATGCCTCTATATACATTTGAAAACACTGAGACGGGCGAACACTTTGAGAAGCAAATGAAAATTGCTGAACGTGAAGATTACCTATCTGCCAATCCTCACATAAGACAAACGATCACCAAAGCACCGTCTATGGGCGATCCACATCGTATGGGAGTAATTCGGACTCCTGATAGTTTTAACTCACTAATGAAGAACATTCATAAAAACAATCCGGGGTCTAAAATCCAAACTAGATAACCATAAGGATGTTTCATGCCTGCACAACAACAGCAACGATTAACAAAAAGGCAACGAAGAGTACTCAGACAACAAGGAATATTAGACCAAGACAACAATTTTTCAACAGGATTTACAGTTAGTAGTGACGTTCAACCTATGACAGACAATCAAAGTCTGGCATTTGAATCTTGGGATGAAGGAGCTAATCTAATGCTTCATGGCATCGCAGGAACAGGTAAGACGTTCTTAGCACTATACTTCTCACTAAAAGAAGTTATGGCAAAGAACACGCACTACAAAAAAGTCTTCATTATACGATCAGTGGTACCAACTAGAGATATAGGTTTCTTGCCTGGTTCTCAGAAGGACAAAATGAAAGTATACGAAGCGCCGTATTACGATATTGCATCCAAGCTATTTAAGAGAGGCGATGCATATGAGATCCTTAAGCAGAGAAATAACGTTGAATTTATATCAACATCATTTTTAAGAGGCTCTACCTTTGATGATTGTATTCTTGTAGTCGATGAAGTTCAAAATATGAGTGATCAAGAATTGCACACAGTTATGACACGTGTTGGAGAAAATTGCAGAATTATTTTCTGTGGTGACGTAAAACAGGACGACCTCACTAGTGAACGTAAGAAAGAAATGTCGGGACTTAGATCATTCATGGGAGTGATCAAAAAGATGAAAGAATTTGACTTCGTTGAATTTGAAGCATCAGACATTGTTCGAAGTAAACTTGTTAAGTCGTACATCATTGAACGAGATAGACAAGGACTATAAATACTGTTATGGAAAACTATAAACAAAAACTTAAAGAAATGACCGAACTCAATGCCGATGGCAATGAGAATCGAGGACGTGAAGGAGAAGAACTCTTAGTTGAAGTTCGACCCGAATGCGTTGGAGAGTTAGGTCAGATGGGATGGGACTTTGGGGAAGATCAGGACTTCCCTAATACCCGTGATCGTAAGTTAGAACGCAAAAATATGTTGAGAGGATAACATGGCAGTAGAACAACCACGTATTAGAATTTTTCAATTAGCAGACGGCAGTAAGGTTGCACATCAATTTGTGCAATCTCAAGTCGATCAATTCTTAGCGGATAATTCTGGATCAACTTTAGTCCGATAATCTAATGGAAAGATGCGATGAGTGAGAAGTACTACACATTAGGAACGCATACTTCCGAGCAGTGGGCTGAACTTCACGCAGAACTTATTGCAGACGGAAACGTCTATGAAAGTGTGCCTGCTCGACAAGTAACGATAGTTGATGACAAGTTACATAGTCCAACTAGAGGAAGTTACTTACTTACCAAAGAGGAAGTAAATGATCTAAGGAATGATGAACGAGTAAAGTTCATCAATCTTTCTCCAGAAAAATATCCTGATGTGTTCGAAGTTGATCCAGAAGAACTCATATGTGTTACGAATAACACATTGACGGATAGATGGTCTAATGCTTATAACAACTACCAGGAATGGGCTGGTTCTCTGAACTTTAACGCTAATGAGCCCACGATCAACCGTACTAGTGCATTGTATAGAATGCAGACTAAACAAAACCCTTGGAAAACTAGTAGTACAGACGAGAACGTTGCGATTAGTGCTAAATTACAGCAAGTTGGTTCAGGCGAGAATGTCGATATCATTTGCGCTGATAACGGAACTTGGATAGGACATCCAGAATTTATCAATAGTGGTGTTACTGGCTCAGTAAATCCTACTGACTACGTTGGCGGTAACGTATTGCCAGGTAACGGATATTGTGATGTACTCGATCTCGTATTAGATGCTCCGTATTATATTGATCCAGACTGGTTTAATGCAGACGCCTCTAATAGATTGATGACACGATGGGACGGAACTACTGTTCCCGTCGAAAGTGTTGCCAGAAATTGGTGGAGAAATAGTAGTCAGAGAAGTACCGAATTTGCGGCATTTGGCAATATACCAGTAAGAACAACTTATACTAGAGATAGAGCCCACGGATCAAATACAGTCTCTCCACATACCCAAGATATTTCTACTACACCAGGAGTTCCAGTGGTGAGAGGAAATGGAACACACGGAACGCAATGTGCCAGTCTCATTTATGGTCGCACTCATGGATGGGCATACAATGCAAACAAGTGGAACTTAAATTTATTAGGATATTATAGTGTAGGTTCTTTTGAAATAGGGTTTGACGTACAGAAAGTTTTTCATCAATATAAGCCGGTAAACCCTTTATACAATACAAAAGATCCGACGATGAGTTCTAATAGTTGGGGACTTAGGGCTTCTAAATCTGGCACTCATTATTATTTTAGAAACTCTGGCGCTGTTGCGTATGGCGGAGAAAGTGATGAGCCAGAATTCATCGACTGGTTGGGTGCAACGGGTGATAGTGGTCGATGGAAAAGCGAGATATACGATAACTCTATGACAGTTGCCGGAGATGAACTGATCGAATCAGGAATCATCTTTGTTGTCGCCGCTGGCAACTCCAATCAACAACAAGTAAATCCAGATCACCCAAACTACGATAATCGTATTAGTAATAACAACACGAATACATTTTATCAAGATGATTTTGATGAACTGGCTGGGTATGAATCAACCGGGTCAACTAATCGCAGAGGATTTCCTCAACACATAGGTAAGACAGAAAGCCAAACTTTTCAAGGAAATACCACAGTTAAATTTCCTGCTATCAATATTGGCGCACTAGACGATAACATGGTGGGAGACTTCACCCAAGATCAAAAAGTAAGTTATAGTGATTCAGGACCAGCCATTGATTTATTTGCTCCCGGTGACGGAACATTGGCAGCCTCAAGAATTATCTATCAAAATCTGATTCTGGATGGCGATCTTTTTTATAATAGACTAGGATATACGAGAGTAGATAACACATACAGCGGATTAAGTGCCGTAGAAAGATACAATTATCGTGGTCCAGCGGCGTCAAATAGAACAATTGGAGAAGACGGGCAAGCAATGCTCGGAGAAACTGAATTCAATAGAACTTATAGTACGGCTACGGATACTAAATTTACTGGTACAAGTTCCGCATGTCCAGTTGCTTGCGGATTCTTAGCAATCGTAATGCAGTACAATAGAGGCTGGGACTATGAAGATTTACGTAGCTGGATTCAAAATAACGTACAAACTCAGCCTACTGCCGACATGTACGAAGGCACTGAGTTAACAACTGCTACTGCAAACTGGGCAGGCGATTACAACGCACTAAACGGAGCTGAAAGGCGCATATTATATCAAGCGACTATTCCCGTCAGTACAGCATTTCCTACCAGTGCGCCTGCAGATGCGCTCGGACCAGTAATCACTATTATTGGAGACAATCCAGCTACTGTGGAATTAGGCGCAACATATACCGATGCTGGTGCAACAGCAGTTGACGCAGTTGATGGTAGTGTATCAGTAACTTCATCCGGAACTGTTGATACGTCAACAGTTGGAGCGTACACTATTACTTACACTGCAACAGATGCCGCAAGTAATACAACAACTTCAACAAGAACGGTCAACGTTGTTGATACCACTGCGCCAATAATCAATTCAAGTAATATCGTTTCTTCAGTCAATGAGGGTATCACTTCATTAGGAACCGTAAGTGCAAACGAAACAGTGACTTGGTCTATTTCAGGATCTGGAGTATCGATCAGTACTTCAGGAGTTGTCACGTTAGATAGTCCAGCAGATTATGAAACTGCAACGTCTCATAGCTTTGTGATTACTGCAACAGATGACTCAGGAAACACATCCAGTACATCATCGATCACGGTATCAGTAGTTGATTCGGATGATGATGGCAGTGGAGATACCTACGATGGTCCACTTGTCATAAACGTAATATTAGGAACAACAGTCAGCACTGCAACTGAAGAGGCTGGAGATGCATTCTTTGGTGGAAATACAGACTCTGGTGAAGTTATAAACAGGTTACCTCCTGTGTATGCTAATGACGGATACTCTGTGTCTATTAGTTTTGAAGCACTAGGAGCTGCCAGTGAAACTTGGACGGTCGATAGTATTACAGCTACATCAAATAATAATTTTAATTATAGTCTTTCTTCGCCTCAAGCAACTATAACTCAACAAAATGATCCATACTCTACGGATTGGACATGTTTGATGGAAGATTACTCCACTCAGATTTTTCCGTCTGAGATAGATGCCGCAGCCGCAAGCGATCCAGCTCTGCTCGAACTTATATCTTTGACTATACCAGATCCAATCGTAAATGAAGAAACTCATACCTTTACTGTTAATGTATCTGAAGCTGGTGGTACTACTGAAAGTAGATCAGTTGATATCGATCAGGCAAAGCATTTCGATGCACAAAGTTTTATAAGTAAAGTAAGTTCTATTACCTAGGAGTACTATCATGCCAATGGCCGCAAGAAATTTAGATGCTATTTTAACAGGACATCCATGTGATGCAAGTTCTACTATTATCGCAACTTTAGCAACTGGCAAAGTCATTATTCAAGGTCAACCAGCGGCAGTT
>Ga0181380_1000800_pt1 | contig 14015 bp, 15 predicted proteins | sample 3SPOviralmetaG_FD_130116 | JGI IMG/M metagenome (GOLD analysis project Ga0181380, IMG submission 130116) | Marine viral communities from the oligotrophic San Pedro Time Series (SPOT) site, San Pedro Channel, CA, USA - 3 SPOT_SRF_2009-08-19 | ecosystem: Environmental > Aquatic > Marine > Strait... | reverse complement strand
AAGGAAAACCAGTTAAAAAGAGAATGATGGGAGGAACTATTAAGAATGCTATGAGTGTTGAAAGTAGATAATTAATTTAAATAAAATTTATAAATAAAATATATATTATTAATATATAATAATAAAAGAAAATAATTTTTAAATTAAAACTTTATTTTTTCTCTACTTCGGGAGTTGTTGAAGAAGTTGCTGGTAATGCTACACCTTGCTGTGTTCCTGCTTGGGACATTTGAGTAGATGTTCCCATCGCTGATGAACCTGAACCTCCTGATATTTGCTGAACTAATTGTGTTATATTTTGAGGAGGTAAATTTCCTTGTGTAAGCATACCAAAAATATTATCTAAATCAATAACAACACCACGAGAATAAACTACTTCTAACATTCTATTCATATTATCTTCTAAATCACCTTTATTGGGTTGAGAACCTAAAACATATTTACTTATAGTTATATTTTGTTTTCTCATTTCACTTAACATTTTTGAATAAATATCTTCTTTTACCTTATTACCAACTGAATTGAATTTAGAAAGGTAAAAATATCTATCAGGTAAATCTTCTGTATTTACAGCAGTAGAAATAGTTTGTTTTAAAATAGCATCTCCTCTATTTTGAAGAATAATTTTTGGAACAGGAGCATTAACAAGACCATAATAATCTTTTATAAATTCTTTTAAACTTGTATATCCAAAAGCATCACTAACATTACCTTCAAATCTATCACTAAAAATAAAATTATGTAATTCTTCTAAATTTTCTTCTAATGAACGGAGTTTTACTGGTGGAGGTTTAAATTCTTTACCTTCTTTAATATACATATCTAACATTTCTCTCGCCGAAGCAAATGGATTACCTTGTGGGTTCATTCGTGCCATATTAACCGCCATTACATCAGCACTAACTGGGCGTGGAGCGGAACGCTGATATTTTGGTGTTTTAACTCCCATTAGATTAGGATTAGGACGATTACCAACAAAATGAGCGTTAGCAAAACCAATAGGTAGAGGTTTATACTCTTCACAATTCGCCATAAAATTAGCATCGCTTAATATGCCTGTTTTTGTTGCCATTCTTATTATATTATATAATTATATTTTATTTATTAATAATTACTTTTTACAATTACATTTATCTTTTAAACTATCAGGAACTATATAACTATCCATTCCATCTCTAAACTGCTTGGTAGGACATTTTGGTGAAAAATCAATAAATAAAAAATTATATGGTTTTTCGTGAGTATATTTACACATAGTGTCCCATTCTTCGTCCGTGACAGGTAAATCACATTCTGCTTTAACTTTTGCTATTTGGTTTTCATCATTAATTTTAAAAAGCATAAGATGAGTTGTATTTTCCCTGATGGGTCTTGGTATTCCGTCCTGACTACAATAAGACTGGACCAACATAAAAAGACTTATGCCTAATCCATCTCCAATATGCCTATGACGAATACAAAGATTAGTTAAACCAGCAGTTCTTTTTGTCATTAAATCTGTCCCCATACAATCGTCAATTATACACGCCAGTCTTGGTGGTCGTTCTTCATCGTATTTCCATTTATCATTAAATTCAAAATCAAAAAATCCCTGTTCTAAATAAGCAAGTATATCACCTGATTTAATTTTATCAAATGGTGTATTTTTAATATCTTTTCTATATTTTTTGTAAAGTTCTTTTCGTTTTAAAAAATCTTCCCATTCTTGTTTTTCTGTTTCTACATTAGTTTTAATTTGTTTTAATACACTTAAATCAGGTTCATATACATCTTCTTCTTGTATATCACATATTTCCCAAATAGATTTATTACTGGCATAAGTCGGCGTAATTAAATACACTCGGTCAAAATAACCTTTATCTTTTGCCTGTTTAACTAAATTAGCAATTGCTACGGACTTGCCACCTCCACGCTTACCTGATGCTATTGTTAAGGTGTGAAGTTTTGGGAAGTCATCATCAGTTTCAATAGTAAAAGCACTTGCTTTTGGTAGTTGTGTCTTAAATTTGTTTATAGGTTTTACTTTCATAGTATATTATATAATAAATATATTTTATTATTATATAAATGACTATTCCAATTTGGTTAGATGATACATTTATATTAACATTAATAGGAATTATAGGAGGAGGAGGTTTGTATTGTTTAACATTTATTCTTAAAAGTAGATGTAGAGTAATTAATTGTTGTTGTTTGAGATGTGAAAGAGATGTTATACCACCAACAGATTTAAATAATGTTGTTATTTCTTAATTTGACATCTTGGGTCATAAGGATTTATACATTTTTTATAATTTTCAAAAAATTCATTACGATTAATATTTTCTTTATTTTCAAAATTAACTAAATTACCTCTACTTTTTTGTAATCTCTGTTCTGCTTTCATCTCATAATGAATTGGACTTACCCAACGATATAAAATATCATCAGGTTCTATTTCTTCTTTAAAACTTTTAGGTGGTAAAAAATTATGTAATCCGTGTATATCAGCACCAAGAGCAACAGCACCAGCACCTACTGCTAATGCTGGATTAATAAGACCAATACCTAATGAACCTGCTAAATCTCTTAACCATTTATGAGGTTGAACTTTTACTAATTCTTCATTTGAAAATACTGCTCTTGAACCACCAACTACATCGCCCGGGACATAATAATGAATTGTTTTATTTTCAGGTGTATCTGTATTTGATAAATTAGTAAGTTTATCTAATGGAGATGAACCAGCATTAAATATATAATTTTTTACATTATTTTTTTTACCAATTACAAATGCTTCACTACCACCCAAACTATGGCCAGTTGTAGTAATATTTGCGTTAGGATATTTACTTTTTACAGCATCATATTTATCTTGTGCTATTCCATAATAACCTAAATTTTTATCTAATACTTTTTCACTTGGTAATCCAGCACCAATCGGCGCCCAAGTATATAAAATATCTTTTACATTTGCTGTTCCTCTATATGAAATAATTACATCATTAGGTTTATTTGGGTGTTCTTTAACTGCTACTACACTATAATCATCACTTAATTCTTTATCCAAATTATGAAGGGGTAAATGTTCTTTCATATTTTGTTCTGCTTTTTCATATCCGTGTGAATACATATCATAAGCAATACTACTTAAAACAGCATATCTTCTCATTACTTTTACTCTATCCTGTGCCATAATATCACCAACATCAATTACATCAGGTGGAGTTTCGTATGGTAAATTTGGTGGTATTTCTTCCCTGTATTCTTTTTCTTTATCTTTTAAATCTTCATTAGGTGGAGAACTTATATCCATTATTATATAGATAATATATTTATTTTAATATTGGTCCTTTTAATCTACATTCCATAGCATACTTATATACACCAACACGAGCAAATTGTTCTTTTTTAAGTGGTCTATCTAAATCGTAAAAACCATAGGTATATGGATATTTAATTATATCATTAAATCTTCTTTCAATTTTATTTATGCCTATTCCAGTTAGGTCTGCTATTTCTTGAAAACTATTAGATTTTTTGGCATCTTGCCTGTAAAACCTATTAAATCGTGCCTTATAACTCATTAATATATCTAAATATTTAAATTTTTCTAAAAAAGTGTAAAAATATCTAAAAAAAAATATTTATATTTAGTATAAAGATGCCTAAAAAAGTTGTAGAGGAAGTAGTTGAAGATGAAGAAGAAGAAGTGCCTGTTAAACTTACAAAGAAAGGCCAAAAACCAAGACAATTTACAGAAGAACATTTGGAAAAATTAAAGTTGGCACGAGAAAAAGCGAGAGCGACACAAATAAAAAATAAAGAAATTAGACAAATGGAAAAAGAAAATAAAGCAGAGGAGGAGCGTAAGAGAAAAGAAGCAATAATGGCGAAAAATAAAGAAATAAAATCTTCATTAAAAAAAGTTCCAAATAAACCAAGTGATAAACCAAGTGCTTTGGCGAAGGTTGAACCACAAGAAGAATTAGAAGAAGATGAACCACAAGAAGAACAAAATATTAAAATTATTAAAAAAGAAAAACCTAAAAGAAAATCCAAGAAACCTATTGTAATTGTAGAACAAAGTGAAAGTAGTGAAAGTGAAGAAGACCAGCAAGTAGTATATGTTAAGAAAAAATCAAATAGATATAAAAAAGTTCAATTACCACCTCCTCCACCTGAACCAGTTTATGAACCTCCACCTGAACCCGAACAACCAAGAATTCCATACAGGCCTAATAATCCATTTTTTAATATAAATTATAGGAATTTTTAAAATTAAAATATTATGTATTAATATAAAATGCCCGTTAGACACAGAACACACTTTACCGACCCAGGACAAAGAAAGAAGTGTCCTCCTGATTTAGAAGGAAAATTACGAAATCCTTTATGTAGAAAAGAATTAGAAACAAGCAAACAAGGACCATCAGGATATGGACCAATACCACCCGGACCAAAACCTAAACCGGGACCGGGACCAGGACCGGGACCAGGACCGGGACCAGGACCGGGACCAGGACCAGGACCAGGACCAGGACCAGGACCAGGACCAGGGCCAGGACCAGGGCCAACACCTGACCCTCCTAATCAATTAGAACCAGCATTAGATACGATGCTTGGAGTAGCAGGAGCAGGATTAACTGGTTATGGAGCATATAGAGCAAGAAGAGCATTAAGAAAAATACAAAGTAATAGAAGATTAGGTAGAGATTGGCGTGGTCGTCCAAGTTCAAGATATGGTAGAGTAAGTGGTGATACTGAAATGGAAGATATGAATAGAGAAAGACCACCAACAAGAAGTGGTAGAACAAGTATTAGACAAATGAGCGATACCGAAAGAAATACAAGAGCAAGAAGATTACAAAGAACAAGTTTCCAAGAACCCGAAGAAGAAGAAGACCCAGCAGGTTCAAGAGAAACACGAACAAGAGAATTAAGACAAGCAAGGGAAACAGCAAGAAGCAGACCAAATCAAAGTTCAATTATGGACGATGAAGAAGGAACTGAAATGGAAGATAGAGGAGCGAGACCAGCACAAGAAGAAAGAAGAACACGAGTTAGACGACCAAGTGCGAGAGATGGTAGAGAACCAAACCAAAGAAGTATGAGAAGTTCTAATTTAGATGAAATGGGAGAAGAAGATGAAACTGATGAATTTAGACAAGCAAGACCACAAGAAGAAAGAACACAACCAAGAAGTAGAGGTAGAAGTTTAAGAGAAAGATTTTCACGCAGAGCAGTAAGACCACGAGGGGCACAAATGCCAGAAGAAACAGAAATGAGTGAAAATATTAATTATGGAAATGTGGAAGAAGACCCATCATTTACGGAAGGTGCTGATGATTTAGATGTCGGTGATGAATTTGGTGGTGGTGAAGGTGAAGGAACAGAAATGAGAACATTACGCACATCAAGATTACCACGACCAAGTGCGAGAAGTTTTGCTGATGAAACAAGTAGAGGTAGAGGATTACAAACTACCAATTTAGATGAACCAGTAGAACAACCCGAAGAACCGATGATGAGCGAAGAAACGATGGAAGCACCCGAAGCACCAGCAGAAACATTTGAAGATAGTTTGCGTCCAGTTTCATTAGAAGATGCCCCTGATAATCCAGCAGTTCAATCACAATGGCAAAGAAGTTTTAGAAGTAAATTACAAAAAATGTTAAGAAAACCACCTGCGGCAGACCCTGAATTAGCAGAAACAGAATTACAAACAGCACAATCAGCAGAAAGCACGGCAGCAGAAGCATCAACAGAAGCAGATACTACATTAGATGATTTAGATGATGCTTTCCAACAATCAAAAGCAAGTTTAGCAAAACAACAAAGCGAATTAAGACAAACAAGGGCACAATTAGAAGCAGAACCCGAAGAAGCAAGACCAACAGATTTACCTGATGATACATTTGATGAAGCAGAATTAGACGCACAAGCAGAAGCAGATGTAGCAGGAGCAGAAGGTGAAGGATTAGAAGATACAGGAGAAGGAATAGATGATGAATTAGAAGAAGCAGACGAAGATTTGGGAGATGATGCTGGTGATGCTGGTGATGCTGGTGATATAGCAGGTGATGTAGTTGGTGAGGCAGCAGAAGGTGGAGCAGAAGCAGGTGGATTAGAAGAGGCAGCAGGTGCCGCAGAAGCAATTGGTGGAGGACCAGAAGACCCTATTGGTGATGTTGTAGCGGCAGGATTAGCAATTGCTGGTGGTTTCGTAGCATTAGGGCAGTGGTTTTCAGGTTTATTCCATCATAATCCATCTTGGAATGGAATTCAAAATGCGAGTGAATTAACTGGTAGTAAATATACAAATATGATTAATAATATTCAAAGTAATATCAGTAAAAAATCAAAAGAATTACAACAAGTCCAAAACGGACAAGGACCAAAAGGAGCAAATGGCCAACCATTAACTATGGCCGATGTCAATCAGCAAATTAAAGCATTACAACAATATCAACAAGTAATACAAGATGCTAATTCAAGTGGAAGAGCAATTGTTTCATATCATAATTCCAAAGGTAGTAAAGCAGTAGCAATTCAACTTACAAAACCTGAATTAGCAAATGCTATTCAAGCATACCAAGCAAATCCTGATGTTTATAAAGGTTGGGATAAAAATAAATTAGCAATTATGGGATTAAATCCAAATATGAGTTTAGGTGCGGCAGGAGCAACAAAAACACCAAAAGGAACTTATGTCCCAACACAAGCATTTGATAAAGGAATAGGTGGAGATTTTGGTAAAAAAGAAGCAACTTGGACTTCAGGTGCAGGTGGTGGTAATTGGTCTAACTTTTATTTAAGCAGACCATATCAAATGACAATAGAAAAAACAAGCACAGGTGCTAATCAAATGACTTTTACTTCAAATGATGATATTACAACATCAGGAAATACTCCGGCCCAAAAGAAACAAATTGCTAATGGCATCTATATGCAGAAACTACAAGAACAAATATCTTTATATCAATTAGGAACTTTCTTTACAGGATATAATGATGGAACTTGGAATTGGTTAAAATATAAATTAGCATTATTCAAATATAATAATGGATATTCAAGCACAAAACCGACAGCAGTTCCACCACCAATTACAAAAGCAGGTAAAGCAGAAATGGCGAAATTACAAACAAATATAAATACACTAAATACAGCAATAGCAACTGCTAACGCTAATTTAGCAAAACAACAGCAACAAGTATCACAGGCAGAAGCGAACCAAACAACTTCAAGAAGGAAATTAACACAAGCACAAAATGATTTAACAACAGCACAGCAGAGAGAACAACAAGCGATGACGGCAGCGAAAAATTACGATACTAATTTATCAAATACTTTAACAAATGAGTATCAACAGCAATATTATCACACATTAGAAAATTCATTACAAGATAATACAGCATTTAATCCTGCTGAATTAATTAATCCTAAAAAGATGTATAATTTAAATGCGGTTCAAGGAACAGGAGTTGTAGCACCAAAACAAGTATCAGTTCCATCAGGAATACAATTTGTTGGTGGTGTTCCACAAATAATATCAAGTGCTTTACAAGCAAGACAATCAAGCGTAGGACAAGTAGGTGCTAATCAACCTACAACAGGAGTAGCACCATCAACTAAATCTGTTCCATCACAAAAATCAGTAGCAGTTAATCCTTCTAAACCAGCAGTCCCTGCTAAACCTACAACCGCAACAACTGGGGCATCTTCTTCACGAATAGTAGCACCAGTTAGTTCTTCCGTTTCTAATATAATGGCAGGTTCAGGGGCCGTGACGGGCGGACCACCTGTATAAAAACCTGCTTTAATATATTGTTGTTTATAATACTCTTTCTCTCCACCATATTTTTTAAAAAATTCTAAATTCTCTTGTTCCTTTCTTTTATTTTCATAATATCTTTCTCGGTATAGATGCTTTTTCATTTGATAATATGAATTAGGCATTTTTAAAATATTGAGAGAAATAAATTTAAAGAAATAAATATATATATTAATAGTATAGAAAAACTATGGCGATTTCTACAATTAAAGAAAAAAACTATAAAGGCAAAATTGCTGGTTGCGAAAATAATAAAATGTATCACTGGCACATCGTGATGTTTGATAAGAATATTAATCAAATGCGTGAAGGTAAATATACAACTATTAAAAAACTAAATGAAGATTTAGGATTAAAATTAAATGGAGATTATGTTAAAAGAATTATGACACATTACAGAGCAGATGAAACTATGAGGAATAAAGAGAATAGTTTTTTAGCAAGATGGGGACATATTAAGATAAATAGAATTAATGAACCAATCGGGGAAATTGCCCCGAACGCAATAAAAGGTTTTTAAGGATTTATCCTTAATTTAAATATTTAGAAAAAAAACTGAATTTAATTATTTCTATAAAATTGATATAAAGAAATAATTAAATAATATTATAGAAAAATAAAATGTTTAGTAATATTAAAATGAATAAAAAACAAAAAAAGAAGTTAAGAGCAGATACTTTAAAATTATTAGAAACACAACGAGGAAAACTCAATAACTTAACTTATCTTTCAATTAAAAATAAAATTGAGGACAAAAGAATAGATGCTGTAAAGCGAATTAATGAACGATTAAAAGATATTAGAACATCTACAAAAACTGGAATAGTTCAAAAAGATATTAAAAAAGTAGGAGAAGAAATAAAATCTACAAGAGCAAAACAATTACAAGGTTTAGCAAGAAATTTAAATTTGCGATATGTTAAACGACAAAGTCAATTTGTTGAAGCAGGAGTAGGTAATATTTGGAATAGATTAAAAAGTATGAATGGTAATGTAAGAATATCTGTCGTTGATGATGGAAATGTAATTCGTAGTTTTACTATTGATTTAGATGGAAAAACAGGAGATGCTTATTATGGACTTTATTATGATACTGAATATAATAATTTATTTGAAGAATACCCTGACGCAGATGTTATTATTACAAAAGACGCAAATATTAGACCTGAAAGAATAGCACAAGCATTTAAACAAGGAATTACTAATTGTCTTTTTAAACCTATTATTGAATATTTTGAAATGAAAGAAACGACAGCACAAACAGAAGGAACAAGATTAAAATATAAATCAAAAGTGTCTGTATCAAAAAAATTAGAAGCAGAATATCACGATAGTGGTGTTCCTGAAAAAGATTTACAATCAATAGCAGATAAATTACAAGTAGGTTTAAAAATTCATTTACCATTCAATATTAATCTTGTTGAAGTTAAACCAAACAAAAAAGCATTAACTAATTTTGAATATGTAAATACTAAATTAAATCATATTGATGGATTTAATCATAATGAAATTATTAATAAAAAAGCAGAACAAATTACTCATCAAGCGATGAATGATATGTATAATAAATTAAAAAATGATAATGAATATTTTATATTTAAAAAAAATCATACAGGAGTTTGTAAAATTTCCACAATTAATAAATCATATAACATTAAACAAGATTTTAGTGAATTTATTGATGAATTTTTAGTTGAAAGTAATTTAATTAATTGTAGGATATGTGATATTAAAGATTATAATTTAAGTCAATATGTTCGGGCAGGTAATCATTCCAACCAGTGTATAGATTTCAAACCTATTCATATTGTAGATGACGATGAGTTAATGTTTCAATTTGATGATTTAAAAGAAGAAAGTGGGAGATATTGTGTTCCTTATGAAGCATATAATCATATAGACCAAGCAAAAGCATACAAGAATGTTAATAAATGTAAATATTATGAAGGATATGTAGGTAAGATTACTGATTTTAGACCAACTGATAAAATTGTTGATGTAGGATTATATACAATTACTAATCTTAAATTAAGTCCTGTGTTAGAAAAGTTAAATAATAAAATGTTAATTTTTGACAACAAAATGGTATTTCCATCTCCTGTATTAAAATTTTTAAAAGATAATGGTTGTCAATTTGATATTACAGAAGGTTGTTGGGGAATAAATATTGATTTTGATTTTGATGATGAACGATGGTTAAATAAAAGCGATGATGGAAGAAAAAAAATGACGCCTTGGTATTCTAAATTTGTAGGTGTTATGGAAATGGAAGTTTTAACAGACAACTTTTATATGAATGCTGATAAAGATTATATACAAAATTTAACCAGTTATTTGAATACAGGAACTTATAAAACTTGGGAAGATGAAGTTAAATTTATGATGAATAAAGATAGTAATAAACATTTAACTCATATTACAGCATTTATTAAATCATATTGTCTTATCAATACATTAGAACAATTAATGTCTATGAATTATGATGATATAATTAGAGTTGTATGTGATGGAATATTTCATTATGGAGATTATGAATTATTAAATAACTTCCGTAAAGAAGAAAAAGAAATTTGTTATAAACAATTTTGTGGAGGAACATTTATATCTAATCGTTGGGTAGATAAAACTTGGAAAACAGATTGTAATTTTAGACCACATCATAAACGAGAATTCCATAAAGGAGCAGGAGGAACAGGTAAAACTACAAAAGTAGTAGTAGATAAAGGTTTTCAAAAAATATGTTATTTTGCTCCTTCTTGGAAATTAGCAAGACAAAAACAAAAAGAACATAATATTAAATGTAATGTATATTATAACTTAATTAGTAAAGACCCTGCTTGTTGGCGACCAATAATTAAAAACTTTAATGTTTTAGTTATTGATGAGGTTAGTATGTTAAATAATAAATTTAAAGAATTATTCTTTGAAAGATTTAAAGAATGTAAAATTATTATGTGTGGTGATGTTGGACATCAATTAGATGGAATTAATGACCCTGTATTTAAAGTTCCTTATGTTAATTTTAATCAGGAAGGATTTGATTATATTGAAGAACATACAACTAATTACAGAGTAAAATGTGATAAATTATTAACTAAATTAAATTATATTAGAAAATTACAAAAAGAAGGTAGAATTGACCTTATTAAAAAATATGTATTAAATAATTTTCAAAAGATAGATGAAATAAAAGATTATAAAGTAGAAGATATGATATTAGCAAGAACACATAAAACAAAAGATATATATACTGAAAAATTTAAACATCTTGAAAAATATTACATTACTGAAAATACACAAATGTATTGTAATGGTGAAATTGTTTATACAAAACCTATTAATACTCGTTGTGAATTAAGACACGCATTTACTACTCATTCAATTCAAGGTGAAACAGCAGAAAACAATTTATACATTTGTATTAATGATATGTTTGATAATAAAATGATTTATACTGCTTTAAGTAGAGCAAGAAGATGGGAACAAATTTATTTAATAATTTAAAAAAAAATTGATTTAAAATATTAAAAAATATTTTTTATAAAATGAGTGATTTTGAAGATTGGACTATTGAAATGTGTGTAGAATGGTTAGAACACCCTTATAATCAACCTGACCCTGAAACTGATGATAGTTTTGATAGAGCATATCGTTCAGCAGTTAAAAGAAGATTTAAAGAATTAACCTCTACATAAAGGGCAAGTATTACATTTTAAAACTTCGTGTAGATGAAAGTAATGTCCGCAAGTTAAAGGACAAAAACAATTTTTACAATCTATTTCTTCCATACATACAGCACATTCTATTTTCTCTCCTTTTTCTTTTAAAAGATTGTAATAATTATTTTTTAAATAATCTTTTGCTAACCTTATCGGTTCTTGTGGCGGTTCAATAGAAAAATCATCTAATACTATTAAACCATTATTTCTATTTCTATTTCTTGGCATTTATAATATATAATTATATAATAAATGACAAATAAAGAAGAATTTAATAAGCGACATAAACAATCACCAAGTCAAGCAAATAGTAAAGCAGATATATCTAAATTGTCAGGTATATCTGTTAAAATATTAGATGAAGTTTATGATAGAGGTGTTGGTGCTTATAAAACCAATCCTACATCTGTAAGAACAAAAGCAGGTAAAAAAAATGCTTCTGCTCCTATGAGTAAAAAAATGAGTAAAGAGCAGTGGGCGATGGCAAGGGTATATTCATTTGTTAATAAGGTAGAAGGTAAGAGAAAGTTAAATCACGATGAAGATTTAGTAAAAAAAATAAAATAAAATGAGAGAAATAAAGAAGATAAAAAAACAATTACTTTATTATCTTTTAATTTTGGAATGACGAAGTCATCAATTTTAATATTCTTTTTTTTCTTAAACATTTAATTTATAGTAATATTATATTTTTTTTCAATATCTTTTTTTGAGGCACTTAAAGATGATTTATTCCATAATAACCATCTACTCCAAAATCCTGCTGTTGTAATTCCTGATTTACCCCAATTTTCATTTTTCTTATGTCTTGTTAAGTATCTATCTTTTTGTTTTTCATCTCCTGTTTTTGTAAAGTCGTCTGCTCCTGCTTGACCTATATGAATAGTTTTAGTTTTACCATCATCGTAAGTTAAAACTATTTTATATTTCTTTTTTGAATTATCACTTTTTGAAACTTCTACTTTCATTTATATATAATGTTATATTTATTTTCTGTGAAATCACTTGCTCTAATATATTTATTATTTTCAAACTTTTCTGTTTTAATTTTATGATGAGTTCTTCCATATCTCTCTACAATATCAATACAATCAGCGTGATGTTCTAAAAGAGCATTAGTTTTTGCTACTCCTGAATGGTTATCATCTTCTACATATATTTCTTCATTTCCTCCACTTCCTCCTGTTCGTTCTTTATCAGCAGTAAGAACAATTGATAAGATAGTTGGTAATCCTTGTTTAAGTAGTCGTAGTGATAAATCTACATCTTCATTATATCTACCTCTCCAAATATCTGCTTCATCATTTAAAGAAGGAATATCAGTTCTAATTAATATTGAACTAAATACTCTTCCATTTTGCTGAATAACATTTCTGTAATCAGTAGGAGGACAAAACATTTTATATTGATGTCCTGCTAAATATACATTCTCATAATTATTCATTAAATCTTCAACAAACTTGAAAGCAAAACCATCTCTAACTTTATAACGCTCATTATTATCTACCCAATAATAATCATTAATATTATCATCTAAAATCCAATAAGCAGTTTCTTCTTTATCAATATTATAATGATGAACGAAATTTCTAACTGGAATACTTCCTTGATTTTTATTTAAATATTCATCAGGTAAAGTTATGATTTTATTTTTTGAAATACTTTTAGCATATTCATCTACTTCTTGTGGTTCAACTACAATCTTATAATCAACATTAATACTTTCAAGATATTGAGCGGTTTTTGGTGCTTGGTATTTTTTGTTTCTATGAAATCTACCTTTACTGATAATAAAGATAGGATATTCATTTTTAACTTTACCTTCTACATAAAATTTTGTTTGTTCCAATCGTTCAGGAAACCATAACCATTTATCACTTCGTTTTTTAACATTAAGTATTTCGTGTATTTTATCTTTATCTTGTTTGGAACATTTGAGTAGAAAAGAAGGAGATTTTAAATATGCTTCATTATATTCTAAACCTTGAAGATAATAACCTTCTCCTTTCTTTACTTCTTTTCTCGTCATATAAGTAAATTGTAATTTTTGTAGAGAACAGGAATAATATTCTTCTAATACTTTTATTACTTTTTTCATCTCTGTATCATTAGTAGCGTGAATACCAATATTAGTTCCTTTCTCATCAATAATTAATTTTCCTTTGAGAAACTTAAAAGGTGGTGGATTTGCTTTTCCTTGTTCCAATTTAAGTTCAGCAATTTTATTAATCATTCTTTCATAATTTTCTGTGAGTTCTTCAATATTGTTTGCTTCTATGGTAAGAAGATTTCCAGCAATATCACAAAACTCTCCATTCTCATTAATGCTAAATATTTCGTCGTTTTCCAAAATAATATTTTCCGCTTCCATTTTTTTATATATACTAAATATATTTTTTTTTTAAATCAATTTTTTTAAATTAAATTTTTATTTTTAAATTTTTTAGAGAGCATAAAAATAAAATTTGATAAATTTTAATCTT